>Ga0247825_10000359_pt1 | contig 28565 bp, 34 predicted proteins | sample 13C_Vanillin_Day_FD_194413 | JGI IMG/M metagenome (GOLD analysis project Ga0247825, IMG submission 194413) | Soil microbial communities from agricultural site in Penn Yan, New York, United States - 13C_Vanillin_Day48 | ecosystem: Environmental > Terrestrial > Soil > Agricultural land | place... | reverse complement strand
CCGGCGAAGTCGTCGCGCGCTACTTACGGCCGCTGTCGCAGACGACTCATCTTGCGAGCCGCGTGCTGCTGAATACCCGCGTGCTAGCCGTGTCGCGCGCAAGTCACGACAAGGTCAAGTCCGCGGGCCGCGACACGGCTCCGTTCATCCTGCAGGTGCGATCGGACGGTCGAACGTCAGAACACCTCGCCAGCGCGGTCCTCGATGCATCGGGTACGTGGTCGCAACCTAATCCCATCGGCGCGCACGGCCTGTTGGCGATCGGTGAAAAGGAGCATGAGGAACGTATCGTCTACGGCATGCCGGACATTCTGGGCGACCTGCAAGCCCGGTACGCCGGCCGGAAAATCCTCGTTGTTGGCGCCGGGCACTCCGCAGCGGGCAACCTCATTTCCCTTGCCAACCTCGCCATGAAGGTGCCCGGCACGCGTATCGCCTGGGCGGTGCGCGGGCGCGATCTGCGCCGGCTCTTCGGTGGTGGCGAGAATGACGGCCTTCCCGCCCGCGGTGCGCTGGGGACCCAACTCCAGCAACTGCTAACCGAGCGGCGACTCGAGCTACACCTCGGCTTCGCCGTCGAGCGCATAGAAGCGCAAGGGACCAAGATCCGAATCGTTGCCGACGACGCGACCCTGCCTGCCATCGAGGACGTGGACGAAATCATTGCGGCGACCGGCTCACGCCCCGACCTCGCCATCGCTCGCGAGCTGCGCCTGCGCTTCGATCCGATCTTGGAGAGCACCGAAGCCCTCGCGCCTCTTATCGACCCCAACGTGCATAGCTGCGGCACGGTTCGCCCGCACGGCCACAGGGAACTCGAGCACCCCGAGTCCGGCTTCTATGCCATCGGCGCGAAGTCTTATGGCCGCGCGCCGAACTTCCTCATGGCAACCGGATACGAGCAGGTCCGGTCGGTGGTCGCTGCGCTGGCCGGAGACCTTGCAGAAGCCGACGACGTGCAGCTCGAACTGCCGGAGACCGGCGTGTGCTCCACGGATTTCGCTGGCCAACACGAAGGTGGCGCTGCGGCCGCTTGCTGCGGCGGGCCCGCGAAGGTCGATGCGAATGCATGCTGCGCACTCGATGAGCAGAAGAAAGCGGAAGCGACGAAGGCCGGTGGCTGCTGCTGCGGCTGACTGGTGTTACACGCTCGATTCGACCGCGACAAACAAGCCTGGAGATCATCCGACGCCGGCCGGCAGCGCAGCCAGCCGGCGCCCGAGCGTCGACCAGGCGATGTTCTGCATGAAGGCGTCGACGTAGTCCGCCGCCTTGGCACCGTAGTCGATGTGAAACGAGTGCTCGTACATGTCGAGGGCGAGAACCGGCGTGGCGCCCGCCATGGCGTGTGCATGATCGGCGGCCGCCTGCGCTACCCAATATCGGTCCGCGCATCTGCGCGCGGCGCGACTTTTCGGAAGGCGGCGAACAGCGCCAGGTCGTAGGCAATCTTGAGGACCCCGCACGCGACAAGCGGCGCGCTCATCAGCCCCACGGCGAACATTGCCCCCGTGAGCGAAGGGCTGGCCGCGGAGGCGAGGCTGCGGGGCACCGCGGTAAAGCTGGCGGCCGCCGGACGCTCGGCCGGCGTGACGACCGACATGACGTAGGCGCTGCGCGCCGGCACGTCCATCTGCGAGAGCAGGCTCCTTGCGAGAAGCAGCCCGAGCGCCAGCTCCAGGGTGGGAGCGAACGCCGCGCCAATCAGGCAGAGGCTTGAAGGGATGTGGGTGAACACCATCGTGTTGATGAGGCCGATGCGCTTCGCCAGGGCCGGCGCCGCGAGCTGGGAGATCGCGCTGAACGTTCCGGTCCAGAAGAAAAAGGCGCCGGCCGCGGTAAGCGACATGCCGAAGCGCTCGAAAAGCCACAGCGCGAGCAGCGCATTGATCACCAGTCCGCCGGCAAACGAATCGACGCTGAAGAGGCCGGCGAGCTTCAGGACGATTCCACGCGAGGGGCCGAGCGGCGCGGCCGGCTTGCTGTCCTCCACCGACGCGGACGGGATGCGCAGATAGAGCAGCCACACGGCCGCGCCGATCGCGGCGTACACCACGAACATGGCTCGCAAGGCCTCGATCGGCGGCCAGCCGGCACGATGCGCGAGCCAGTCCGGCACCGCCGCCGCCAGGGCACCCACGGCGGCGAAGACCGAACCCGTGAAGCTGTAGCGGGCGAAGAGGTTGGTGCGCTGATCCGCGGTCCCGGAGGCGGCGAGCGCCGTATGCTCGAGCGGCAGAAACACGCTGACGTCGCCGCCGCTCGGGTTGAGCGGACCCATAAAGGCGATGACGAGGAGTGGCCAGAGCGAGGTCAGGCTGGCAAAGCCGAGACCGGTTGTCGTCATGAGCACTGCCGCTGCCAGGAGCAGGCGCCGCAGCGCAAAACGATGTCCCCAGCGTCCCACGGCAAGCGTGGCGATGGCCGAGCCGCACAAGGTCGCCGTGCTGAGCAGCCCGACTTCGAACTGGCCGTGTCCCAGCGCGAGCAGATAGGCCGGCAGCAGCACCGCGACGAAGCCGTCGGCGAACGCACGCAGCGCCCGGGCGGTAAGGAGAAGGGAGATCATTCGACTCAAGCTCTTTCCCCGGCTTGGTTGCCGGAATCGAGCAGAGCTTGGACGCAGTGAGGCGTCTTGGACGGGGAGTCTGCATATCCCCGCGCGTCTATTCTAACCAGCCGCTTCGCCGACTTGCATCCGGCCATGGAATAGGCGTAGGCTTTCATCGGGGTGAACAGGACCCCCGGGTTATTCCCTCCAAGACGGTGCCCCGTCCAACTCCTGTAGCGTTGCACGCTGCGCGTGGGCACTGCGAGACATCCTTGTAGACAGTGCCACGCCCCCGGCATCCGGGCGGCAGCGCCTCTCAACTCGTGCTTGGAGGCTGTGGCATGTCGTACGCGCTGGTCGATTTTCATAGTCACTACATCCTTCCGCGGTTCGCGCAGGCCGTGGTCGAACGCGCGCGTCGGGATGCGCTGCAATTACTGGGACAGGAGAGGCTCGTCTTGGCCTAAGCGACCCTAAACCGTAGGCGTCGGCCCGGTGCCTGGGCCGGCGCCTAGCCGGGTCTTTCGCAGACACCCGGTCCGAAAGGACCTCCGTCTCAAGTGCTGCTCCCTGCCAGAACGGAGGAGCTGTATGTTGAACGGAATCTCGCGGAAGCTTCAGATGGGCCTGCTCGCCGTGTTACTGAGCTTTCGGGTCCTTGCGAACGACGGCTTCGACCCCGGCGAACCGGTCCTGCGCCTGCAGAAGGACGCTGCCCGCGACCGAGAATGGATGCTTACACCTCGCGGCGTCGTGGTCGTCGACATCAAAGCTCGCCGGAGCCCAGTCTTCATTGACCTGCCGGAATGGACCTGGGCCGACGAAGCGTATACGTGCCCGCCGGACATCGCTCTCGGCCCGAAAGGCGAGGCGCTCGTTTCGAGCAACGTCGTTCCGTCGTTGTGGCGCATCGATCCGGCGAGCTTGCGCGTCACTCGGCATGACCTCGTCCTGGACGCGCATCTCGACAAGGATGTCGGCTTTACCGGCCTTGTCTATGCGCCCACCCTCGGCGTGTACTTCGCCGTAAGCGAATACGGGGCGCTGTGGCGCATCGACCCGCTGTTGCGTCGTGCGCAGGAAATCCGGCTCAACCAGCCGATCGGCCGGCCATGTGCCTTAAGCGAGTTGCCGCGGAGCCATAACCGCAACTTCCGCCGACTAATCGGGCTTTGCGCCCAAGGCGGTGGAGGGCACTGGACCATCAGCATCTCCCCGGACCAGCGGTCCGGCTATGTCAGGCCGTCCTGCCAACTAAAAGTGAAAGCCCCGCAGGCGCGGGGCTTGTCGCAGCGGTAAGACAGTCGCTTGGCTACTTCGACGACTTCGTGCTGCCCGAAGCGCCACCCGATGACGTCGCACCGGTGCTCGCCTTGCTGGCGTGCTCGGGCGCGGCAGCGTGTTCCTGCGGCGATAGTTTGCCGTCGTTGTTCTTGTCGAGCTTGGCGAAGTCCTTGTCGTGCGGGGTGCCCTTTGCTTCGTCCTTCGAGATCGAGCCGTTCTTGTCCTTGTCCATCGACTTGAACATCGCCTCGGCGCCTCCGTCGGACTTCGTCGCGCCGCTTGATGCCTTGTCGCCAGCGGCTTGTACGGCGAAGGGCAACGCTGCAAAGGCTGCGGCTACTGCTGCCGCGATCAGGGTCTTCAGTTTCATGAAACCTCCTCGTTTGGCGGCTGGGGGGAATGCCGCGCCCCGCTAGATGCAAGGATCAAGCCTGCAAAGCCCGCTCATACGCCCGGGAGATAGTCCGGACGGGCCGCGAGGTCCTACTGGAACAGGTAATAAGAAAGGAGCAACGCCAGCAGCATGCTCATCACGCCGACGCCCATGGCGCCCGAAGGCCAGGTGCGGCCGAAAACGCCTTGCGGCCCGTGCAGGCGCCGTATCAGCCGGTCAATCGCTATCCACGCGCGCTGGCCGCCAATTTCGCTGCTGGCGAGCCCATTGGACAGCAGCAGCGCGGCGCGCGCGGCCAGCCGCGGAGCGAGCCGGCGGTAGAGCCAATCCAGGTCGAGCGTAAGGGTGAGCGTGCGGCGCAGCCAGCCGAGCATGACGAAGAAGGCAAGGCCCGAGAAGAGCAGGAGCTGCAGCTGCGAAACGACGTGGAAGCCGGTATAGGGCTCGTACTGCGTCGCATAGGGTAGCAACCGGTAAAGCGGCTGGTAGTACACGCCGAGCAGGATGCACAGCGCCGCGAGGAGCAGCATGGCGGCACGCATGTTCCAGGGCGGCTCGGGCGGGCGCAAGCCGGAGTCCTTCTGGAAGAATACGAACCAGGGAAACTTGATGCCGGCGTGCAGGAACACGCCGGCCGTGGCGGCGGCCAGCAGCATCCACACGACGAACAGGTGCTCGTCGCCGGCCGCCTGCGCAATCATCGATTTGCTGACGAAGCCGGAAGTGAGCGGAAACGCCGATATGGCGAGCGCGCCGACGATGCCGCAAGCCGCGGTGAGCGGCATGCTGTGGATCAATCCGCCGAGGTCGGTGCATTTGCGCCGGCCGGTGACCAGGAGCACCGATCCGGCCGACATGAGGAGCAGCGCCTTGTACAGGATGTGCGTGAAGGCGTGAGCTGCGGCCCCGTTCAGCGCCATCTCCGTGCCGATGCCGATGCCGATGACCATGAACCCGACCTGGTTCACGATGCTGTAGGCCAGGATGCGCCGCATGTCGTTCTCGAGCAGCGCGTAGACGATGCCGTAGAACACCATGATGAGCCCGACATGGACGAGGAGCTCGGTGCCGGGGAAGCCGCGCAGCAGGACATAGACCGCGGTCTTGGTGGTGAACGCCGAGAGGAACACCATGCCGCTCCACGTGGCTTCAGGGTAGGCGTCGGGCAGCCAGGACGACAGCGGCCAGGCGCCGGCGTTGACGAGAAAGGCGGCCAGGATGAGCCAGTGGGATGCGCTGTCCAGCGTCATGCGGGCAAACGCCGTATCGCCCGTCTCGAGCACGTGGCCCGCCACGCCGGCGAAGAGCAGCATGCCGCCGAACAGGTGGACCATCAGGTAACGCATGCCGGCCCGGTAGCCCGCCGGCGTGGCGGCGCTCCAGATCACCAGCGTGGACCCGATCGCCATCACCTCCCAGAAGACGAACACGGTCACGAGGTCGCCGGCGAGCGTCACGCCGATGGCGGAGCCGGCGTAGAGAAAGGCGGCGCAGAGCTCCAGCCGCCGCGCCTGATTCAGGGCGAACAGCGCGCCGGCGAAGGCCATCAGCGAAAAGATGACGGCGAACAGGCGCGACAACGCGTCGACGGCGAACGGGGAAAGGCTCATGCCGAGAAATTGCGCACGCCAGTGCACGCCGTCGTCGATGCTCAAGGCAAGCGCAAGCGCCGTCAGCGGCGCCGCGAGCGCCACCACGAACCGTGCGCGGCCTGCAAGGAACGGCAGAAGGCCCGCGGCGGCGACGAGCCAGAGCCCGGGGTGATCAATCATAGTAGGTGTCCGGGCGTTTCAGCAGGAGCCCGAGCGCCTTCGCCACGGCGATGAGCGCGGCGCAAGCGGCGAAGCCGTAGAGCGCATAGCCGCCAAAGATCTTTTCCACGGCGAAGTGCGGCTGGGCTTCGACCAAGCGCTCGGCCAGCACGGCGAGCAACAGGGCGCAGATGAAGACGACTTTCATATCAGGCTCCTCGCGAGCGCGAGCGGCAGGTCGGCCCAGAAGAACATCAGGACGGTGAGCGCCGCCGTGGCGACGAGCGCGGCCACCATGGTCCACGGCGCTTCGCCGTGTTCCCGAGAGTCCGGCGAAGGGTTGAAGAACGCCCTGTAGACGATGGGCAGGAAATAGCCGGCGTTGAGCAGCGTGCTGGCTGCGATGACCGCGAGCGCTGCCCAATGCTGCCCTTGCAGCGCGCCGGCGACGATGAACCACTTGCTGACGAAGCCGGCGGCCGGAGGCAGGCCGATCATGGACAGCGCACCGATGCCGAAGGCAGCGAAGGTCCACGGCATGCGCCGTCCGAGGCCGTCAAGCTGGCTCACTTCGGTCTTGTGCGCCGCCGTGTACACCGCGCCGGCGGCGAAGAACAGCGTGATCTTGCCGAGCGCATGCGCCGCGATGTGCAGCACCGCGCCGACCAGCGAGAGCGGCGCCAGGATGCCGGCCGCAAGCACGACGTACGCAAGCTGGCTCACCGTCGAGTAGGCAAGGCGCCGCTTCAGGTTGTCGGCCCGCAGGGCGACGATCGAGGCGGCGACGATGGTGAAGCCCGCCACCCAGGGCAGCCAGGCGAACGCGCCCGCGGCGAAGTCCGGGCCGAAAACGTACAGCACAACCTTGACCAGGGAGAAGACGCCCGCCTTCACCACGGCAACCGCGTGCAGCAGCGCCGAGACGGGCGTGGGCGCCACCATGGCGGCGGGCAGCCAGCGGTGCAGCGGCATGAGCGCCGCCTTGCCGATGCCGAACGCGTACAAGGCGAGAAGCCCTGCCGCGGCGCCGCCTGAGACCTTCCCGGCGAGGATGCCGCCGGCCTCGAAGTCCAGCGTGCCGGCAAGCCACCAAGTGATGGCCATGGCCGGGAGCAGGAACAGCATCGAGGACAGCAAGAGAAGCGCCAGGTACGTACGCCCGCCCCGTCGCGCCTGCTCGTCGCCGTGGTGCGTCACGAGCGGATAGGTCACCAGCGTGAGCGCCTCGTAGAACAGGTACAGCGTCAGCAGGTTCCCGGCGAGCGCGACGCCCATCGCCGCTGCGATGGCGAGCGCAAAGCACGCATAGAAGCGCGTCTGGTGAGGCTCCCGGTTGCCGCGCATGTACCCGATCGAGTAGACGCCGCTCACGAACCAGAGGCCTGAAGCGACCAGCCCGAAAAGCAGGCCGAGCGGCTCGAGCTCCAGCTCGAGGGCGAGGCCGGGCAGGATCTCGCCAAGCTCCAGCCCCGGGCGCGCCCCCGCCATGACCGCCTCCCAGAGCGACGCCACCGCCGCGAAAAGCAGGGCGGCGGCCGAGAGCGACGCCGCCTCGCGCAGATTCGGCCGGCGGCGCAAAGCGGCTACCAGCAGCGCGCCGGCTGCGGGGATGAGCAGGCAGAGCGCGAGCGTCATGGCGAGCGCCCCAGAAGCAGCGCCGCGGCGTCGGCCGCGCCGCCCACGCTGAACGAGGTGTCGAAACCGAAGTACACGCACAGCGCCGCCATGGCGAGTGCGGCCGACAGCATGCCGAGCGGCGCCTCGCTACGGCTGGCGCCGGCGGGCGGCGGGCGCAGGTAGGCGATCTCCACCACGCGCCATACATAGGCGACGGCGATAAGCGAGGCGGCTAGGATCACCGCCACCACCCACCATAGCCCGCGGTCGATCGCCCCGAGAATGAGATACCACTTGCTCACGAAGCCCGCGGTGCCCGGCACCCCGATGAGGCTCAGGCCGGCGATTACGAGGCCGAACGCCGTGAGCGGCATGCGCCGCGCCAGGCCGGAAAGATCTCCCACCGTGAGCCCCGGCGCGGCGGCGCGCAGCACGACCCCGCCGAGCAGCACGAAAATCGCCCCTTTCGTGACCCCGTGGTTCAGCAGGTGGGTGATCGATCCCGTCAGAGCGGCCTGGTTCTCGAGGCCGATGCCCAGCGTGATGTAGCCGATCTGGGCGACGCTCGAGTAGGCGAACAGGCGCTTCACGTCCTGCTCGAACACCGCGACCAGCGACGCCGTCACCATGGCGGCCACCGACAGGCCTATGAGCACTTCTCCCGTGGGCAGGCGCGCGAATACCGGCACCGGGTCGAACACGCTGAAATAGAAGCGCAGCAGGACGTAGACCGAGACCTTCGTCGCCGTGGCCGCGATGAACGCGGTGGCCATCGACGGCGCGTATGCATAGGCGTTCGGCAGCCACTGATGCAGCGGGAAGAGCGCGAGCTTGAGGCCGATGCCGACGGTGATGAAGGCGAGCGCCGCGAGCACCGGGCGCAGCTCGTCGACCTCCTGCAGCCGTTTCGCCATGTCGGCGAGGTTGAGCGTGCCGGTCATGAGATAAAGCAGCCCCACGCCGATGACGTAGAACGTGGCGCCGACCGTGCCCAGCAGCATGTACTGGTAGGCCGCGACCAGCGCCTTGCGGCGCCTACCGAGCGCAATCAACACGTAGGTGGACAGCGACGCGATCTCCAGGAACACGAAGAGGTTGAACGCGTCTCCGGTGACCGTCATGCCGAGCAGGCCCGCCAGGCACAGGCAGTACATCGCGTACATCAGGTACTGCCGCTCGGGCGCCACCTCGTCTGCGATGCTGCGCTGGGCATAGGGCGCCACGAAGGAAGCGGTAAGCGACACCAGGACCAGGACGAAGGCGCTTAGCGCGTCCAGCCGGTACTCGATGCCCCAGGGCGGCGGCCAGTTGCCCAGGGCATAGGACAGCGGGCCGCTCTCGAAGACGCGCGAAGCAAGCGCAATGGCCATGACCAGGCAGGCGTAGCTCACCGCCGTGGTGGCGAGCCAGGCGAAATGGCGGTTGCGAACCAGGACGATGAGCGGCGCGGCCATCAGCGGCAGGACCACCTGCAGCGCAAGGAGGTGCTCCAGCATCACTCTGCGTCCGCGCGGTCGCGCTCGAGGATCTCGTCTTCCTCCACCGTGCCGTAGGCCTCACGGATGCGCACGGTGATGGCGAGTCCGAGCGCCAGGGTGGCGACCCCCACTACGATCGCGGTGAGGATGAGCACGTGCGGCAGCGGATTGGAATAGCGCGTGAAGCCCTCGGCCACGATGGGCGCGGTGCCGCCGATCAGCTTGCCGGGGGCGATATAGAGCAGGTACACGGATGTCTGGAACACCGCGAGGCCGATCAGTTTCTTCAGCAGGTTGCCGCGCGCGATGAGGATGTAGAGCCCCGCCACCATCAGGAAGATGGTCAGCCAGTAGCTGAGGTAAGCCGGGGTCATTCGCCCTCCCCGTCGCGGCCGCGGTCGGCGAACATGTAGAAGAGCTTCAGCATCACGCCGGTCACGGTGAGCATCACCCCGGCCTCGACCCAGAAGATGCCGCGATGCTGCCCGTGCACCGGGTCTGCATCGAGCACGAAGTAGTCGAGGTAGTTGCCGCCGAGCAGCAGCCCCGCGACGCCGACCCCGGCGTAAAGGAGCACGCCCGCGGCGAGCGCCTTCTCCGCCAGCCAGTCGGGCAGCAGCCTGCGGCCCGCTTCGAGGCCGAACACCAGCACGTAGAACACGATCGCCGTCGCCGCGATGACGCCCGCCTGAAAGCCGCCGCCCGGGCCGTAGTCGCCGTGGAACTGGACGTACAGCGCGAAGAGCAGCATGAACGGCACGAGCAGCTTGGCGATTACGCGCAGGATGATGTCGCCCTTCATCGGCGCCCCTTGCGCCGGCGGCGCAGCAGCGCGATGACGCCCGCGCCGGCGGTGAACACCACCACCGTTTCGCCGAGCGTGTCGTAGCCGCGGTAGCTCGCCAGCACCGCTGTCACGACGTTCGGCACGCCCGTTTCCTTCGACGCCTCGTTCAGGTAGCGCGGTGCCACGTGGGTATGGATCGGCGCTTGCGGGTCGGAGAAAGCCGGCAGGCCGAAGCTGCCATACACGAGCACCGCGCCTACGGCTGCGGCGAGCACCAGCGGCAGCGCCGGGCGATGCAGCGGCTTCGCCTCCCAGCTGCCGGTGAGATGCAGCGCCCCAAGCAGCAGCACGGTGGAGACGCCGGCGCCGACCGCCGCCTCGGTCATCGCCACGTCGACGGCATCCAGGCCGGCGAGCACCGTGGCCATGAGGAAGCTGTAGATGGCGAAGAGCACCACCACGCCGAGAAGGTTGCGCTGGAGCACCATCGCTACGACGGTAGCCGCCATGGCGGCGAGAAGCACATGCGGGATCAGCGCTTCGATGGCTGCGCCTCCCCGTCGAGCACCGGCCGCACGCCGCGGGCCAGGGCCGCCTTGGCGAGCGCGTGCGACGCGGCGGGGTTCGCGAAAAACAGCAGCAAGCCGATGATGGCGAGCTTCGCGGCGACCAGCGACCAGCCGGCCTGCAGTATCAGGCCGAGCAGGAGAAGCCCCGCGCCGAGCGTATCGTTCACGCCCGCTGCATGCAGCCGAGTGTAGAAATCCGGCATGCGAAGCACGCCGATCCCGCCCACGATGCAGAAGAATCCGCCGGCCGCCAGCAGGATCCAGCTCGCCGCGTCGAGAAGCGCGCTCATTCGCCGAGCCCCCCGTAGTGGAAGAACTTGAGCACGGCGATGGTCCCGACCACGTTGAGCAATCCGTAGACGATGGCGAGATCGAGGAAGTCCGGCCGCCCGGCGAGGAAGCCGATGACGGCAAGCAACAGCACCGCGACCGTGCCGGTGGCATTCGCGGCGAGCAGGCGATCGAACACCGTCGGACCGAGCACCGCGCGAGCAAGCAGCAGGATCAGCGTTGCGAGCAGCGCCGTGGCAGCGACCGCGAACATCAGGCGCCTCCTTCCAGCCGCCGCACGCGCCGGTCCATCTCGCTGCCGGCGAGCGACTGCGCGCCTTCCCGCGTAAGGGCGTGCACCAGGAACTCGTCGTGCGCTGCCTCCACCGTGACCGTGCCCGGCGTGAGAGTGATGGAGTTCGCGTGCGTCACGAGCCCGGCCGTCGTCTCCTGCGAGGGCTTGAAGCGCACCAGCGCCGGGCTAACCGGCAGCCGGGGATGCAGGATGATCTTCGTCACCTGCCAGCCGGACAGCGCAATCTCCTTGATGAGCCACGGCCAATAGAAGAGCGCCCCGGCGGCGAGTTGAATGGGATGGCCTTCGTTGTCGGCCGCTTCCATGCGCCATGCCAGCAGGGCAACCAGGCTCGAGACGATGAGCCCGGCCGATAGCAGGAAAGGCGTGAACATTCCCGACAGCAGTACCCAGAACGCGAACAGCACGGCGGCGAGCGTGACGAGGCGCATGATCACTTGCGGTGGGCATGCTGGAGCGGATCGGGCTCCTTGCGACCGGGTTTGCGCTTTTCTTCGAGGAGATCCCGCGCACGCCGGCGGCGCACATCCTCCTCGTTGAACCACGCCCACAGGCCGATCAACGCGACCACGAAAGGCAGGAGCAGAAGGAAGATGAATCCCCGGTCGAGCTGAGCGAACCACTCGGACCAGAGGCCGAGGTCGAAGATCTCGGCGAAGTGGGTGGCTTGAGGGCGCATGGTGATGCACAATAGTTGCGCCGGCGCTCCTTGCCCATTTGGAAGAGCGCGTATGTGTTTCTACTTATGCCGCCACTGAAGTACGTGCGCGATGTGCTGGTCTTCGCACCCTGCTACATCGCGCTCGATTGGGCGAGCTACATCGACCCGGTCGGCCCATTCAACATCACGCCGTGGAACCCGCAGGCGGGGCTTGCGATCGTCTGGCTGCTGCTCGGCGGGCTGCACTACGCGCCGGCGGTGCTCGTCACCATCATCGCCGCCGACACCCTGGTGCGCCATGCGCCGGGCGGCTACTTCATCTCTTTCCTGACATCCGTCACCCTCGCCGGCGGCTACACCGCGATGGCGATGGTGCTGCGCGAGCTGGTCGCGAACACCGGCCTGCGCTCTTCCCGCCACCTCACGCGGTTCGTAGGCGTGGTGCTGGCCGGCACGGCAATCATCGGCGCCGCCTTCGTCGGCGCGCTGCGCGGCGCCGACCTGCTGGGCGCCACGCCGCTGCCCAGCGCCTGGGTTCGCTTCTGGATTGGCGACGCGGTCGGGGTGCTGGTCACCGCGCCGCTGCTGCTCGCAGTGGCCGACCCGGAGCGACGTGCCGGCATGCTGGCGCTCGCGCGCCGTCCGGAGACGCTGCTGCAGGCGATGGTGCTGGTCGGCACCATCTGGCTCATCTTTTTTGGCCTGGGGGGCGATCCGCGGCATCACTTCTATGCGCTGTTCCTGCCGCTCATCTGGATCGCGGCGCGCGGCGGCATGAACGGTGCGATCGTCGCCACGGCCTTCGTCCAGCTTGGCGTGGTCGCCGGCATCCACGCCGAGAGCACGCCCGACCTGCCGGTGCTCGAGATCCAGGCGCTGGTGGCCGCGCTCACGCTGACCGGGCTGTACCTGGGCATGATGGTGGATGAGCGGCAGCGCGCCGCCGATAGCCTGCGGCAGGCGCTGCGCCTCGCCGCCGCGGGCGACATGGCAGGCGCCATCGCGCACGAGCTGAACCAGCCACTGACCGCGCTCGCCAACTACGGCCAGTCTGCCCTGATGCTCTCCGCCAAGGGGGAAGCGACGCAGGTGCCGGTGGTCGTCGCGCGCATGCTGGCCGAGGCTGAGCGGGCGAGCGAAGTGGTGCGGCGGCTGCGCGATTTCTTCCGCGCCGGCAGCACGCACCTGGAGCGCCTGGGCGCCGAGGATCTTCTCGCCACCGTGCAACGCATCGGGCAGCAGGTCATTGGCACCCGGCCGGTCGCGCTCGAGGTACAGAGCGAGCCGGACCTGCCGCCGCTTTACGTCGACCGCTTGCAGATCGAGCTCGTGATCCGCAACATCCTCGTCAACGCGGTCGAGGCGCTCGACAAGGAGACTCCCGCGGAGCGGCGCATCAGCGTGCGCCTGCGCCGCGAAAGCCTCGAGCAGCTGGGACTTGTCTTCGTCGACAGCGGCCCGGGAATCGGCCCGGACGTACGCGAACGCCTGTTCGAGCCGTTCGTTTCCGGCAAGCCCACCGGCATGGGCCTGGGCCTTGCCATCAGCCGGGCGATCGCCGAGGCGCACGGCGGCGCGCTGGAAGCACGCTCCTCCGCGCACGGGGAATTCCACCTGGTGCTGCCATGCATGCAGAGCGCCTGACCGTCTACATCGTCGACGACGACGCGTCGGTGCGCGACTCGCTCGCGCTGATGCTCGGACTGTCCGGCTACCGCACGGCGCTTTACGCCGACGCGGAGGCGTTTCTCGCCGTCTGGCAACAGGAATGGTCCGGCTGCGTCGTGGCCGACCTGCGGCTTCCCGGGCGCAGTGGCGTCGAGCTGCAGGACGAGCTGCGCAGGCGCGGCAGCCGGCTGCCCTTCATCATCATCACGGCGCACGGCGACGTGCCGACCGCGCGCGCCGCCTTCCAGGCGGCTGCCGTGGACTTCCTGGAGAAGCCGTTCGACCATGCGCAGCTTCGCGCCGCGATCGAGAGCGCCTTTTCCATGGAGGGTCGCCGGCTGCAGCGCGCGGCCGAGGCGCAGAAGCTCTCCGGCCTTACGCCGCGCGAGCGTGAGGTGCTCGAGCACGCGGCGCAAGGCCTGCACGCCAAGGAAATCGCCCTGCGGCTCGACATCAGCCCGCGAACCGTCGAAGTCCACAAGACGCGCATCATGGAGAAGCTCGGCGTACGCAACCTTGCCGAGCTGGTGCGCTTCGCTCTTTCCGTCCAGAATCGGCCGGAACGCTGATGTGCTGCGCCCGAAACGCTCCGGTCAGCGGCTGAACTGCTTGAAGAAGTCCCACATCAGCCGGCTGGCGTCCGGGCCCTTTGCATCGCTGAACAGCAGATCGTCCTTGCCGCCGCTCCATGCGTGCCCCATCTTCGCGACTTCGTAGTACTCAACCGTTGGTCGCCCGCGGCTTCCATAGCGGGTAATTGTGTAGCTGTAGCCGGCCTCCACCTGCCCGGAGTTCTTGCTGGAGACCTGCTTCGCAGACCCATTGCTCTTCCCGTCGTCGGCCAGGTCGCTCAGCGCAATGAACTGACGCACGAGGAGCTCGGCGTTGTCGCGGTTCACCACGTTATCGCCTTGACCGTGCCAGACCATGACGGGGACTGTAAGGGGACGCTTGCCGCCGCAGTTCCAGGCCTCGTTGCCAAGGCGCTCGGGATTCGGCGCCTTGCCAGTCAACATCACTTTCTGTGCTTCCACCAGGGTTGAAGCGGATTTGTACATCGTGCCGTCGTGAATCGCTGCGGCGGCAAAGACGTCCGGATAGCACGCAGCGAGGATCGCGCTCATCGACGCACCCGCCGACAGCCCTGCCACGTAGACCCGCTTGCGGTCGATCGAATACTCACGCGCCACCTGCTCGACGAGCCCCACGATCTCCGCTGGCTCGCCGGAATCGCGCGTCTGGTTCTTCGGCGTGAACCAGTTCCAGCAGCGCGCCGGATTCGAGGTCAGTTTCTGGGCCGGATAGAGAACCAGGAATCCAGCGCCGTCGGCGTGGGCATTCATGCGGGTGCTTTCGGCAAAGGTTTCGGGACTTTGCGTGCATCCGTGAAGCATCACGACCAGCGGGGCCGCGCGGTCCGCGGAACTGGCGGGGACGTAGAGCATGTATTCGCGCTCCTCGTGCTCGCCGGAAATCCACTTTCCCGCTGCGGTAACATCAAATGCGGCGAGCAACAGCAATAGAACGCCAGCGCCAACGTGTTTCAGATGGTGTGCCATGACATCTCCGTGCGTGTTGCTTCAGGGGAGCAAGCGCTGTGCCGGCGCGCGCTGGTTTTGCTATCTTTCGCCTGGAACCCGCAAAGGAGCATTTATGCCGAGAGTACGAGAAATAGACGATGCGCAGGGTGATCCGGTCCTCGAGGAGGTATTCACGAAGGAGCGAGCGCTCTACGGGGACCTGCTCAATCCCACGAAGGTAATGGCGCACTGCCCGCCGATCCTGCGCGCGGCGAAGATGCTGAGCGCCGCCATCGCCGAGTCGGGCATGCTGCCCAAGGGCCTGGTGGCGCTCGTCTCCCTGCGCGTGGCGGCCATCAACGGCTGCCCGTTCTGAGTCGACATCAATTCCGTCCGTGTGACGGAAATCGACGGCGGCGAGCGCAAGATCGCCGACCTGGGCGGCTGGCGGGAGAGCGGCGCCTTCAGTGAGCTGGAGCGCGTGGCGCTCGAGTACGCGGAGCGCATCACCCACACCGGCCAGAAAGTGGACGACGCGCTGTTTGCCCGCGTTCGCGAGCATTTCAGCGAGCCGCAGGCGGTCGAGCTGACCGCCGCGATCGCGCTCGAGAATTTCCGCAGCAAATTCAACCCCTCGCTTGGCGTCGAGGCGCAGGGGTTTTGCCTGCTGCCGAAGCGGTAGGGTTTTTTTGGAGAGAAGAATAGATCCCCGCCTACGCGGGGACGACTATTTCAGAGCTCCCTAGGATCCTGGAGGCGCGGCGCTGACGCGCAATCGGTACAACGTCCTTATTTCAGCACTTTCTTTCAGTGCATCATCGGCGCCATGGACGACAACACCCTGCGCGTACGGATTGCGCAATCAGCCGGACGCAACAAGCTCACCCTGGTTGTCTGCGCGATGCTGGTTCTCGTCGGCCTGGTCGGCTGGCTCACCACGCTTTCCTAGCGCTCAGCGCAGCAGCGCTGCAATCATGGGGACGAGCGCGGTGGAAAGAATCGCGGCGATGCCCATCGCCACGCCGGCCACCGCGCCCTGGACCTGGCCCTCTTCGACCATCTGCGCGGCACCCTGTCCATGGGACACGGTGCCTATCGAGACGGCGCGCGCGATCGGATCCTCCACACGAAAGGCATTCAGCAGGACCGGGCCGAGCATCGCGCCGATCATTCCGGTCGCAATGACGAAGCCGGCGGCGAGCGCCGGGTCCGCGCCTATGCCGGCCGCGAGCTCCACGGCAATGGGCGCCGTTACCGACTTCACCAGAAGGGCGCCGAACATCGCTTCCGGAAGCCCCAGGGCGCGCATCAGGAGGAGCCCGGACACGACCGTAACCAGGGACCCCGTAACGATTCCGGCAGCGGCAGCGAGGAACCGGCCCTTGAGGAGAGCGCGATTCTTGTACAGGGGCACCGCGAGCGCCACGGTAGCCGCCGGCAGAAGCGCCGTCAGAATGGCCTTTGCGCTCTGGTAGTCCTGCGCGCCCAGCCCCGCGGTCCACAACGCGGCAATGCTGAGGGCAGTGCTCAGGAACACCGGTGTGGTGAACGGCGAGCGCACCCGCGCGCAATAGCGGCTGAGCAGGTAGGCGGCCACCGTGGTGACGAGACAGAAGGCCGTGACGAAAGCATCGGTCATGGCTGCGCGCGCCTCTTCGACAGGAGCGTCGTGACGAGCGCTGCACTGACGATGCCGAGCACCGCGCTGAGCAGCAGCACCAGGAAGACGGGGACCGCGGCCGTGGCGAGCGTTTCGCCCAGCCCCATCAGTCCGATAGCGATCGGGACGAAGAAGAAAGCCAGGTGACGCACCAGCAGCCCCGCCGCCTGGTCTACCGCGCTCGGCTTCAGGAAGCCCGTTTGGAGCAGCGCGAAAAGCGCGACCAGGCCGATCACTCCGCCGGGGACCGGAACGGGAAGGCGCTCGCTTATCGCCTGCGCGACGGCCGCGATCCCGACGAGCCACAGCAGCTGTCCACAGCTTGCGGAAAGATTCATACGCACCTCGCAAAGCGATAAACGCCTGCAGTGTGCGAAGACCCGGCCGGCTCGGGAATACGACTCACGCATGGGTCGGTACGGCCAATGCGAGCTAGTACTTTCGGGTGAAGGCCGGAAGCGGTACGGCGCTTGCTCCATCCAGGCGTGAAGCTCCGCTCCGGGTGTATCCCATGAATGCGATGACGTTCTCGATCGTCCTCTCCGGCGTACTGCTCAACGCCGGTGCTCAACTGCTCCTGAAGGCGGGCACCAACGTGATCGGCGTGATCGGGCCGGTCTCCGGCGGCATCGCCGAGGTGGTGCCCAGGGTAGCCCTTCAGCCGTTCATCGTCGGCGGCCTCGCCTGCTATGTGGTAAGCGTCGCCCTGTGGATCGTGGCGCTCTCCCGCGTGGACGTGAGCATCGCCTACCCGATGCTCTCCATCGGCTACGTCGTCAATGCGTTTGCGGCCTGGTACCTGTTCGGCGAGGCGCTCACGCCCCTGCGGCTTACCGGCATTGCGGTAATCGTCCTCGGCGTGTTCCTCATCTCCAGAAGTTGAAGATCCTCCTGTCGGGGGCCGGCGGCTTCGTGGGCCGCCAGGCGGCGATGGAGCTCGCCGCGGCCGGCCATCAGGTATTGACGACCGATCGCAGCGGTGCGGTGGACTTGCCGGGGGATCTCTCCGACGAGCAGTTTTGCCGCGGGCTGCCGGACGTAGACGCGGTGGTGCACGGGGCAGCCGTCCAGTATGTGTCGGCAGACTTGCCGCTGGGTGCGCGGCGAGCCTACTTCCAACGTAACAACGTCGAGGCGACCCGGCTCCTGTGCCGGCGGTACGCCGGAGCGCCGACGCACTTCATCTACATCGGCACGAGCATGATGTATGCGCAGGACGGCTCGACGCTCTACACCGTGCGCTCGCCGATGGCAGGCCAGGGCATCTACAGCCGCTCGAAGCTCGCGGCGCTGAGGTTCGTCCGGCAGCTTCCCAACCCGCATGCGACCGTGCTCCCGTGCATCATCGGCGGTCCGGGGCGAGAGGGGCTTTTCCGCCCGTTCGTCGCGATGGCGAAGCGCGGGGCCGTTGCGTACCCCGGAGAGGGTCGCAATCCCATCAGCATGGTGCACGTTGCGGATGTCGCGAGCCTGATCCGGCATGTCGTCGCGAGCCGTGCGAAAGGGCTGTTCAACGCGGCGGCCGCCGACGCGCTTTGCATCGAGCAGTGGATCGACCTCATCCAGGCGCAGCTGGGAATGCGGCGCGTGAGGCGTCTGCGCATTCCGCTTGCCCCCGTCCGAGGCTTGTCGTGGCTGACCGGCTACCGGCTGCTTGCGCGCGAGCAGCTACTCATGCTCGCCCGGCCGCACGTGCTCGCGATCGAGGAGTCGCTGGCTCTCGGCTGGCGGCCGCTGTACGACAGCGCGCGCATAGTCCGGGACACGGCGGACTTTCTCCACAAGCCGTCGCATCACCCGGTGGACCCGGGTGTCAGGCGGCAGAACACGTAATGGGCGGTTGCCTTCATCCGGGTTGACGGCCGCGGGCAGGTACCCGTTTCGGTTTCGATGATGACGTTCTGGATGCCCTTGCTGCCGGCGTAGGCGACGAACTGCTCGGGGCTGCGCAGGGTAGAGACTTCCGAGTAGCGCTCCACCCATTGCGCCTGGAAAGGGGACCACCACATGGCCGCGGCGCCTTGCTTCCAGTCCACCCACACCGGCCTGCGCGCCTCGAGCTGGAACCAATCCAGCCACTCGCGGGATTCGGGCACATGCGGGTTCAGCGGAACGAGGAAAGCGCCGTGGATGTTGCTGTTCCTGATCCACGCGGTCAGCTCCTGCCAGCTTCGGGCCGCCGGCTCGATCCGCGACGCTCCCTCGATTCGACGCGACGCCGCCGCCGCCGATGTGGCGAGCGAGACGACGAGCACCGCCGGGAGCAGCGCACGCCCAAGCGCCGGTCGGGCATCGTGCTCCCTGGGGGCCGGAAGGCGCTGCGCGAGCGCAACGGCGAGCAAACCGGCCGCCAGCACCAGGCGAAGCGCGATCGGCAGCACGGCCGAAGGGTCCGCGATCTGGTGGACCGTCGCGATCGCCAGCGCGCACGCGCACGCGAGCATGACCGGCCTGGGCAAAGCTGCGCCCGGCTTGGCACCGCCGGGGACAAGCGCTGCTCCGAGGGCGAAGCCCATCGGCAGCAGGTTGAGCGCGCCCCGTTCCACTACGGCAATCGAGAGTAGGACGATCGCGCCGGCCAGCTGGCGCGCAGGGGAATGCACGTTGCCGATCAGCTTGACGCCCGCCATGGCGGCAAGCATGACGGCCACGGCCTGCTCGATGCCGTCCGAGCGCAGCAGGTGGAGATTGAGCAGCAGCCGGTTGTCCCAGAGATACGGCAGCGGTATTCCGGCGAGAAAGATCAGCAGGCAGCCGACCTGGACCAAGGTCCAGAAGCGCGCCGCGGCGAGGTGCCGCGCGGCGAGGAATCCGACGATGTACAGGCAGGCGAGCCCGGCGAGCTTTCGCGCGCCTGCTGCCTCGATCAGGAAGTGCTGCGGAAAATACAGGCGGATGTATTCGAGGTAGCTGCCGGCGCCGTCCCCGGCCTGCCTCGCGCTCGCGACGGCGAGCGCGATCCACGCGAGCGCCGGGGAAGCAAACAGCAGGAAGGCGGCAGCCGACAGGGCGAGACTGCGCCACGTCCACGACGAGCGCTCGAAGCAAAGGACGAGCGCGCTGATGCACAGCAGCCACACGCCGACGAAGGCGTTGATCGCGAAGACGACGCCTGTCAGCGCAGCGCTCGTTGCGTGCTTGCGCATCTGCAGAAAGCCGAGCGCGAAGAACACGAATCCCCAGGTGAGCCCCGTATGGGTCAGGTAGTCCGGCAACATGTCATGGACGCCGACCAGCGACATTCCGCGAAGCAAGGGCGCGACAGCGAGCGCTGCAAGCGCCGTCGCGAGGGGGAGAAAAGCCGGCAGGCCATTGACCCTCAGCAGGAAAACCAGGCCCGCGAACGCCAATACACGGCCGAGGAGGTGGACGCCTTCGAATAGCGCCGGCAGGTTCGACTCGCTGGCGACGAGGCGCAGCGGCGGCCACACCACGGAAGTAAAGAATTCCAGGCTGGCGTAGAAGGCGTCGTCCGCGAATTCCGGCCGGCTGGCGAGATCGAGAACATACGGGATGTGGAACACGTTGTTCGAGCTGAACCGGAATCCCGTGACCGCCAGCGATACGAGCGCGAATCCGACCGCGACGGCGGCATAGGCGACCGCCGCGCCCGACGGCAGGGACAGCTCGGGCTTCAGGAAGCCGTTGTGCGTGCGCATTTCGCGCCTGCAGCATATGACAGAAGCATGTCGCCCAATAGGACGCGCCGGGCACAACGGTTGCTTCGTGCGGACCAGCATGGCAAGCAGCGTCCCGGACGGGGCAGGCCTGGTGGAACGGCGACTCGTCGCCGTCTTCGACCTCGACGGCACCGTTACCCGTACCGAGACGTTCTTCCGTTTCCTTGTCTTCGCCCTCGGCCTCCCCCTTTTCCTTCGGCGTCTGCCGGCCGCCCTACCCTCGCTGCTCGCCATTGCGCTACGGCTCGTGGCGCGCGATCGGGGCAAACAGGAGGTGCTTACGGCGTTCTTGCGCGGTGTTCCGGCTCTCGAGCTCGAGCGGGGGGGCCGCGCGTTCGCGCGCGAGCGCATGCCCGGCCTCGTCCGTCCGCAAGCCATGGAGCGGCTCGCCTGGCACAAGGCGCGCGGCCACCAATGTGCGCTGGTAAGCGCCTCGCTCGATGTCTACGTCGCGCCGTGGGCCAAGGCCGCCGGGTTCGACGAGGTCTTCGCTACGGCGCTCGAGTACGAGGAAGGCATCGCCACGGGACGGATCTCCGGCGCCAACTGCCGCGCGCAGGAGAAAGTGCGACGCCTCGAACACCGGTATGGCGACCTTTCGGGACTGCTGCTGCATGGCTACGGCGACAGCCCGGACGACCGGCATTTCCTGGAGCTCTGCGGCGAAGCACACTACCGGCCGTTCCGCGGCGATCGGCATCGGGCAGCGGCCAACCAGCCGGCGCAGCGCGACACCCTCGGCGATTTCCTGAGGCTGATGCGGCCGCACCAATGGGTGAAGAACGCCTTCGTGTTCGTCGGCGTGCTGTTCGGCCACGCATGGAATGTCCCCGCAATTTTGCTTGCTGCGGTGCTGGCGGCGGGCGCGTTTTCGCTGGTCTCGAGCGCCATCTATATCTTCAACGACTACACCGACCGCGAGCGCGACCGCATGCACCCCGCCAAGCGCACGCGGCCGCTCGCCTCAGGCCGCGTAACGCCGGAGAAAGCGCTCATGCTTGCGGCAGTGCTCGGGCTCCTCGGCGCGATCCTTGCGCTCGCCGCCGGCGTGCCGGTCCTCGCCATCGTCGCAGCCTACGCGGCGATGAACGTCCTCTACAGCCTCGGGCTCAAGAACCAGGTCATCGTCGACGTGTTCGTCATAGCCGCGGGGTTCCTGCTGCGCATCCTCGCCGGCACCGCGGGCATCGGCATCCCGCCATCGAAGTGGCTCCTGGTGTGCAGCCTGTTCCTCACGCTGTTCCTCGGCTTCGCCAAGCGCCGCTCGGAGATGCGCGACGCCGGTCCCGACTACATTACCCACCGCAAGGCCCTGCTCCACTACTGCCCTGCGCTGCTCGACAACCTGATCGCGATTACCGCCTGCGCGGCGATCATGGGCTACAGCCTGTACACCATGAGCCCCGACACCGCGAGCCTCCACGGCACCCAAAACCTGATCTACACCATTCCCCTGGTGGCCTACGGCATGTTCCGTTACCTCTACCTGCTGCATACCCGGCAGGGCGGTAGCGATGCCTCCCACGACCTGGTGCGCGACCCGCACCTCGTGGCGACGGTGCTGTGCTGGGCGGGCATCACCGCCTGGCTCATCTCGTGAGGGTTTCGTCGAAGAGCGCAGTAGTGCGAAAGCACTAAAGGCGCTCAAGTCTCGCTTCGATGCTACGGTCCGACTCCAAGAGAACCGGTAACGCGGCATCCGCCGCGGGCGCGAGGAGATGACGATGGAACCCACGCTGATCGCACTGGCTTGCCTGGCCCTCAACATCTACCACGAGGCGCGCGGCGAGCCCGACGAAGGACAGCTTGCCGTGGCCTACGTGACGCTCAATCGGGCGGAAACCCGGAAAATGCCCGTGTGCGACGTGGTAGTCGAGCCGCACCAGTTCAGCTGGACCACCGGCGGCGTCATGATGCGCATGAAGGGCTGGACGCTGATGCCGCACATGGTGCCGACCGAGCCCAAGGCGCTGGAGAAGGCTGTCCGGATCGCGCGGCTCGCCTTGTCCCGCCGGGCGCAAGACCCGACCGCGGGCGCGCTCTTCTACCACGCCGACTACGTGTCGCCGTCCTGGAAGGACAGCATGACCCAGATCGCGGCGATCGGGCAGCACATCTTCTATCACCCGCAGGGCCGTTGATTCAGGTCCTCAGCTCCCTCGCCCTCAAGGGCGTGCTGGAGAAATTCCGGCCGATGCTCGAGCGCGCCGTTGGGCCACTCGACCTGCGCTTCGACGCGACGCAGGCGATCCTGCCGCTGGTGCACGGCGGCGAGAAGGTCGACCTGCTCATCCTGACCACCGAAGCCGTGGACGAGCTCAGTGCGAGCGGCCACATCACGCAGGCGTGGACGCTCGGGGCCTCCGGCATAGGCGTCGCCGTGCGGGCCGGCGCACCCAAACCCGACATCGGCTCGATCGAGGCTCTTAAGAGCGCCCTTCTGGCCGCACAGTCGGTCGCGCACTCCAAAGTCGGCGCGAGCGGCCTTTACTTCGCCGGGCTGCTGGAGCACCTTGGCATCGCCTCGCGCCTGAAGAAGCGCGTGGTCGTGGAGAAAGGGCCGGTCGGGCTTGCCGTCGCGGCGGGCGAAGCGGAGCTCGGCGTGCAGCAGCTTTGCGAGCTCGCCCCGGTTCCGGGAATCGACATCGTCGGGCCCTTGCCTTCGCCGGTCCAGAAGCTGACTTACTTCTCCGCCGGTCTTCCCGCGAGCACGCGGAACGCCGAGGGCGCCGTGGCGCTCGCCGAGTTGCTGCGCTCCGACGCCCTGCGCGCCGGGATGATCGAGGGTGGTCTGACGCCTTAGAGCTGGGCTGCGGAGAAAGTGTCGCAGGCCTGAGGGTTGCCCGATTCCAGGCCGCGCCGAAACCACCGCACACGCTGCTCGGACGAGCCGTGCGTGAACGACTCGGGCACCACGCGTCCCTGGGTCTGCTTCTGCAGGCGGTCGTCGCCGATCGCGGTGGCGGCGGCAAGCCCCTCGGCTATGTCGCCGGCCTCAAGTTGCTTCAGCGTGCCTGCGTGGTGACCCCAGACGCCGGCATAGCAATCGGCCTGCAGCTCCATGCGCACCGAGATGCGGTTGAACTCCTCCTGCGACACGCGGCCCTGCGCCGCTTCCAGCCTGCGAAAGCTGCCGGACAGGCGCTGCACGTGATGAGCGACCTCATGCGCCAGGACGTACGCCTGGGCGAAGTCTCCCGGCGCCTGGAAGCGCGTCTGCAGGTCGCGGAAGAACGAAAGGTCGATGTAGAGCTTCTCGTCGCCCGGGCAGTAGAACGGTCCCATCGCCGCCTGCCCCATGCCGCACGCCGAACGCACCGCTCCGTCGTACAGCACCAGCGTGGGCGGTCGATATTGCGCGTTGGACTGCGCAAAGATCCGGCCCCACACCTCTTCGGTACTGCCCAGCACCTTCGAAGCGAACTGGCCCATCTCGTCGGCGGGTGCGCCGCGCGGCACCTCGCGCGCCTCCTGCGGCGCCGACATCTGCTCCGTCACGTTCATCACCGCCCCGGGGTCGATGCCGAGGAAATAGGCCAGCAGGACGATGACGATGCCGCCCACGCCCAGGCCGCCGCCTATCTTGCCCACCCCCATGCCGCGCCGGTCTTCGACGTTGCGGCTCGCGCGCTGGTTGCCGAGATCCATGCCCCGGGGCGTGCAATATCCATACCGGCTGGGCGAAATAGCGCCGGCCGGCGCACCCAAGCAGGCCGCGCCTTAGTACCATCGTGGTCTTCGGAGGAGGAGAAAACCATGAGAAGCCTGAAGCGATGCATCGTCGCCGCGCTGGCGGCGAGCGCCCTGGCGGGAAGCGCCGTGGCGCAGGATCTGAAGTTCGGTGCGATGCCCCTCAATACCTGGTGGTACGTGGCCGGCGCGTCAGTCGCTGCCCTGGTGGGACCCCAGCTGCCCAAGGGCGGAACCATCGAGGTCTTGGCGCGCGGCGGCGGCATCGCCAACCCGGTGGTCGTAAACGACAACAAGGCGCAGGTCGCGATGTCGAACGTGGCCACGTCGAAGTGGGCCTGGGACGGCGAGGCGGAGCTCTACAAGGGGCGCAAGCACCAGAATATCCGCTCGCTGGTGGGCGGCATCAACTCCGTGTACGTGGTCGCCATGCTGCACGAGGATTACATCAAGCGCACGGGTAACGACACCGTCGAGAAGGCGCTTGCCGACAAGAACATCCGCATCATCATGAAGCCCGCGGGGAGCTCCGTGCCGCCTGCGGCGCGCATGATCGCGGAGTCGCTCGGTACCAGCCTCGAGAAGATCCGAGCCGGCGGTGGCCAGATCATCCAGCTCGACGCTGCGCAGATCACCTCGCTCATGCGCGAGGGGCGCGGCGACCTGTACTTCGAGACGGCTACCCGCGGCCATCCGGCGGTCACCGAGCTGACGCTGACCGCCCCGATGCGCTTCATCGACCTGCCGGAGAAGGCGCTCAAGACGCTCGCGGCGAGCGGCCTCAAGCCTTCGCCGATGCCCGAGTGGTTCAAGGGCCAGAAGGGCCCGACGCGGGGCGCCGATCTCGGCACGCACATCATCGCGCACAAGGACGTGCCGGAGAACATCGCCTACATCGTCACCAAGACGATCGTCGAGAACAAGGACAAGCTGGTAGAGCGCCACAAGGCCTGGAGCGACTTCAAGCCCGAGGAAGCGTGGAAGCCGGAGAACAACGCGGTACCGCTGCACCCCGGTGCGGCGAAGTACTACCGTGAGCGCGGCTGGCTGAAGAGCTGAAGCCGGCGCTGCACCCGCTCGCTCTGGGACTGCGTCGCGCGCTGGGCTTCGCCTGGTTCGCGGCGCAGATGTACATCGCGTTCTACCCGGAGCTGCCCATGCTGGAGCGAACGCTCCATGTCATGGTGGCGATGCTGCTCGTCTTCCTCTGGACCCCGGCGAATCGATGGATCGACGGTGCGCTGGTGCTCGCCGCGCTCGCGACCGCCGCCTACTACGCGCTCAACTACCGCTACCTTACCGAGCGCATGGAGAACGTCGACCCGGTACTGCCGGTCGACCTGGCTTTCGGCTTGATCACGCTGGCGCTGCTCCTCGAGGCGGTGCGCCGCGTGCTCGGCTGGAACTTGTTCACGGTGGTGGCGCTGTTCATTGTGTACGGCTTCACTGCGCAATGGCTTCCCGGGTGGCTGCACTTCCACGGTTTCGGCTTGCCGGAGTTCGTCGAGATCATGACGATGACCGGCCACGGCATCTTCGGCATCACTACCGAAACCTCGGTGAACATCGTGTTCTACTTCCTCGCGTTCTCGGCGGTCTACCTGGTCGCCGGCGGCACCGAGCTGTTTATGGACGTCGCCCTGAAGCTCGTCGGCAAGCGCCCGGGCGGCGCAGCCAAAGCCGAAGTGGTTTCCTCCGCGCTCTTCGGCACGGTGTCGGGCAGCGCCGTGGCCAACGTCACGGTCACCGGCTCGTTCACCATCCCGCTCATGATGCGCACCGGCTACTCGCGCGAGGAGGCGGCGGCGCACGAGGCCATCGCATCGACCGGCGGCCAGCTCATGCCGCCGGTGATGGGCATCGCCGCCTTCGTCATGGCCGACATCCTGGGCATCCCCTATGCGCGCATTGCGCTGGCGGCCACCATCCCCGCGGTCACCTATTACATGGCGCTGTACCTGCTCGTGCACCTCAAGGCGCGCCGTTACGGCAAGGGAAGCCTGCCAGCCGCGGAGATCGACGCCATCGCCTCGGTGCTGCGGCGGCTCCATCTCCTGCTGCCCCCGCTCGCCCTGCTGGCCGCATTCATGCTCGGCTACGCAGCGAGCACCGCGGCGATCGTCGGCACCGTCGTCGCATGGGCCTGCAGCTTCCTTCCCGGGGCGAAGCCGATCACCTGGCGCCGCATTTTCGAGATGACCGACGAATGCGCGAAGCAGGCGTGCCAAGTGGCAGTGCCCATCGCCGCCATCGGCATCATCATCGGCGTCGCCATCCAGTCGAACCTCGCGATCAAGTTCTCCTCCCAACTGCTCGCCCTCTCCGGCGGCACGCTCATCGGGTCGCTGTTCTTCGTCACGATCGGCATCCTGATCCTGGGAATGGGATTGCCGACGGTCGCCGCCTACGTCATTGCCGCGATCCTGTTCGTCCCGGCCCTCACGGGCCTCGGCTTCGGCCTGCTGCCCGCGCACATGTTCGTGCTTTTCATCGCGGTGCTGTCCATGGTGACGCCGCCCGTGGCGCTCGCCAGCTACACCGCTGCCGGCATCGCAAACGCCAGCGCCTCGCGCACGGGCATGCTCGCCTTCGTGCTCGGCATACCGGCCTACCTCATCCCCTTCGCGTTCCTGTTTCACCCGGCAATCCTTTTCCAGGGCGATGCGCTGGAAGTGCTGTTGGCAGCCGCTTCGCTGGGCTGCGGCACCGCTGCGTGGACCATCATGCTTACCGGCTGGATGCGCGGCGTTCTGCCGGGGATCGAGCGCCTGCTTTATGGCGTGCTCAGCTTCGCACTCATCCTGGCACCACTCGGCATTGGCATGCGCCTCGGGGCGATCATCGCCTTCGGCGTGCTGTTGTTCTGGTCCAGTCGCAGCCGGGCGGCCGTGGCACCGGCGTGAGCAAAGGGCGCGTCTACCCATCCGAGGCACGCGGGCTCACGGACCCTGTGACCGGGCGGCGCATCCGGCAGGTGACCAGCCATCCGTCGATTCACCACCACCCGTTTTTCTTCGTGCCGCCCTGGGACAACGCCATGCGGCGGCTGGTGTTCGTCTCGCACCGCACCGGACGTCCGCAGCTCTTTTTCGAGGAAGGCGGCCGCATCGTGCAGGCGAGCGACCGCCCGGACTTCGCCGAATGGAGCTTCCATCCGTCGCACGACGGCCGCTTCGTCGTTTTCGTCGCCGGTGCGCAGGCGATCCGGCTCGATTGCGAGGACCTGAAGGAAGAGGTGCTGGCCGATTTCGGCGCGGTGGAAATGCGCGAGCAGGGCATGGTGGGCGCCGCCATGGGCACTACCACGCTGTCTCGCGATGACCGCTGGTGGGCGGTACCGGTCAAGAGCGGCAAGGTTTCCCGTTTTGTGGTTTTTGATCTGGAGAAGCAGCTCCACTCCGTGGTTCTCGAGCGGGACACCATCGGACACCCGCAGTTCTGCCCGGACGACGCCAACCTCCTTTTCTACGCCGGGCCCCTGACCGACCGGTTGTGGCTCGTGAACCGCGACGGCAGCAACAACCGCCGCCTGTGGCAGCGAGAGCACGAGCTGCAATGGATCACGCACGAAAGCTGGATACCGGGCCGTCGGGAGCTGGCGTTCGTCGACTGGCCGAACGGCATGCGGGCGATACGAGTCGACACCGGAGAAACGCGCTGGCTAACGCGCTTCCCGGCCTGGCACGCGCACCCGGACTGCGCGGGAAGCTGGATCGTCTGCGATACGAACTTCCCCGACCGCGGATTGCATAGGTTCCGCATCGGCGAGGATCAAGGCGAAAAGCTGTGCGAGCCCCGTTCCAGCTCGGTTGGCGCCCACTGGGCCGGGCCGTTTCCGTACAACGGCGGGCCTCGCGAAGTCTATGCCCCGCAACACACGCACCCGCATCCGCGGCCCTCGCCCAATGGCTCGCGCGTGCTGTATACGTCCGACGTCAGCGGCCATGCCCAGCTCTACGAGGTGATGCTGTGACGCCGGCACAGAAGGCACGCCTCGACATCCGCGAGAGGCGCCATACCGGCAGCACGCGGGGGCTCGCGCTCGGCTATGTGCAGTGCAACCTGGCCATCGTGCCGCAGGCGCTTGCCTTCGAGTTCCTGCTCTACTGCCAGCGCAACGCGCGCGCCTGTCCGGTGCTCGAGGTGTGCGACCCGGGAAGCCCGGAGCCGAAGCAGCTTGCGCCCGGCGCGGACCTGCGCACCGACCTGCCGAAGTATTCGATCTACGAAAACGGCGTGCGCCGCGACGTCACGGACATCCGCGACCTGTGGCGCGATGACCTGGTGGCCTTCCTCATCGGCTCGGGAATCACTTTCGACCAGGCGCTCGAGCGCGCCGGCGTGCCGACCGACCGGCAGCGCTGGGTACTGAACTCCCGGATCCCCACCGTGCCCGCCGGCCGCTTCCGCGGCGACATGGTGGTGACGATGCGCTGGCTTACCGCGAAGCAGGCCATCATCGCGACTCAGGTGTCGAGCCGTTTTCCGTTCAATCACGGCGCACCGATCCACATCGGCGATCCTGACGAGATCGGCGCAGACCTCGCCAATCCGCTTTTCGGCGAGAAAATCCAGTCCAGGCCGAAAAGCTTGGTGCCTGTCTTTTGGGCCTGCGGCGTGACTCCGCAATCGGCCGCGCTCGCCGCCGGTGTGGAGCTGCTGATTGCCC
>Ga0247825_10000358_pt1 | contig 28619 bp, 22 predicted proteins | sample 13C_Vanillin_Day_FD_194413 | JGI IMG/M metagenome (GOLD analysis project Ga0247825, IMG submission 194413) | Soil microbial communities from agricultural site in Penn Yan, New York, United States - 13C_Vanillin_Day48 | ecosystem: Environmental > Terrestrial > Soil > Agricultural land | place... | reverse complement strand
TGTGCGTGTGGGCATCGATCAGGCCAGGCAGCACGGTTGCCGTACTGAGATCGATGACTTGCGCACCTGAGGGGATCGTCACGTCTCCCTCTGCGCCGACTTCGGTGATGCGCTCACCCTGTACGAGGATCACCTGCTTGGTCCGCACAATGCCGGTCACGCTGTCGAACAGCCGGCCGGCGCGGATCGCGGTGACGCGTGTCGCGGCGGGAGCACACGGTATCGTTCCCCCTTCAGGGATGAGGCACGGTGGCGCTCCAATCATGCGCCATGGAGCCGGCACTGCGGGTCGAGCAGGCGTTGCTGGAGCCTGCGTTTGAGGCGCCTGCGCGATGAGCGCGGTGCACAGGACGATGAAGCCAGCAGCAACGACAGCGATCACACGACGCATGGGGCCTCCTTGCCTTACCGGTTAGTGGTATGTAGTTGGTGTTGGTGGTGAGTTACTGGTAGTTCGTGGAACCCACGCCACCCACGACTAACCACCTACCACCGACCAGCCCGCGCGGATTATATCGAAGGGGGCTCCCACCCGATGCGGTCACCGATGCGGACGCTGCCCCCGGTCAGGACCTGCGCGAAGACGCCGCCGCTCCAGTCGCGACGCATCGCGGCCTGCAAGCCTGGCAGCGCTTCGTCCATGCGCTCGCAGGGCGTCGTCTCGCCGTCGATGACGAGTCGCGCGTCGCCGATGCGAAGAATGCGGCCGCGGGTGTGTGCGAGGGCGATACCACTGACCAGCAGGTTGGCGCGGCGAGCGGACGGGTCGACGGCTCCGACGAGTTCCGCCATCAGCCTGTCCCAGACTTCCCGCTCGAGCAGCGTCACCTGACGACGCCGGCTGCGATCGACGTTGCCGATAAGGCCACGTCCTGCTTCGAGCTGTGCCTCGTCCACAGGATCCATCGGACCGCGATGCACGCGCTTTACGAAGATTCCGTCGAGACGGCCGGTGGTTGTGTCAGACATTCAGGATTTCGTAGCACTGCTCGAGGCTCTTGATCGGATCGCGCCCCGGCCCGGGACGATGCTCGTGTGCGACGAAGCCGGTGTAGCCGAGATCCGCGATGGCGTTGGCGATGAAACGGTAGTTCAGCTCCTGCGTGTCGTCGATCTCCTGGCGCGTGGGAACGCCGGCCGTGTGAATGTGGCAGACGAGATCGAAGTTGTCGCGGAGGTTGCGGACGACGTCGCCGTCCATGATCTGCACGTGGTAGATGTCGTACACCACTTTCACGCGTGGTGAGTTGACCTTGCGGCAGACGTTGAAGCCCCAGTCGAGATGGTTGAAGACCTGGTCGGTCCGCTGATCGGCGACGACCTTCGAGTTGGTGATCTCCATGCAGAGCGTGACGCCCTTCTGCTCGGCGTAGCCTTTGACACGACTGAGGATCGCGATGGCGTTGTCGGCGGCCTCCTCGCGCGGCATGCCGCGCCGCTCTCCCGGCATCGCGATCAGATTGGGACAGCCGGCGGCTGCGCATGCGTCGATGCCGGCATGGAACGCCGCCTCGAACTTGTCGTGCAGCTCCTTGCGGATCAAACCGTCCTGAAACGACGTGCCCGCGCCGGTCATCATCGCGGGCGCCAAGCCGTACTGCTTGAGGATCGGCACCTGCTCGGGGGTGGGGAGGTCGACGCCCTTGAAGCCGATCCGCGCCAGGATCTTGCAGCGCTCTTCGAACGAGAGTGTCGATCCGTTACCCCACACCGACGCCATGACGCTTTGACGGATAGGTGCGCGTTTGCGTGCTGCCGGTGCGCCTTGAGGCGCGGCCTGCTGAGCGAACGCCGGCGCCGCCGCCAGAGGCGCAGCCGCCATGCTGGCAAGGAAGTCTCTTCTCTTCATGCGGGGAAATATACAGCACCGGACGGACACTTCATCGTCCGCTGACCGCCGGCGCAGAGACCGTCCCACCAAACGCTGGCCGGCCGCCGAGTGATATCAGAAAACTGTACGTGGCCAACGCCGTGACCCCGATCAGCACGACGAGAGAGTTGCCGAAGTACCACGCATCTGGATCGAGGGTGAGAGGTACCCGAATCAGCAGGTCCATCAGCAGCACGGCGAATTGTGCCAGGAGGCCGACACGCAGGAATGTCATCGCGATCAAGACAGGAGGCGCCAGCATGAGAACGAACTCCCAGCCGAATGGCGCGATCCCTCCGGGACACGCGATCCCTCCGGGCACAAACGGGATCCACGCGACGATCACGAGAGCGACCGCGGGCCAGGTCTTCCGAACGATCAGCCGAGCCAGGAGAAACAGGAACGCACCGCCAAGCGAGAACTGGAGCACGGTGACTAACTGATACGCGAAGGCGATGTTCGCGAAGTGGGGAGTAGAGGACAGGCTCTCCAGCGCCTTTATGAGAGTGTCTGATGGAGCGGCGCGGCCGCTCAGTCGAAAGCGAGCGATCAACGGACGGCCCGGTTCGGCGGGAGGCGGCGGCGCCGAGAGCCTCGTTGATGCTGCCGTCGCGATCTTCGGCTCCCGGTCAGGAGTCACAGGGCATTCTACGTCCGCGACGAAATTTGATACCCCTTTGCCAACTCCGAGAATGCTGCCACCTGGGCCGCCTGCTGCGCCGCGTCCCAGCCAAGCTCACCGGCCATCAGCCGGGCAACGTCAGGCGCCATGGTTTCCGCGGCACGCGCGTTGAGGAACAGCGCGCGCGTACGGCGCGCGAGTACGTCTTCGACGGAGCGTGCCATCTCATGACGGGCAGCCCAGACGACTTCGGCGCCGGTATACGGCAACTGCTGATGGAGTGGCTTCGACAGCGACGGCGTCACCCGCATCAGATCCTGGATGGCCAGCGCATCGGATCCGTACACGCTCAACGCCCCGAAACGATCGGCGTTGGAATGGAATCCGTGCACGTTGAGCGCGCGCGTCACGCACGGCCGCTCGGCCAACCGCGCGAAGTCAGCCGCCTGATCCACCGCGTGCTCGGCCATGTTCCGGTACGTCGTCCACTTGCCGCCGGTCGTCGTGAGTAGTCCGGACGCGTCGAAGTGAATCGTGTGATCGCGGGACAACGCTGCGGTCAACTTGCCGTCGCCGCTCTTGACGAGGGGGCGGATGCCGACGAACACACTCAACACATCGTCTCGCGTCGGTGGCTTGAGTAGATATTGGCCGGCTGTCTCGAGGATGAACTCGATTTCCTCCTCGAGCGGCCGGGGCTCGAGCGTGGGCTCGGTAATCGGCGTGTCGGTCGTGCCGACGAGCGTGTGACCGTGCCACGGAATCGCGAACATCACGCGGCCGTCCGACGTGTGCGGCACCATGATCGCCGAGTCGGCCGACAAAAAGGAGTGGTGGAAGACGAGATGAATGCCCTGGCTCGGCGCCATCAACGCCGGTGCGTCGGGTTCGGCAAGACGGCGGACAGAGTCGGAGAATGCGCCTGTGGCATTGATCACCACTTGCGCCTGGATCGTCCACTCCTGGCCCGTCTCCTGATCGGCCGCGACGACGCCGTCGATGAAGCCGTCGGCTCCCTTCGTGAGCGCGACCACACGCGCGTAGTTGATCAGCGTCGCGCCCTGATCGGCCGCGGTCCCAACGAGATTGATCAGCAGCCGCGTGTCGTCGAACTGGCCGTCGTAGTACACGACACCGCCACGAAGACCGTCGGTCTTGATCGTCGGCAGTCGCGCCAGCGTCTCTTCGCGCGTGAGGATCTCTGACGAGCCGAACCCGTACTTGCCGGCGAGCGCGTTATAGATCTTGAGGCCGAGGCCATAGAACGGCGCTTCCCACCAGTCGTAGTTGGGCACGACGAAGGCAAGGTTGCTGACCAGGTGCGGGGCGTTCTGTCGCAGCAACCCGCGTTCCTTCAGCGCCTCCATCACCAGCGCGATGTTGCCCTGTTCGAGATAGCGCACACCACCGTGCACGAGTTTCGTGCTCCGGCTCGACGTCCCTTTCCCGAAGTCGTGTTGCTCCAGGAGCAGGACGTCGTAGCCGCGGCTTGCCGCATCGACGGCGATGCCGACGCCAGTCGCGCCGCCACCGATGACGACGATGTCCCAGGGCTCGCGCCGCTGGTCGACGCGCGCGATCATGTCGGAGCGGCGCATGACTAGCGAGGCTCCGCCTCGCTAGTCACAGTGTTTGCTGGCCCCGCCTCCGGCGGGGCGTAGACGTCTTGAAGCGTCATCAAGGGAACAGGACTCTAATGTCTATTGCAAGAATCTACAACCATTCAAGACGTCTAATGCTGAGGCGCGACCCAGCTCTTTGCGCGATTCAGTGCTTCGTGCCATTCCGCGCGCCGCGCCGCAGACTGCGACGCGGCCTGTGACGGCTCGAAGCGCCGGTCGATGCGCCAATGGCGCGCGAGCGTGTCCGTCGAATCCCAGAAGCCGACCGCCAGGCCGGCGAGGTACGCAGCACCGAGCGCTGTGGTCTCGGTGACCTGAGGCCGCACGACCGTCACGCCGAGCAGGTCGGCTTGAAACTGCAACAAGCCGTCGTTCACGGCGGCACCGCCATCCACGCGCAATTCCGGCAGATCAATCCCCGCATCGTCCTTCACTGCGGACAGCAGGTCGGCCACCTGGAACGCGATGCTCTCGACAGCCGCTCTCGCGATATGTCCGGCCGTGGTTCCTCGCGTGATCCCCACGATCGTTCCCCGTGCGTATGGGTCCCAGTGCGGTGCACCAAGGCCCGCGAACGCCGGCACGAGGTAGACCCCACCGTTGTCAGGCACCGACGTGGCCAGTGCGACGACGTCGGACGACTTCGCGATGATGCCGAGTCCATCGCGAAGCCACTGCACGACGGCGCCACCGATGAACACGCTGCCTTCGAGCGCATACATGGTCCTGCCGCCAACCTGCCAGGCGACAGTGGAGAGCAGCCGGTTACGCGACACGGCCGGCCGATTCCCGGTGTTCTGCAACAGGAAGCAGCCGGTGCCATAGGTGTTCTTTGCCATGCCTGGCGACAGGCACATCTGTCCGAACAGGGCCGCCTGCTGATCGCCGGCGATGCCGGAGATCGGAACGTCGGCAACGCCGAGTGATGTCGAGACGCGGCCGTACACCTCGCTCGATGGACGGACCTGCGGCAGCATGCTGGCCGGGACACCTAACAGCTTCAGCAGGTCTTCGTCCCATTGCAGCGTGTTGATGTTGAACAGCATCGTGCGCGACGCGTTCGTCACGTCGGTGATGTGCGTCGAGTCGCTCGTGAGCTGCCAGACCAGCCAGCTGTCGATTGTCCCGAAGGCCAGCTTGCCGGCTTCGGCCTTCGCGCGCGCCCCGGGAACGTTGTCGAGGATCCATGCCACCTTGCTTCCGGAAAAATACGCGTCGATGACGAGGCCGGTGCGTTCGCGGATGAAGTCTTCGTGCCCGTCCTGCTTCAGCCGATCGCAGTAGTCGGCCGTGCGCCGGTCCTGCCACACGATCGCGTTGTAGACCGGAGCGCCGGTCTCGCGATCCCAGACGACCGTCGTCTCGCGCTGGTTGGTGATGCCGATGGCCGAGATATCTCGTGGACGCAGGTGGGCGCGTCCGAGCGCCTCGGTGGCGACGGCGATCTGTGTGGCCCAGATCTCATTGGGATCGTGCTCGACCCAGCCCGGACGCGGAAAGATCTGCGGAAATTCCCGTTGGCCGGTGGCCACGATATTCGCGTTCTGATCGAAGACGATGGCGCGCGAGCTCGTGGTGCCCTGATCGAGCGCGAGGATGTACGGCATGATTCAGCCTCTTTGATCCGGGACCCGGGATTCGGGATTCGGGATTCGGGGTTCGACGGACTGTCCTTAACCAGCGAGGCGGCATTCTACTGGAGGACGCGCGATCATGATCAACTACACGGCTGAAGCGTTCGGCACTGCCATGCTCATTCTGTTTGGCGATGGTGTCGTGGCGAATGTATTGCTCGCACGATCGAAAGGCGAGAGCAGTGGATGGATCGTGATCACATTCGGGTGGGGTGTCGCGGTGATGGTCGCGGTGTACGCCGTCGGACGCCTCAGCGGTGCACATCTGAATCCTGCCGTCACGCTGGCGCTGGCGTCAATCGGCGCGTTTCCGTGGTCTGACGTCCCGGGATACATCGCCGCGCAGATGATTGGTGCGCTTGCTGGAGCGGTGCTTGTGTGGCTGATGTATCTCCCGCATTGGGTGGTCACGCAGAACGCAGACCTGAAGCTCGCCGTCTTCTGCACGGGCCCAGCTATCCGGAAGCCATCGGCGAATCTGTTGACAGAGACGATTGCCACCGCGGCGTTCGTCTTCGCCGTGCTTGGGATCGGCGCCAACGCACAAACACTCGTGAAGCCTGGCGACATCGATCTCTCCGTTGTCTTCAGCAACGGTTTGCAGCCGCTGCTGGTCGGAGGGCTGGTGCTCGGCGTCGGTTTGTCGCTCGGCGGATCCACGGGCTACGCCATCAACCCGGCGAGGGATCTGGGACCGCGCATCGCGCACTTCCTGCTGCCGATTCCCGGGAAGCGGGATTCGGACTGGGGTTATGCATGGATCCCGATTGTCGGGCCACTCGTCGGCGGGGTCATCGGCGCGCAGCTGTTCAAGGCAGTCGGATTCTAGCGGGGCTGTGCGGGCACGACCTACGCAAGGTCTACGGCCGCAACGAGTACTCGGGAGCGGTCGTGTTCTGACCCTTGAAGCAGCAGTCTCCCAGAAAATTCGGACGGTACGGGCTGCTGAAACTGTTGAGGCCCTTGGGAAGCGCGCCGATTTTCGCGGGCCCGTTGATACGCGCAAGCACGCGGTCACGCGCCTGCTCGACTTGACCAAGCAGTCGATCGATGTCCCAGTCGCGAAGCTGACGCTTCCAGTACACGACCTTCCCGGCAATAAGCACGTCCCGTACGTGGCTCGGATTCATCATCGTGACAATCGTGCCCGGTACGTTATTCATCGGCCAGGTGCTGACGGCTCGCGCCTCGAGCACGATGATGTCCGCCTCCTTCCCTGGAGTCAGGGTACCGACCTTGTCGAGGACGCGGTTCGAAGCCGCGCCCGCGATAGTAGCCATCTCGATCACCTGACGGGATGTCACCAGTTGCGGGACGGGCAGCCCACCGGGGTTGCTCTCCGGAAACGCGAGGTCGTTGGCCAACGCACGCTGCAGGCAGAAGGCTCCGCGCATCAGCGAGAACGGGTCGGTCGTCATGTTCGTGTCGACGTCCGGACTCAGGCTGGGCAAGATGCCGTGATTGAGCGCCTCCTGAAAGGGAGGCATGCCGTGCCGCATCTGCATCTCGATGAGATTCGCAATAGACACGTGCGCGCCCCTGTCCCGAACCAGTTCCCACGCTTTCGATCGGCTCGCGTTCGGGTACCCGGACGCTCCGGAGCCGATCTGCGCGCGCGGCGCATCCTGCCACCTGGTGGCGTGGATGAAGGTGACGTCGGACCAGTCCATGCCGTTCCTCGCATCGGCCGCAGCGTCGGCGATCCCCATCGGATTGCCCACGACGTGGTTGTGCATCGACGCACCGAAGGCGCGACCAAGCTGCCAGCCGGTGTAGGAGGCACCGTCGAACGCGGCCACCGGGCCGCCTGCGAAGCCAAGCGTGACCAGTTGGTCCTTCGAGCTGAAAAACGTCTTCGCGATCCGGCCGATTCCTTTCGTGCTGTCGTTCATCGCGCCCGGGAACTCGAAAGGCTTGCCCTGGTCGCCTCGATTGATCCCGCCGCTGTAGGCGAACACCATTCGGCGTCCGGAATCCATCAGCCCCTTGATCATGGCATCGGTGTGTTCGGGCGTGTGGTTGGACTGTGATGTGTCCGTCCCCGTTGTGATGCCCTGACTGATCTCGCTCAGGCAGGCGATGAGCTGAGCGATGTAGCAGTCCTCGGGGTCGTATGGAACACGGCCCAGATCCCAGATGACCTTGCTCGGGTTTGCGGGATCGGCGATTCGCCCCGCCGTCCAGATGTTCTGGACGACCGATAAATATGTCTCCTGCGGCCAGGCGCCCGCAAGCAGACCGTCCGCGATGATGCTGCGTTGAATGGTCTCGTACTGATGGTGGTGGGTTGTGACGAAGCCCGGCATGACGATCGTGCCCGCGCAGTCGATTACCTCGGCATCGCCCGGGGCGAGGTTGGGCCCGACCTGCGCGATCGTCTTTCCATCGATCAGGACGTCGGCGTTCTCGAAGTCGCCCACCTTCGGATCGAGTGTGAGCACGACGCCACCGCGCAGGAGGATGCGGCGCTTGCGTCCATCGCCGATCAGGTCCTGCGTTTGCGACGTCGTTGCCGATTGACCTCCACCCGAGGGCGCCGGGGCACACGCTGCGGCCGCCAGGGCCGCGGCACTTGTTGTAGACGTCAGGAACGTGCGGCGCGAAAGAGGCGCACACGACAAACGTGTGGACATGGCGGCCTCCGGAAGATGAAGACGATTAGACGGCGGAAATCTCTATCGCTTGTCAGTTACGAAGACTGAGAGGCTTCATGGCGTCGCTCCCGGGCATCGGCTCATTGTACCCACTGGAACTGCACGCGCGGTGCCGTCGGCGTGACACGGATTGGGCGCCGTCACTCGCTATGTATCCGCTTTCGCTGTTGTCTCCTCCTATAATTCAAGCCGCATCTGGTGGCTCTGACTCCTGGCACCCGCCTCGGCCCGTATGAGATCACTGCCCAAATCGGCGTGGGCGGCATGGGCGAGGTCTATAAAGCACGCGACACGCGGCTCGATCGGACGGTGGCCCTGAAGTTGATCCGGGACGCCATCACGGATCCGGACGCACGCGCCAGACTCGAGCGCGAAGCGCGCCTCGCCGCCAGTGTCTCGCACCCGGCGATCTGCCAGGTATATGAGTTGGCCGAGATCGACGGGCAACTCGTCCTCGCCATGGAGCTCCTTCAAGGAGCGCCTCTGGCTGCCCGCTTGGGCCAGCCATTCCCACCCGCAGAAGCAGTATCGACCACACTCACCATCATCGGCGCGTTGGGCGCTCTGCACGAACGAGGGATCGTGCATCGCGACCTCAAGCCTTCGAACATTTTCATAACCCCGCACGGCGTCAAACTACTGGACTTCGGCCTGGCGCGCCCTGTGTTCCCTTGTGCAACCGACGCCACGCTCGCTGTGACACAGAAGGGTATTGCCGTGGGGACGCCCCTCTATGCCGCTCCGGAACAGCTGCTCGCCCGGCCGTTCGACGTCCGGGCCGACGTGTATTCGCTCGGCGTCATCTTGTTCGAGATGCTGACGGGGCGCCCGCCCTTCTCGGGTGCGACACTTGCGGAGTTGATCCATGCCGTCGTCTACGAGCCGCCCCCCATACTTGCAGGATCACCCGCCGTGTGGGCCCTCGATCGTGTGGTACGACGAGCGCTCGCGAAGGCGCCATCCGACCGATACCTAGACATCGCGTCCTTCGCTGACGCGTTGAGCCCGACGCGGGAGCTACTTGATGGCGGGGCGGTAACGGAAACCCGGGCCATGACACGGTTGGCGGTGCTGCCCTTCCGCTTGCTCAGACCCGATCCCGAGATCGAGTACTTGACCTTGAGCCTCGCCGACGTGATCGCTAATGCACTGTCGGGGCTGGAATCGCTCGTGGTGCGGTCGAGCCTCAGCACGGCCAAGTATGCGACCGGAGTCCCCGACCTCGGAGCCGCGGCAAGAGAACTCTCGGTAGATGTCGTGTTGACAGGCACGGTACTGCGATCTCACAACAGGCTGCGGGTCAGCGCGCAGCTGATGAGCGCGCCTTCCGGGGACATGCTCTGGTCCCATACGCTGCAAGTCGACATGGACACGATCTTCGAGCTGCACGACGAGTTGGCGCAGCGCGTCATCCAATCGCTGCCGCTGACCAGAGATGATGTTCGGCGCGGTCCTCGGCTCCGCCCCACGAGTGCCAAGGCTTTCGATTTGTACATGCGTGGGATGCAACTCCGGATGGAAGCCGCGACGTGGCGACGGGCCCGCGATCTGTTCGACCAGTGCCTCGAGATCGACGCGGGGTTTGCCCCGGCGTGGGCCGAGCGTGGGCGCCTCGATCGCGTGCTCGCCAAGTACCAAGACTCGACCCTCATCGCACAGGCCGAATCGGCCCTGCAGCGAGCACTCGAACTCGACCCCGACAGCGGACCCGCTCACTACTACCGCGCACAGCTCGAGATCGACACTGGCCGTTCCGACGAAGCGCTGATGCGGCTCGTGAAACGTGCCGCCGCCCGGCACGTCGAGCCCCAAGTGTATGCCGGCCTCGTTCACGCCTGTCGGTACTGTGGACTGCTGCGCGAGTCCGTGTCCGCTCATCAGCATGCACGGCGGCTCGATCCCACCGTCAGCACGAGTGTGCTCCACACGTATTACGTCCAGCGTGACTACGACCGCGCACTTGACGAAGCCGCCACGAGCAGCGACCCGTTGGAGGCACGAGTGCTGGGTGCGACAGGGCGGGAGACTGAAGCCGTCGAGGCCACGCGTCGCGAGGAGGCCAGGTTCGCGCAGTTTCCCCGGTTGGCGGCACACTGCGAAGCCCTACGAGCCGCCTTCGAAGGACGGCCATCCGACGTGTTGGCGATTGCCGAGCCCTATAACTCGTCGAGCGTCATCGACGGGGAAGCCTTGTTTTATTGGGGCGAGATCTGTTCGCGGGCGGGCCTGACGGGTGAGGCCTTGACCACGCTCGAGCGAGCAGCCGACCGCGGGTATATATGCTCCCCGGCCTATGAAGGCAGTCCCTACCTTGTGCCGCTCCAAGGAATTGCCAGGTTCGCGGGGCTGCTCGAGCGCGTTCGCGCTCGCCAGCGAGCGGTAGCCGAGCAGTTCACGGCTGCAGGCGGTCGGGCGTTGCTGTCCTAAGAACCTGCCTCGACTCCATCATTCCGCGGGAGGCGATGTCGAAAGAAGGGGTGCCGTATTGGGATGGGAACGCTCAGTCGGCTTGTGGCGAGTGATGCGACGACGTGACATCAATCGCTAGATCGCCGTTGATCGCTACTAACGACGGTGCCTCACTACCGGCGCTTCACAATCAAAGCGCCGTCTGGGCCATGTACGGCGAGACAGGTCAGGGCGTCGGCTTCACCCCGTACTCGCCCCAGGCTACGAGGTCGAAGAAGGCCTGCGTGAGCTCCTGGGGCGTGAAGGTGCAGTGGCCGTATCCGCCGGCGTATCCCGGGACCGAGCGCTGCACGAGCCAGTCGGCATCGCCGTTGGCCGCGACCTCCTGGCCGTAAATGGTGCGGTGGAAGCCCGGAATGACCGGATCGCGGAACGTCGAGAGTGTGAGCGCCGGAATCCGGAGCTCGCCCGTCGGCGTGTAGTTGCGCTCCAGGGAGTTCCGCCCGGCTGGCGTCCCCGAGAATCGCTGGACGTTCGCGTTGATGATTGCGAGCGTCGGCGAGGGGAGGGCGCCCGTGTACTGCGTCGCGGTGTTGTCGAAGTAAGCCTGACCGTGCGTCAGCCCGAGGATTTCCCGATAACCCGAGGCTCCGCCGAGCGCCGTCGCGATCGACTCGAGGAGCTCCGAGCTGCTCGCGAACTGGACGGGCGTCTGCGCGATGCTAGCGATCGCGAACGCCCCGGTGGGGTCGATCGTCATCTTGGCGACGGCCGGATTGACGATGTCCTGGATGATGTCGATCCCGGGCGGGACGTCGACCGCGGTCCCTGGGAGGACGCCGGGATAGAAGAAGTCGAAGAGGACGCGCACGTTCGCCAAGAAGTCCACGTGGCGAGCAAGGCCTCCTGCAACCGCGCACGCGGGAAGCACTCCCGCGAACTCGTAGGGCCAGGTCTCGACGAGGCGGATCGCGATGAGCCCGCCCATCGAAGCACCGGCGGTGTAGACGCGAGCCGGCTTGCCGAACTTCGAGGTAAAGAGTCCGAGGAGCTGGTGCGTGCGCTGCGTGCCGTCCTTCAGGACCCAGCCGTTCTCGGAGAAGCTCGACACCGCGACGGCGAAGCCTTGGTCCGCTAGCAGCGAGATGACGAGCTGATCGTCCGGCGTGATGCCCACTGGCACGTCCTTCGAGACGTAGCCGTGCGCATAGAGCAGCAGGATGCCGTTCCAGTTCGACGGCCGGACGAGGCGGTAGACGGAACCGGGGCCCGTGCTGCCGTCGACGACTTCGTCGGCGAGGGCCGGAGCGGCGAGCCCCAGAATCGTTGCAAGGGCGAATAACATCGAAAACATTCGTCGCTTCAGCACGAGGATCTCCTGTGTCTCTCCACTGTGTGATCGACGTAATCGCGTCGGGCGAAGGAACCCGACAGCCACGGGATGGTGATTATGCTCCGCTGCCTTCGAAGTCAAGTAGCAAACCGTAACACGCTCACCTCGTCCGGGAATGGTCTTCAGTTGGCGGGTGCTCGCACGGTGACGGTGACTGGCACTCTCGTCGTCATCGCCCGGTCGGTTGCCGAGAGGACGAACTGATAGGTACCCGGCGCGGTGAATGTGGCAGTCGTCACAGCCTGACCGTTCGTCACCGCGATGGGGCCTGCCGTCTCGAATCTGACTCTCGCTGGACCACCGTATTGCATCCAGCTCACCGTCAGGCCCGCGGGTCGCGGCGCACCGCCCGATGAATTCACCTGTCCACCAAACGAGCTGCTCGTTGTCGCTTTCGGAGCAGGCGCGGCGCGTGGCTTCGGCAGTCCATCGTCGACGACCGCCGCGGTCAGTGTGACCGGGCTGCCCGCGACCGCCCCCTGAATGGGCGCGACGGTGATCGACGGCGGCTTGTTCGGATCGTTGAGGCCGGGATCGTAGCCGCCGTTGGTGATGACCACGCGTTCGGTGATCTCCTGTTCGCGGATCAAGCTGCCGAAAGCGTGTTCGGTGCGGCCGTTGGCGGTGATCGACCAGACGACCTCCTTCTTGCCGAAGTCCTTCGGCACGCGCACGCGATACACGAATCGTTGGCGGCGCGGGAGGAAGAACGTCGGCTGGCCGGCGTCGGGTCCGCCCAGTTCGACGGTGTTGTCCGCTCCGGCGGGGATGGCGAGCTCCTGCTGCCAGTTTCGATTGAAGTATCCGAACATCAGATCGAAGGTGCCGTCTGGATTCCTGATCCACCCTTCGAAGTACGGGACGACGCTCTGGCCCGAATTGAAATGGATGTTCGAGAGCTCGGTCGGTTTCGCCGGTGGGGCAGGAGCTTGAGCCTGCAGTGTCACCGTTCCTGCGGAGATCGCAATCAGCAACCCTCGTCGAAGGAGCTTACGAGTCCCGAATCCCGAATCCCGAGTCCCGAGTCTTGGATTCATCGCTGTTCGCGGCGTGAGGCCACTCGCCGGTCGAAATCATCCTGATCGAGGTAGGTGAGCGTTACCCAGGCGAAGCTCATCTCGTCGATCGATCGTTGGCCGTAGCCGACCCAGTTTTTCGGGTTCGGATTCCACTTGTTCGCGGATGTGTTGTCGTGCCACGAGATGACGTGGACGATCGTGCCCGCTGGCAGCAGCGGCGCCACGTCGTCCGCGTACGGATAGGTGATGTGCCACCCGAACTGGTAGTTGCTGACACACGAAATCGTCTCGACGCGGGCAGGACCGGGCCGAGCCGAGTCCGGCCGGAGGTCGGGGTAGATCGCTTCGATGCACTGCGCCTTGCCGCGGTTGTGCATGTGCGGTTGAAAAGACGCCAGGAGCGCGGGCTTCGACAATCGGAAGTAGCCGTCGTGGCGCGCGAGCTGTCCTGCCGGGATGTCGAGGTCCGATGCATCGCCCATGTGCTGCGTGAAGGCGACGTACTTCGGCACACTGCCTTTGGGGTAGACCTTCAGCCCGAGCTTGACCGACACCGCTGTTTCCTCGCCGCGCGTGTTGAGATGCAGATTGAAGTTGATCTTGGTGCCGGCCTTGATCAGGCGTCCCGCGTCCGGAGGAAAGACGTCGCCGTTCTTGCCGAGCGCGTACTCGTTGAGGAAGAGTCCGACGGGATCTTCTTCCGGATCCTCGACGAGGTTCGTCGTGAAGTGATGCACGACCTTGAAGCTCTTTGGATCGGCCGGCTTGCTCTCGATCGCCATCACGTACATGTCTTCGGTGAAGCCCGGGTCGACGAGCACGTCCACGATGTTGTCGGGCCCATCTTTCGGAAGGATGTACGGCTTGTCCAGCGTCACGACGATGTCGGGCTTGCCGATGAACCAGGAATCGAGATCGCTGAACTGGCGAGGTTCGGGCATGTCGGCGGGGTTGCCCATGGGTGCTCCAGCGTCCACCCATGACGAAATGGTGGCAACCTCTGAATCGCTGAGCGATGGATCGTCTTTGAACTTGGTGATGCCGATGGTGCGATCGATGTGCCACGGCGGCATCTCACGCGCGACGACCTTCTGCTTGATCGAGCGCGCCCACGGCCTCGCGTCCTGGTAGGTGAGGAGCGACATCGGCGCGATTGAGCCGGGGCGATGGCACTGTTGGCAGTTGCGCTGCAGGATGGGAGCGACATCTTTCGTGAAGGTAACCTGCGGTGCGCGCGCGGTGGGCGTCGAGCTCTGCTGGGCGCCGACGGTCGTGATAGTTGCGACGGCGACCAGAATGGCGGCGAGCCGTTTCATCGGAACCTCCTCGCTGGAGCGGAGGGGCGAGGACAGGGCTGTTTCCTGTCGTGCCCGACATACTGAGCCGCGCAGGGGCCGATGTCAACGTGGTTCGCTCATTGTGCATGGAACTGCTCGCCCATTGCGTCCCTTCCTAAGGAGTAATTCAGCAACTGCCGATTACACGTGAGAGACGCGGCCCTCATCGAGCTGCGTGGCATTGAGGGGTGATCTGATGTTTGCCGTTCTGCTTCTCACGACATTGCTTGCCGCCGCTGACCCACAAGCGGATCAAGCCCCGACCCCACAACCGGAGGGCTTGGCACAGGCGGGCCACTATAAAGCGGCGCTGGAGGGGTTTCGCCGGCGGGTGGCGGCCGACCCAGACGACCTTGATGCACGCGTGTGGATCGCGTGGCTGCACGAGCGGATGGGCAGACCGGATCTTGCCGAACCGGTATACCGCGGCGTCGTGATGGAGGCCCCAGGGCACGTCGACGCGGCAATCGGGTTGGCAACCCTTCTCGCGAAGCAGCGGCACGATGACGAGGCGGTGCGCGTGTTGGAGCGCGCAAAGGGTGCCGAGCCCAGGAATCCGGATCTGCTTGCGGCGCTCGGCAGCGCATACCTGCGGGTGTCGAACGCCAAGCTGGCGCTTGCCTATCTCGAACTGGCGGCCGCTCTGTCACCCACACCAGAGAACGTCAACGCGCTCAAGCGCGCGCGACGCGCGCACCGGAGCTCGCCGCCACGTTCCGCAGACGTCATCAGCGCGGGCATCTGAGACTCGGCACGCTCGGCGAGGGCACGGGGCGGCCGCTGCTCCTTTCGGACCCGGTCAATGCTACGGACGAGCGTACAAGTCGATCACGCGCTCGATGGCGCGCCGGCAGACGCGGCAGAATCCGACCGGATCGCGCGTGAACATGATGCAGTCGGCTTCGGGCCGGTAAAGCCCTTTGGCCTCGTACGACGCGCCCTCGAAGGCGCCGACCTTGCCCGAGAACTTCATCCCGCCCAGCAGCTTCGTGGACCAGCCTTCCTCTTCCCGAAACAGCTTGTCGATCTCCGACTGCGGTGCGCCGGACGCCAGCAGCTTGCGCCGGCGTGCCTGTGAGTCCCGGCTTTGTTTCTCGAACGACTCCTTGTCCCACGGTGTCGGAAGCGGCGTCCCCGTCTCAACGAGGTCGCGCCACTTGAGTCGCGCCGGGTCGTGCATCGCAGTCGCGTTTGGCTCCCATGGCTCGACGTGCTCGGCGGCGCCAGTTTCATACGCGACATCGGACGTGTAGTACTCGTCGGCCAGCCCCGCGAAGTGATGGCCGAACTCGTGCACGAACACGTACTCGGCGTACGCATGATCGACCGACGCGGTTGCCTGGAAGTTGAAGATGCCGCCGCCGCCGTATTGCTCCTCGTTGACGAGCACCTCGATGAACTCGTACGGCGCCGCTGAGGCGACGTTGCGCAGCGCTCGGTCGTCGTAGGTCAGCACGTAGCGCTCGCTGTCGAAGATGTTGAACTCGACCGACATCGGTGTGCGGCGGAAGGATCGCGCCCGCGCACGATTCACCCCCGGCTTCGCAGAAGGAAGATCGAGCGCGCGCACGTTGAAGTCCGCCCGGCGCGCCTTGAATGGCTCGTACTCGAACAGCCGGCCGACGAGACGCTGAACGTCGCGATGGAACTTGTCCATCTGATCGGCGGCGTATCCCTCGCTGATGACGAGCAGATCGACTTTCGCAGACGAGGGGCCGTTCTCGAACACGGTCCACAGCTTTCCAGCAGCCGGCAGATCGGCGGGGTTCACGGCGCGCGACTCGGGATCGACCACGGTTGACCAGATCTCGCGGAACGCGTTCTCGGCGTCGCGCTTCTTCAGCACGACCTGCACCGGCGTCTTCGGCCACGGAAAGCGCAACGATTCAGGGAACGTGCGATGCAGCGTCTTGTACTCGGGGGTCGTTTCCCATTCGCCGTAGATCGATGCGAAGCCGCGTGCGTAGATGACAGTGTTTGTTGTGCGGTCGATCACCTCGAACAAGTATTTCCCGAGGTTCGTGTCGTCCACCAGTCGCGTGCGGCTGCCCGGCCACGGTCCGTCCGAGACGACGCGCTCGAGGGCGACGATCTCCTGGCCGACGCCGCCGGAATGGAAGTAATCGACGCGCATGGTCTTGTCGGTGAAGAAGCCGTCGAAGCCGCGCGCGGGCTGTTGTGCGCTGAAGCCGCTCGACATCGCCGCGAGAGCGACGAAGACGGCGACGATGAGGGGTCTCGTCACGTTGTTCACGCCTTATCTCACATACGGCGCGAGCCTCTGTGTCGCATTCGCGGGTGACGGCGACCGCGCCACGTTCATCACCATGGCGAGGAACGTGTAGTAGCCCTCGAGGCTGGCAGCTTCGACGACACCTGCCTCGCCGAATTTGGCCAGTGCCTTGGCGTACGTCCCGTCGCTGACGCTCTTGTTCTGGAGGAGCTCGATGCAGAAGTCGTGCAGGATCGCTTCGTCTTCAGCCATCCGATCGGGGCGACGTCCATCGCCGATGGCCGCGATGACGTCGGTGCTCAGACCGGCCTTCACCGCCAGCGTGTAGTGAGCGTTCCATTCGTAGCTGTTCGTCAGGTGCCGCGCGGCGATTAGGATGGCCATTTCCGTGAGCTTCGGGCTGAGTGCGCTGTTCTGCTGGTTGTGCAGACGAAGCTGCAACGCAGGCACCACGAGATCGGGAACGCGCAGCAGCACCGTCCAGGGCGGGCCCGTGAGATCGGTGTTGCGGATCGCTTTGTAGTCGGCAACCGCCTTCTTCTGCTGCTCGGTCATCTTCTCCGCGGGAATGGGCGGCATCCGGTCCTGGGCTCCTGCGACCGCAACGGTAACAAGACTGAGCGCCAGCGCTATCGCGAATGTCCTCATGGGAACTCCTATAACTCAGCGGTCCGAGGGGACGATGGTGCGGAGGTGCGATGGTCCGGTCCGAGAGCCTGATGGTCCGGTGCGATGGTCCGATGGTCTGGCACCCAGCGACGAGACGCGGTCACACGTCGAACCAGATCCTTGGGCATATCGGACCTTGGCCGTCCAGCCTTCGGACCGGACCGTCCGACCTTCGGACTGGACCGTCGCACTGTCGCACCGTCGCCCCATCGGACCGCCTGAAATCAATTCAGTGCAAATACGAACAAGTAACTCGAGTTCTGCAGCTTGTCCCAGTTCACCGGATGGAGGTGCCGGCCGCCGGCCTGCACCGCGAGGAACTGCTTCGGGCCAATCGCGTAGGTCACCGGAGCACCCTTGAGCGGCGTGCCGACGTTGAAGCGCCACAACTCCTCGAGCGTTTCGTCGTTGTAGGCGACGACCCAGCCGTCCTGCAGCGCCGTGAACACGAGACCACCGGCAGTGGCCAGCGCGCCGGATCGGATTTCGATCTCGGTCACCGCCTTGGCCAGCACTTTGTGATTCACCGCATCGAACGCGGTCAGCGCGCCGTAGTAGAGGTCGCTGCTGTACTGCCGCGGCTGGCTCGCCTTGTTGTCGATGCCCCCATCCTTCGACAGCACGCCGACAGCGGCGCCGTTCTGCGAGAAGCAGCCCTCGGTGCCCACGCCGTAGGCGATCTTTTTCACCGGGTTGTAGGCCATTGGCTGATGGGCGACGCCGCCATGCCAGGTCGGGCACGTGCGCTTCTTCGGATCGCCACGCAGCGCGCGCGCTTCCGGGTTGTAGATCTGCACGTCGAGCTTCGGGTTGTAGTCGACGGGTTTGCCGGTCTCCTGATCGATGCCCTTGGTCCAGTTGAGATCGTTCACGTACTTCTCGGCGGCGATGAACCGTCCGTTGGTCCGGTCCACCGTATAGAAGAAGCCATTGCGCGCGTAATGGCCCACCACTTTGCGTGCCCGTCCACCAATCGTCGTGTCGTACAGCATGAACACGCCGGCTTCGTCGTAGTCCCACGAGTCGCTCGGCGTGTATTGGAAGTACCACGCCATCTTGCCGGTGGCCACGTTCAGTGCGACGACGGAGTTGGTATAGAGGTTGTCGCCGGGACGGAACTCCGGGTCGTAGATGGGGACGGGATTGCCGGTGCCGAAAATGTAGAGATTCTGCGCCGGATCGTACGAGCCGGTCTGCCAGACCCCGCCGCCGCCGGTCTTCCAGGCGTTGTGATCGTCTTTCCATGTTTCGCTGCCGGGCTCGCCCGGCTTGGGCACTGTGTACCACCGCCACAGCTCGTTGCCGGTGTTGACGTCGAGGGCGGCCACCCAGCCGCGCGTGCCGGCGTCGCCGGCGCCGTTCTGGATGAGCACCTTGCCGTCGGCGACGAGCGGTGCGGCCGAGAGCCGCTCCTGGCCGCCGAACTCGTTTTTCGTGGCGATCTTCTTGTCCCAGAGGATCTCGCCGTTCTCGCGGTTAATGGCGATGACGCGTCCGTCAGGCAGGTTGGCGATGACCTTGTCTTCCCAGAGCGCGATGCCGCGCGTGCGGGAGGTGTTGCCTTCGTGCGGCACGCCCGGGTCGGCGACCCACGCGAACTTGCCGCGGTTCGGATCGCGGGCGTCGATCTTGTAGATCGTGCCCCACCCGTCGCTGGTGTACATGAAGCCGTTGTCGATGAGCGGATTGATCTCGTTCTCGGGGCCGTTCTGTCCGACGTCCTGCATGCCGCCGAGCGCCATCGCCCACACCATGCGCAAGGTCTTGACGTTCTCGCGGTTGATCTGTGTCAGCTTCGAGTAGCGCAGCGAGCCGTAGTCGCCGTTCATCAGCAGCCAGTTCTGCGGCTCGTTCGCGGAGTTGATCAGCCGGTCCTTGTTGACCGTGAGCGAGTACTGCCCGGAAAGCGTCGCCGCCGATGCGACGATGGTGAAGGCGCAGGCAAGAGGAGCCAGGATCGGCGAGCGATGGCGCATGGTTGTCTCCCTTTATGACCGGGCCGATCCCTGATCGGTCTACCGGGCAGCAGAGATTCTACTCACGATTGAGGGCGGCGCCGCAAAAGCGCCCACCAACCCCCGCCGCTGCGCAAGGTTGCCATCTTATTGGGGTAGCCGAGGTGAGGCCGGTGCTGCCGAATGTGCTGAACGGGGCCGGGACGAGGGCCGACCCCTCAAGTCCGTGCGACGCTGACGACCGCGCTGCTCACTCTATCGATCTCGACGATCGCGGTTTCGAATAGACCTGGAGGCTGACCGGGCAGCCTGCCCTTTAGCGTGACGCGCCACACAGCGCGCGCGTTCGATGTCGTGCGTTCGGCGTCGATGTTGTCGGGTTGAAACGAGACCTGCTGCCGCGCGATCTCGATCGCTTTATCCCGAGAGATCTCTGTTTCTGACGGGCCTGCGCAAGCAATGGCGAACGCGAGGACGGTGGCGATGACGATGCGCTTGAGGTGAGGGACTCCGGGCATCTTTCTCTCCGGAGTCCCCATGTTACTTGCGGATGGTGTTACTCGCGATCCCGATCTGGGTCAGCCCAGAAGACGTGGGTCAAAACCTTGTGCCCGCGGCCGAAGTCGAGCTCGAAGAGCTGCGCGCGCCCGTTGGCGCTCGAGCGAACCAGTTTGCCCCACTGCCCGGGGTTGTCGAAGTCGATCTGTCCCATCGCCGGCGGCATGGCCTTTGGCAGGCTCGCGCTGACAGTGGTCGTGTTGTCGAGGTGTGAGTAGATCTCTATGAGCTCAGCGAAGTCATGCTGGTTCGGATGCTCGTTGCCCAGCGGATTGCTCGTGTAGTCCATGCACGTCCCGAGATTCGGGTTATCGAAATTCTCGTCCTGGTGATCGAGCCCGAAGTCGTGCGCGATTTCCTGGCACGTCACCAGTCGCCGCCATTCCGGCTTGTTGTAGGTCGACGTATTGAAGTACGTGTCATTCAGCTTCGTCGTCGCCTGGGTGATGTGCAGGCCATTGACCCAGATCTGCGCGATGCCGAGCCACCCCGTATTGCCATAGCGCTCGTTGCAGACCTCCAGTCGGCCCGCCGTTGGCTTGCACAGACGAGGTCTGGTGCCGCCCGCAACCTTGGAGAGATCCAAGACTACGCTCGCGTTCCAATCCCCGATGGCTTCATCGAGATAGGTATCCCATGCCCCCGAGACGTTGTCACCGACCTTCAGCGTGAACGGGTTGCTCGTCCTCGCCCAGTGATAGCCGCCCCACGAGTGGTCGGCGAACGAGACGGTGGCGACACCGATCGCCAGCCCAAATGCCATCAGTGAACAGGTCCGCCAACTGAATTTCGTCATACAGAATCCCTCTCCTGATCGTCCGGTGTTTCCGCCGCGGCACGACGTTCCACACACCGATCCAGGCCCTGTCCCTGCAAGGCCAGGGCCCGTGAAGGCGTGTGTGCAAACGGATGCAAAAGATGTCAGAACCGTGAGGAAGGACGGCCTGACAGATCCCATCGGACTGCAATCGTAATTACGGACGTCGCGCCGTGCGACGACATTGTTCTAGACACCTCTCGACTCTCCGTTCGTTAGCGGCCAGGTCGCGACGCGGTGATCAGGATGTGAAGCGCGGCCGGATCGGCGCTGAGTTCCAGGTTGCCCGCTGGAAATGCATTCTTCTGCAGCATGAACGCGATGATATCGATGTACGTTTGAGCGGGAAGGCTGCCCGGGCGCTCTGGCGGCATCAGCTTCTGCATGCGGGCCAAAAGCTCACCCACCTCCATGTCGCCCCAGAGAAACGTGAAACTCTCGCCGACGAGGCTTGGCGCGGTGCTGTCGCCGCGCAGATCTTCCCGATGGCATGCAGCACACGATTGCTGGTACGACGCGCGGCCGCGTTCCGCCTGCGCGTCGGTGTAGACGCCATCCCACACAGTCCGTGTTTGCGCCACGGTCCGCGTTTGCGCCGCGGCCAGCATCAGGCAGCCGGCGACAGACAATGCGAAGGACGCCCAATACGGCATCTTTGATTTGACGATCTGTGATCGTTGAATCGTTGAAGATTCCCGAATGTTGATTGGTGATTGACGCATCGATCTCCGAACCAATCAGGAATCAGCAATCTTCAGTCACCAACGATTCAACAGTCACAGATCACCAAATCAAGAACGCTCTATTGCGTCGATCTTGTTCCCGTCGCCGTGCCGCCAGGCAGCGCGAAGATCAGGATCGAGTTGCCGCTGTTGGGGCGACGGATCTCCGGCGCGAGCTCCGGGACGAGGAGCGTCGACCAGCTTCCACCGCCGATGCCCGCGGGCACGGCCACGTACTGTTTGCCCTTCGCCAGGTAGCTGACGGGGAAGCCCTGCGCGGATGTCGGCAGTCGGGTCTGCCACAGGATCCTTCCGTTAGCGGCGTCGTACGCGTACACGTGACGGTCCCAGTCGCCGGCGAACACCACGCCGCCCGCGGTCGTCAGCGCCGCGGTGTTGATTGGTGAGGCCGTGCGATGACGCCAGATGGTCTTTCCTGATCTGATGTCTACGGCCTGGAACTCACCGAGATGTCCGTCGGACATCGGATGCTTGTAGTCGCGCCGGCGGACGGGGCCTGTGCCGCCGCCGCCGGCACGCTTCTCAGTCGGACCAAACGTCGCCTTCTCGCAGCTGAGGCTGAGCGGCAGGTACATCGCGTTCGTCTGCGGGCTGAACGCCATCGCTCGCCAGCTCTTGAACCCCGCTGTGCTCGGACACCAGTCCACTTCCTTGCCCACCTCGGGGACCATGCCAGGCCGATACGTCACTTTGCCGCTGGTCGGATCGACGTCGACGAGAGTCTGATAGCCGAGATCGCTGGCACGAATGAATGCGCCGGTCTCGCGATCGAGCTGCCACAGAATCCCCAGCTTGCCCATCTTGAAGAGCGACTTGCGTCCGCCGGTGTCGACGAGGACGTTCTCGAACACTTCGTCCATGTCGTGCGACTCCCCGGGCAGGTGCTGGTAGTACCACTTCAGCTTTCCAGTATCGGGATCGAGCGCGAGCGTGGAGTTCGTGTAGAGTGCCGCGCCATCTGTACCGCGGACGGCTCGCGCCCACGGCTTCGCCTGCGCGGTACCCCAGTACACGAGATTGGTCGCGGGATCGTAGCTGCCGGTGATCCACGCGTCGCTGCCGGCGCGGAAAGTGAGCGGCAGATCGCCCCACGTGTCGCCGCCCGGTTCACCCGGTCGCGCGATCGTCGACGTCCGCCACAACTCTTTGCCCGTGGCCGCGTCGTGGCCGCTGATGAAGCACACATCGTCCTTGTAGCGGCTGCATCCGCTGATGCCGGCAATCACCTTGCCGCGCACGACGATCGGACCGGCGGTGTACTCGTATCCAAGCTTCTCATCGGCAGTCGTGACGTCCCAGACCACCTTCCCCGTGCGCGCGTTCAGCGCGATGATGTGTGCCTCGTTCGTCGTTGCGAAAATCTTGTCGTCGAAGATTGCGAGTGTTTTCTGAATGCCGCGGCCCAGATCGGTACCGCCACTTGCAGGACGCTGAGCGAGACGAGGGATGTCCGTTTGCTCTCCGCCGCCGCGTCCTGATGCCGCAGGTGCCGGCGTTGCGCCGGGACGGTATTCCCAGATCAGGTCGCCGGTTGCCCCGTCGAGCGCCTGGATCACGCCGCGCGGATTGGGCAGATACATCACGCCATCGTGGACGAGCGGTGCCGCTTCCTGTGCCCCGGTGTCGTCCATCGACCACGACCATGCGAGCTGCAGTTGCTGGACGTTCTGCTTGTTGATCTGATCGAGCGGGCTATAGCCCCAGGCGTTGTCTGTGCGCCGCCAGTTCAACCAGTCACCGGGCGTCGGGTTGCGCAGCATTGCTTCGGTCACGGGGCGGAAGTCTTTGCCTTGTGCCGTCAGGAGGAGAGTGCTTCCAAGCAGGGCTGCCGAGATCGCCAATCCGAGTCTCGCCGTCATATGCTCCTCCGTCCACCCATTCGATGAACCGTTGACGCGGCGCGATCATGCGCTTCGGGTGAACGAAGGTCAACGGAAACCAGCCGCCGGTGTCGAGTTGCGTTTGCGGAGAAGCCAACGCCGGCGTATAAGGAGGCTCGTGCGGCTTCATTCCTCGGCCCTATTCGCACTGATCTTCGCAACCCTCGGGCTGTGGGCGGCTGACATCACCGGCCAGGGCAAGCCGTCGTACGCGCTGCCTCGTACACCGTGGGGCGATCCCGACCTGCAGGGGACCTACACGAACAAGTACGAGCAGAGCACGCCGCTCGAACGCCCGGACGAGTTCGCCGGGCGACGGGTTGAGGATGTGTCAGGTGCGGAGCTGGCAGATGTCCTCGCGAAACGAAACAAGCAGGTGGTCGATCGCGCGGCCGGCGTGGGCCCGCTTCAGTTTCGCGACCCGCTCGAGGTCACGAAAGGCAGTCGTGCGTGGTTGATCGTCGATCCTCCTGACGGAAGGGTCCCGCCGATGACGCCCGCCGCCCGACAACGAATCGGGCCGTCGGATCCGTTCCAGGACACCGGCATCCAGGGCATCGTCAACGCGAGAGTTCGGGAGGCGAGCAGCTTCGACCCGAATTCTTCCTTCAGGAGCATCGACGACTTCGATCTGTGGGAGCGCTGCATCACACGCGGCGTGCCCGGCGCGATGATGCCGCACATCCTCGGCAACTCGTACGAGATCGTGCAGGCACCGGGACTCGTCGCCATCCGCTACGAGCTGGTTCACGACGTTCGCGTCATCCCTCTCGACCCTTCGACACGCTCAGGGTCGTCCCGAGCAGAGTCGAGGGACGATGGCCGTCCTCATCTGCCTGGGGCGATCGAGCTCGAGATGGGCGCCGCGCGCGGCCACTGGGATGGCAACACGCTCGTCGTCGAGTCCACCAACTACAAAGATCGCAGCACGTACCGCAACGCGAACGCCGCGACGCTTCGTCTGACCGAGCGCTTCACGCGTGCGTCGGCGAATCGGATCGAGTGGTCGGTGACCGTTAACGATCCGGCGACGTGGACGAAGCCGTGGACGTTCTCGATGCCGCTCACGAAGATCGACACGGAGCCCGTGCTCGAGTTCGCGTGTCACGAGGGCAACTACGCGTTGCCGCACATCCTCAGCGGCGCGCGCGCGGCGGAAGCATCCGCGCAATCAACCAAACAGCACTGAAGGCAGCAGTCGCAGGAACTCGCGGACGGATGCGATCTGACTGTTTTCGGAAATGAACTCGAAGTCGGTTGCGCTGACGGCATGCGTGCCGGAACCCCGCCCTGCACTGAGGCCCGCATGCATGATGGGGCACTCGTTGAGCAGTCCTGCGAGCGCGGCCCATGCCGGCATGTCCAGCATCGTGATCACATCCAGTGCGTCTCCAGCGCGCCACGGTGCACCGGCTCGCCAGTGTCTTGTCAGCTCGATGCGTAACTCGTCGAGCCCGCTTTGAATCTCGCCATCGTCGCAGCGCAGCGTGGCGAGGATGGCGATCACCTGCTCGGCCACGTGCATGACGACGTTGTCGTGAAGGACTGTCCATCCCACCTGAAACACGGTGACGAGATCGTGGCTGAGTAGAAAGTCGTCTGGCAGCGCCGTTCCGGTACGCGCGACGGCGCTGAGCTCCTGCGCGGTGAGCCAGTGCGGCGGCCAGTTCTCGAGCCCGAGATTGCAGACAGCCGTTGCGGCATCCCACGCTTCCTCTGCCGAAAGCGGGCGTGCCTGCACCGTGCAACCCGCCGCGATCGTGTTTGCAAGGTAGGCGATCTCGTCATTCCTCTGCGAAGAGACGATGTGGTCGCGCTCGAGTAGAAACTGCATCTGCGCCTGGATGTGTTGCAGGCGCGAAGTGTGCGTGTCCGCCGCATTGAGTAATGCGCGAGGCTGCGGCGCGAAGATGCCTGCATCGCGCAGCACTTCGACCACCGTCGCGAACGATTCAGCGTGATCGTCTGGAATGGGCAGCGTACGTGTGCCTTTCGGGAGTTGCTCGCGTGCGCCGTACGCGTCCGTAGCAGTAGGAGGATCGACGGTTCTCAAGTGCGCGCGTGCGATGGGATCGACTGGCGGCACCATGTCTGGTCCGAAGCGAAGCCGGCGTGATGCTTCGAGGAATGCGCGTGCCTGCGCTGGCGCCACGTAGCCACGGGTCTCCCGGCGTTGTTCGCGATCGACTGCCACGTCGAACATGGCCTGGTTTCCGTTGTCGAGGAGGTCGTGCAAGCCGTCGATCTCGAACCCGGAGTTCGAGAGCGCCCGGCATCCACTCATCACGCGCTCGAAACAGTCGTGATGGTCCTCAGCGAGCGACGTTAGAACGGCGACGATGGCCTCCCACGAGTCGGTGCGCATGCCGACGGTCAGATAACCTCCGACCTCGCACACGAGTCCATCCGTGCGGTTGACTGCCTCCGTGATCTCTTCCCCATCCGTCGTCGTGTAGCGCGAGACCGCAGCGCGGTCGTAAACGCGCAGGTGCTGCGCGAAGCCTGCCGTCACGAGCCCTCCGTCCATCTCCGCGAGTTTCCTCGCCGCCACATCAGCGCCGGACTCCGCCAGCACCTCGAGCCACACACCGAAACGATCGGCGTCGAATTGCTCGTCCTGACCCGGCCGGACGGCACGCCATAAATCGAGATCGAAGACGCGCTCCAGCTGTTCGGGCGTCGCCAGGGCGACGAACTCGCTGCTGTCTTCGAGTCCGCATCGCTGAATGACACGATGGATCAGCTCAGGCTGCAGTCGCGGAACGACGTAGGCGAGGTGTGGCGTATGCAGAAGCCGATCGAGCAGGCCCTGTGGTTCCGCCTGGCGACGAGTCAGATCGAGTCGTTTGGTCATGTTCGAACGACAACGATGCCTGTGAACGGGTGCGTACCGATAGACTGTTTCTGTGTTGATGATGGACGTACAATAAGAACAGGAAGAAGCGTCGCTCCCTCCTTATCGGTTTTCAGTAAACAGCGCGCCGCGGTACCGTGCCCTTCGTGGCGAATGCGAAGGCAGCTTCCGGTGTCGTCTTGCCGGCGATCAACCCTGCCACATACTCTCCGACAGCCGGTCCGTGCTTGAACCCGTGACCGGAGCCGCCGCCGGCGAGCCAGACGTTCTCGTGCTCCGGATGGCGATCGATGAGGAAGTCGCCGGTGGCTGTGTTCTCGTACTGACAGACGCGACTCTCAACGAGTGGTGCGGCGCTCATACTCGGGAATCGGCGACGCAGCCACGCTCGCGCAGTCTCGACGCTGTTGTCGTCGACCTGGCGGTCTCCGGTGTCCGGATCGAACGGCGAGCCGTGTGCGTCGATCCCCACCTTCAGCCCGCGCCCTTCGAGATCGGGAACGCCGAAGATCCCCGACACGAAATCAATCCATGCGGGCATGTGTGGTGCGCTGAACCGATCGTCTCCAGCGGAGGTGCCGAAATACATGACCACTTGACGCGTAGGCATGATTCGCTGACCGATGAGCTCCGGGAATACCGATGGCAGCCAGGCCCCGCACGCGAATATGAATGCGTCGCCAGCGAGTATCGTCCCGTTTGCCAGTTGCACCCCTGAGACTCGCCCTCGTGCAGACGGCTGCGCGACTCGGCCTCGCCTGACGCGCACGCCTTTCCGGGTCAACTCGGATGCCAGCGCCTGAATCGAGCGTCTCGCCATGATGACGCCGCCTTCGGGCTCGAGCATCGCCGTGCCAACGTCGTCTGCATCGATATGCGGGTAGCGGGCGCGCAGCGTTGCCCGGTCCAGCAGCTCGAGCGGGTAGTCACCGCCTTCGAGCGTCGCGCGCGTGTCGGCTGCGTACGCGTCTCCCTCGGGGGCCAGCCACAGCACGCCGCATGGATGCCACAGGCCGAGGCCGGAGCCGTTGCGCGCGTCGAGCTCGCGCCATTGCTCGCGCGACCGCCGGGCCAGCCTCGAGTAGATCGCGTCGGTCCCGTATCCGTAGCGGAGAATCCGCGACTCATCGCCCGAACTCGATCGCGAGTTGCCCGGCCCGTACGCATCGACAAGTGCCACGCGGGCACCCGCATTCGACAGGTGGTGGGCCGTCCACGTTCCGAACGCGCCGGCTCCGATCACAACGACGTCGGGCATGGAGAACGTACGGTCCGAGGGGGCGAGGGGGCGGAGGTGCGAGGGTCCGGTCCGACGGTGCGAAGGTCCGGTCCGACGGTGCGAGGGGCCGACGCTTCTCGCTCCGATGCGGGTCTGACTGTCCTGCGCGACGGCCTCATGCGCGGGACCAACGCACGCTCGGACTGGACCATCGCACCTCCGCCCCCTCGCCCCATCGCACCGCGTGAGGGATTTTCAGCACGCTTGTGTCGGAGACCTCAGTTCAGTCCGAGAATCGCCCGAGCGACGCTAGGTGTAGCAACCGTGCGGCCATGCTCTCCGCAGAGATCGGCGACACGTTTCACGAGCTCTGCGTTCGATTCAGCAAGACGATGCTTGTCCCAGCGGACGTTGTCTTCGAGTCCTGTGCGGCAGTGACCGCCCATCTCGAGGCACCACCGATTGACCTCGAGCTGATGCCGGCCGATGCCGGCTGCCACCCACGTAGCGTCGGCCATCAGCTCCGCGAGCTTCCTGACCTCGAACTCGAGGATGTCGCGTGCCGCCGGCAGCGCGTGCTTCACGCCGAGCACGAACTGCACGTGGAGCGGCGCCTTGATCAATCCGTCGCGCACGTAGTTCACGGCGTTGTAGAGCATCGCGAGATCGAAGACTTCGATCTCCGGCTTCACGTCATATCGGAGCATCTTTCCGGCGAGCTCCTGGATCAGCTCGGGTGAGTTCTCGTAGACGCGCGTAGGGAAGTTGCACGAGCCGGTTGAGAGTGACGCCATGTCCGGCCGGTGATGCAGCATGCCGCCGCGCTCGGATCCGACACCCGAACGACCACCGGTCGAAAACTGCACGATGATGTCGGGACAGATCTTGCGGATTCGTTCCTGGAATTCGGCGAACTTGTCCGGGTTCGATGTCGTGGACCCATCGTCGTTGCGGACGTGGACGTGCACCAGCGCGGCACCAGCCTCGAAGGCGGCGTGTGTGGATTCGATCTGCTCGCTGACCGTGATGGGGACCGCCGGGTTGTTCTCCTTACGCGGGACGGAGCCGGTGATGGCGGCGGTGATGATGCAGGGCTGAAGCCCTTGGCTCTGCATTGGATATGTATACCTT
>Ga0247825_10000357_pt1 | contig 28656 bp, 22 predicted proteins | sample 13C_Vanillin_Day_FD_194413 | JGI IMG/M metagenome (GOLD analysis project Ga0247825, IMG submission 194413) | Soil microbial communities from agricultural site in Penn Yan, New York, United States - 13C_Vanillin_Day48 | ecosystem: Environmental > Terrestrial > Soil > Agricultural land | place... | reverse complement strand
CCGCTCCACCACCGCCATGCGCGCGAGCTCCGCGAGCCGCTCCGGCGAAAGGCCGGCGAGCGGCGCGAGCTTGGAGAGCTGCCCGGTCGTGACCACTAGAACTCGAGCACCAGGTTGTTCTGCAGCATTCGCGGCCGGAAGCTGCCGGCGCACTCTTCGATCTCGAGCATGGTGGGCTCGATTTCGCCCGGCTTGAGGTGAGTGATGTACACCTCGGCATCTCGCTCCAGCTTCGCCAGCTCCTCGGCCAGCATCGACGGGCAAAGGTGGCGCGAGATGTCGGCGAGGTGGCGCTCCTTGTTGGAGAACGCCGTTTCGATGATCAGGAACTTGAGGTTGCCGATGCGGTTGACCACGCGCCACAGGGCATCGTTCGGTCCGGTGTCTCCGGTGTAGACCAGGCTCGAAGTGCCGCTGTCCAGGTGGTATCCCACCGCGGGCACCGTGTGGCGCGCCGGGATCGGCGTGATGGTTCGGCTGCCCAGCGTGATCGGCTGCCCGACCTCGATTTCCCGGTAGCGCAGGAACGGCGCCTCCATGGTCGGGATCTCGCTGAAATCCGGCCAGATCGCCCAGTTGAACAGGTGGTTCTTCAGGATCTCGATCGTCGGGCGGGTGGCATGCACTTCGATGGGCTTGGTGCGCATGCCGCCGACCGTGTCCACCAGGAAAGGTATGGAAGCCACGTGGTCGAGATGCGAATGCGTGACGAAGATATGGTCGACCTGCGAGAGCTCTGCAAGCGTGAGGTCGCCAACGCCCGTTCCGGCGTCGATAAGGATGTCGCTGTCTGCCAGGAATGAGGTGGTTCGCAGGTGCCGTCCGCCGATGCCCCCGGAGCAGCCCAGTACACGCAGGCGCATGGTGCGTGGTCCTATTTCTCTGCGAAGGCGGTCACGCCGTCCCAGTCCTGGGGTGGCGCTAAGCGGCGTTTGTCGGTCACCAGGTTGGCGTAAACCCTATACAGCTCGCACTCCGGGTTCATCCGCTGCAGGTTCAGCAGGCTCACCTCCACCTGGTCCCATTGCCTGCCGCGATAGGCGCGCAGCGTCTGGTTCCAGAGCCGCAGCTCCTCCAGCCGGCTTTTCTGCACTTCGCCCTCGCCGCCGAGCGGCTCATAGACTGTCAGCGCCTCGTCCTTGCCCTTCACCTTGATGCGATCCACCTCGCGGAACACCACGTCGTTGACGAGCTCGCGCGTCGCCTCGCCCACCAGAACGCCTACGCCATAGCCCTTCGTGCGGCTCTCAAGGCGCGAAGCCACGTTGACCGCATCACCCATGGCGGTATACGCGCGGCGCACTTGTGAGCCCATGTCGCCGACGCGTACCGTCCCGGAGTTGACCCCCACGCCGATCTTCAGCGCGGGCCAGCCCCGCGCGGCGAACTTCGCGTTCAGCGCACCGCATGCCTTCTGCATCTCGAGGGCGGCGAGCACGCCGTTGCACGCATGCTGCGGGTCGTCCACGGGCGCTCCCCAGAACGCCATGATGGCGTCGCCGATGTACTTGTCGAGCGTGCCGCGGTACTTGCTGCGGATGATGGCGCTCATCTCGGTGAGGTACTCGTTGATGTACTCGCGCAGCTCCTCCGGCCTGAGCGCTTCCGAGATGCTGGTGAATCCGCGGACGTCGGCAAACAGGATCGTCAGCTCGGCGCTGCGCGGCTCCATGTTGTACTTGCCGGGATCCTCGGCCATCTTGTCCACCAGCTCGGGCGGCACGTACTGGCCGAAGAGCTCGGCGAACTGGCGCTTCGAGCGCGACTCGACGAAGTAGCCGTACGCCATGTTCATGACATACAGGGCGAGCGTCATCAGCACTGATGCCGCGAGCGGCAGAACCATGTCGCCTTTTATCCACACCGCGAAGTTCAGGCCCACGATCAGAAGCAGGCCGCCCGCAGCGACTACCGTGGCCCATAGCGCGGACAGCATGGGGATCAAGATGGCGAGCGCCACGCCGCCGATTACGAGCAGGATCACTTCGGCGCCGAGCATGAAGGCGGGCTTCGCCTTGATCGACTGGTCGAGCATTCCGGCGATCAGGTTGGCGTGAATCTCCACTCCCGGATAGACGCTGTCGACCGGGGTCGAGCGCAGGTCGAACAGGCCGGGCGCGCTGGTGCCCAGGAGCGCGATCTTCCCCTTCAGCTCGCCGGGCTTGACGCGATCCTTGATGACGTCGGCCAGCGAGACGTACGGAAAGCTGAATTTCTTGCCTCGGTAAGGAATCAGCGTGCTCACCGACTCGTCCACCGGCACCCGGAGCGGGCCCACCTTGAGCCATTCCAGGCCGCTGTAGCCGCGGTTCATGAACGTGCCCGGTGCGTACCCCGGCTCGACCGGCGGCATGCCGAGGATGACGCGCACCACGGCGAGGGACAGCGCCTCGTAATACGCGCCGTCGAATTCCAGGATCATCGGCACGCGGCGCGAAACCCCGTCGAAGTCGACTCTCGGGTTGAAGTGGCCGGCGGCGGCCGCGCTCTGCATGTAGATCGGAAGGTTTCCCGTGTACCCCTTCCACTCGTCGAAGGGAATATTGCGGCCTGCGAACGTGCCTTTGGGCAATACCGGCACGGGGATGGCATTCGCCTTGACGGCGCGATCCTCGCTGTTGAAGTAATAGCCGAGCACCACTGGCCGGCCCTTCATCGACTCGGCGAACAGCAGGTCGTTGTCGAGCCGCGGCCGCAGCCCCTTGTAGACTTCCTGAAAACCCGCCACTTGCCTCAGGTCGTTGGCGGCCAGCGCATCCAGCGTGTCGATGCCCGAGCTGGTATCGCGCTCGGCCCATACCACGTCGAAGCCGAGAATCGCGATGCCGTGCGTGTCGAACAGCTTGCGCACCACCTCGGCCATGGTGTTGCGGCCCCAGGGCCAGCGCCCGATCTCGCCGAGGCTCTTTTCGTCGATGTCGAGGATCACGATGCGCGAATCGACATCTCTCGGCATGGTGAAATTGAGCCGCGCGTCGTAGACGATGTTGTCGAGCTGGGTGATGAATCCGACCGGGAAGAAGCGCGCCGCGTAACCGACGAAAAACAGCGCGATCGCGAGGCCGATCGCGATCCGTACCAGGTGTTGTCTCAGGGTTTCAGGCCTTCAGGAAAAATTCCATCTTCACGCCGGCAAGCTCGATGACGTCATGGTCCTTGAGCGCATGCGGTGCCGGCCCGATCTGCTGGCCGTTCACCATCGGGCGGTTCGCGCCCTCGACGTGAGTGATGAAATAACCCTGCGGGCGGCGGGTGAGGACCGCCACCTGTACGCCCGGCTTGCCGAGCGTGGTGAGAGGCTTGGTAAGCTCGAGCTCCTTGCCGGCGTTCGCGCCGGAGAGCAGCTGGATGGCGCCGAGCGGCTGCCCGGCCGGCTTGGGCGCGGGCGGCGTCGTCTTGGTGACGTCCCGGTCGGCCACGCCAGTCGCTGCGGCCGCGGCGGCAACCTGCTGGGAGGCCGCCGCGCGCTGCGCCACGGCGGCCGGCGCACCGCCCCCCGTCAGAGCAGACGAGGCCTTCGCCTGGTCGGCCGCCGCCTTCATCGCCGAGGGGCGCAGCACCATGGTTTTCTCGAAGTCGGCCTTGTCGGCGGAGGCGGCCGGGGCCGCCTCGCCGATGAACTTCAGCTTGTACTTGCCGAGCTCGATGACGTCGTTGTTCTGCAGGAAATGCTTCTTGATTGGGTTGCCGTTGACGACCGTGCCGTTGGTGCTGCCCAGGTCTTCGAGGAACGAGTCGTTCAGGATCGTGACGATGACGGCGTGCTCGCCGCTTACCGCCAGGTTGTCGATCTGGATGTCGTTATGGGGCTTGCGGCCGATGGTGGTGCGCTCCTTGGTCAAGGGGATCTCCTTGAGCACCAGACCATCCATGCTGAGTATCAGTTTCGCCATAGCGTTCCCCTGGGGGTAGTTATTTTAACCACGCGAACACCTTGGCCATTACGCCGCGGGCGCCCGGGTATTCCCGGAGGACGCGAACGAGTATAACCGAAACGTTATCCCGCCCCCCGTTGTCGTTGGCCATCTGCACCAGCTGCTGCGCAGCAAGGCTCAGGTTGGCTCCCAGCGCCTGCAGCGTCATGGTGATGTCCTCGTCGTCGACCATGTCGCACAGGCCGTCCGAGCAGAGCAGGTAGAGGTCTCCCCGCCTCGCGGGGTACTCGTGGATCTCGGGCTCCACGCTCGGATCGATGCCGAGCGCCCGGGTAACCAGGTTCTTGTGCTGGGCGTGCTTCGCCTGCTCGGCGCTGATCAGGCCGGAGTCGATCTGCTCCTGCAGCAGTGAATGGTCGCGGGTGAGCTGCTTGAGCTCGGTTCCGCGTTGCAGGTACAGGCGCGAGTCGCCCAGATGCGCTACCAGCACCCGATTGTCGTAGAACAAAGCCACCACCAGCGTCGTCCCCATGCCGGCGTATTGCGGCTGGGTTTGCGCCGCCTGGTAAATGGACGTGTTCGCCTTCAGGATCTGCTCGCGCAGCATGCGCCTGGCGATTTCCTGGTTGGTGCGCGGGTCGATCTGGTGGGGTGCGGCATTCGCCAGGATCTGCTGCATCTCGGTGACGATGACGGTGGTCGCCATGCCGCTCGCCACTTCGCCGGCGTTGTAGCCGCCCATGCCGTCGGCGAGCACCACCAGGCCATTGGCGGGGTCGGCGGCTATCGAGTCCTCATTGTGCGAGCGCACCATCCCGGGGTCGGTGCAGCTCGCAATCTCGAGTATTTGCGTGAGGTCCATGCGCTCTAGAGCGGGATGTCCACCTTGCTCGCGCCGGACGGCGTGGAGACGGTGGCGCGCAGCGAACCGGCGAATTCCTCGCCGGTCTGGAAGCGCTCGTCGGGGTTCTTGGCGAGGGCGTGCACGAGGAACGCACGCAGGCGCGGCGGCACCTCCGGGTTGACGGAAAGGATCTCCATGGGCGTCTCGTTCGCAATCTTGAACATGAGCTGCGCCATGGATTCGCCCTCGAAGGGCAGCCGGCCGCAAAGCAGCTGGTACAGGCTCACGCCGAGGGAGAACAGGTCGGACCGTCCCTCGATCCGCTTGCCGGCCAACTGCTCGGGGGACATGAACGACGGCGTGCCGAGCACCATGCCGGTCTTGGTCTTCGAGCTGTCGGTGAGGCGGGCGATGCCGAAGTCCGTCACCTTCAGCGTATCGCTCTCGGGGTGCCACATCATGTTGGCGGGCTTGATGTCCCGATGAACCACGCCTTGGCGGTGCGCATAACCCAGTGCGTCGGCGACGCGCGCCACGATCGATACGACCTGATCCATCGGCAGCTGCTTGCCGGCCTTGGTGTACGGCGTGAGATCCCCGCCCTTCAGCAGCTCCATGGCGATGTAGCAGAAGTCGTGCTCCTCGCCGGTATCGTAGATGGTGACGATGTTCGGATGCGACAGGCGGCCCGCGGTTTCCGCCTCGCGGAAGAAGCGTTCCTTGACCTCGGCCAGCTCCTCGGGCTCGAATTCCTGGGCGAGCGCCATCGTCTTGATCGCCACCTCTCGGCCGATCTTGGGATCCTTGCCGAGGTACACCACGCCCATCGCGCCCTTACCGAGCTCCTTCTGCACCTCGAACCGCCCGAACTTCGGCTTCTCGCCGACGCCGAGCTGCAGGCTGCCGCCCGGATGGGCGGAAGCTCCGCCCAGCAGCACGGTCTCGGAAAGCTGCTTCGCCCGCGACAGGCGCGTTTCCAGGTCACGGAATTTTGGATTGAAGCCGTGCATGTAGCGGAACACGGCCTCGGCCTTGTTGAATTGGCGCTTGCGCTCGAAGTCCAGGCCGAGGGTGTAGAGGTTGTCGAGCAGCGCCTCCGACAAGGGCACCTGGCGGAACTTGTCCCACGCCAGATCGAGTTGGCCCTGACCCTGGTAGGCCAGGCCGAGCATGCGGTTCGATTCGGCCGAGGTCTCGTCGGACTTCAGCTTCGCGCGCTCCGTGACGATGAAGCGCTTCGATATCAGCGCCCCGTGGCCCACCAGCAGCAGTGTCGCCGGCAGCATGAGCTGCATCCAGATGCCGGCCGCGGTCATCAGCATGATGTGGGACGCCAGCAAGGCGACGAACAGCCCCGCGGTCGCTACCAGCGCCGGTCCGGCGCTGAGCCGGGGCAGCACGGCAATCACATACGCAGCGATCAGCAGGATGATCAGCAATTCCGAATAGTAGGCCCAGGCCGGTGCGACAAAGAAGTGTTCCTGCAGGATGGAAGATACCGAATGCGCCAGAGTCAGGACGGGCGGCATGGCCGCGTCCACGGGCGTCACCTGGGTGCTCCCCAGGCCTGGCGCGGTCGCGCCGATCAGCACGATCTTGTCGGCATACTTGCTGGCCGGGATCTTGCCGCTCAGCACGTCGTAGAAGGAATCGGCCTGAAAGGCGGGCCGGCTTTCGGCACCCTTGTAGAAATACGTGTACATCCGAAGGTAGGGGTCGGTGCCGATCTGCAGCCGCCCAACGGATACGCCCTCTCCGAGCCGCAGCTTGATGTCGCCCGGGGCGAGATTGAGGCTCGCTGCGGCGATCATCATCGAAAGCGAAGGGTAATACTGGTCGAAATACTGCAGCGCCAGCGGCTCCTGGCGGATCCCTCCGTCGACGTCCGGATCGGCGTTGAGATGGCCCAGTCCGGCGGCCACGCTGCCGAGCGCTTCGATCGGCACCTGAACGGAAGAGGTCAGCCGCGGCGTGTCCGTCCCGCTGATGGCGCTTACTGCGTTCTTCACCACGAATGGCGGCAGTGGCCGGTCCGGCCGGCCAAGCGGCGCTTCCATCCGGAAGATCATCGGCAGCAGCACGTTGCCGGCACGGGCATAGCTTTCGGCGAGCTTGCGGTCGGTGTTGAGCTCGCGCTCCGCTTCACGCAACAGGGCGACCATCTCTGGCGAAGTCGGCTCGGCACGCGTCGCCACGTCCAGCAGCTTGGTGATGTACACGTAGCCGGGGTCGACCTGCGCTTCGCTGAAGAACACGGTATTGCCGATCACCTTTGCCTTGGCGCCCGCGAGCAGGTCGGTCATGCGCGCATGTACGTCGCGGGGCCATGGCCACCGGCCGATGTTGGCCAGGCTCGTGTCGTCGATGGCGATTACCGCGATGCGGTCCGAAGGCGTGCGCGAAGTCGCCTTTACGCCGAAGTCGTACGCGACGCGCTCGAGGCCCGGAATCAGCGGGCTCAGATTGTTGAAGAGGAGGACCGCGACGACGATCATCGCGCCGAGAAACCAGTCGGACTTCCAGAACCCGGACTTCATCCCGCCCCCGTGCGCGTTCTTTGACGCTACATCATTCTTAAAAACAGCGGCCTAAACGCCATTTTTGCAGTTAAATGTAAGCTGCGTCAAATATTTAGGCGCGCCGGGGCCCTGCTCGCACCCAACTTTTACAAAAAGGACGCCTACGCGCCCAGCAGGGCGCCGGCCTTGATCTGCCCGGAGGAGAGGAGCTCGGCCGCCGCCACCTTCTTGCCGTCGCCGAGCTTCGCGCGCAGCACCTCGATGCGTCCGCCCTGCGCCGTGACCTGGAAGCTCTTGTCCGTAACTTCAACGACTTCGCCGATCCTGCCTTTTACCGCGGCGAAGGTACGGACCGGGTGCTTGCGCGCGTCGAAGACCTGCAGCTCCCTGCCGTCCAGGGTCGTCCAGGCCCCGGGCGCCGGGTTGCAGCCGCGGATGGTGTTGTAGACGAAGTCGACAGGGTTCGCCCAGTTGAGCCGTGCCTCGGCTTTGCGGCACCACCCCTCGTACGACGCTTGGGCTTCGTCCTGCACCGCTTCCCGATGCTTCCCGGCCACCACGAGGTCCGCCGCCTCCAGCATCGCCTTCACTCCCATGGGGAACAGGCGGTCGAAGTACACGGTACCGAGCGTGTCGTCCGGACCGATGGGCGTCTCCTTCTGCAGGATCACCGGTCCCTCGTCCAAGCCGTCGGTCGGCCGGAAGATGGTGAGGCCGGTCTTCGTGTCGCCGCGGATGATGGGCCAGTTGATCGATGAGGGCCCGCGGTACTTCGGCAGCAGCGACGGGTGGTACTGGATGGTGCCGTGCCTCGGGATGTTGACGAAGTCCTGCGGCGCGAACTGCAGCACGAACGCCATGATGCCGATCTCGGCATCCAGGGCCTTCATCTGCCGGGTCGCTTCCGCGCTCTTCAGCGATGGGAACTGGAACACGCCAACGCCCTTCTCCTGAGCGGCGGTCTTCAGCACGTCGGGCTTCGAGCCCGGCTTCTCCGGCGCGCAGAACACGCCTGCAACCTTGTCGCCGCGCGCGAGGAAGGCCTCGAGAACTGCCTTGCCGAAGTCCTGCTGTCCGACGATCGCGACTTTCATGCGGCTTTCTTGGGAGGAACGCTGAAGGCACCGGCGCTCTTCAGCGCGGCGATCTTTTCTTTTTCATACCCCAGTACCTGCTGGAGGATCTCGTCGGTATGCTCGCCGAGCGTCGGGGAACGCCTGATCTCGGCCGGCGACGCGGACAGCTTGATCGGCATGCCGACGTTGAACCACTTGCCGCGCTGCGGGTGGTCGAGCTCTACCCACATGTCGCGGCCGCGCACGTGCTCGTCGTTGGCCAGGTCCTCGGTGCTCATGATCGGGCCGCAGGGCACGTCCAGCGGATTGAGGATCGCCATCAGCTCGCGCTTGGTGTACTTCTCGGCGAACTTGTTGATCAGCGTCCACATGAGCTGCTGGTTCTTGCGCCGTTCGCCGATGCTCGCGAAGCGGGCGTCTGCCGCCAGCTCGGGCATTCCCAGGTCCGGGCCGATGCGCTTCGCCAGCGCGTCCCACACCGCCTCCTGCACCACGATGTAGAGCCAGTCGTTGGCGCCGTGCGGCTTGCAATGGATGGCGTTGCCGAGCTGGCCGCCGCCCGAGTCATTGCCTGCGCGCGGCGTCTCCCCCATGCCCTTGTAGGTCGGCACCGAGTACTCGGGCAGGTCGCCGCGCGTGAGACGCTGGTGGTCGCGGAACTTCACGCGGCACAGATTCATCACCCCGTCCATCATCGCGACCTCGACGTACTGGCCCTGCCCGGTGCGCTCCGCCTGCCGCAGCGCCGCGAGCAGGCCGATGGCAAGGTGCAGGCCGGTGCCGGTGTCGCCGATCTGCGCGCCGGTCACGAACGGCGGCCCGTCGGGCACGCCGGTAGTGCTCATGGCGCCGCCCATCGCCTGCGCGACGTTCTCGTAGGCCTTGAAGTCGGCGTACGGGCCGGTGGAGCCGAAGCCCTTGATGGAGCCCATGACGATCTTCGGGTTGATCTCGTGGATCTTGTCCCAGGAAAAGCCGAAGCGGTCGAGCACCCCGGGGCCGAAGTTCTCCATGATGATGTCGCATTTCTTCAGCAGGTCGACGAACACCTGCTTGCCCTCTGCGCTTTTCATGTTCACGGTGATCGAGCGCTTGTTGCAGTTGAGCATCGTGAAGTACAGGCTGTCGGCCTTCGGCACGTCGCGCAGCTGGCCGCGCGTTGCGTCGCCCTGCGGATTCTCGAGCTTGATGACGTCGGCGCCCATCCAGGCGAGGAGCTGCGAGCACGTCGGGCCAGCCTGCACGTGCGTCATGTCCAGTATCCGGACCCCCTTGAGCGCTTCCATTACTTTTTCTTCCCCGCAGTCGGATTGAGGTTCGTGATGCGACCGCTCTCGGTGCCGGCGGTCTCGTCGATCATGGCATTGATGAGCGTGGGCTTCTTCGAGCGGATCGCCTCTTCCATGCCCTTGCGCAGCTCGGCCGGTGTGGTGGCGTGCACGCCCACGCCGCCGAAGGCCTCGATCAGCTTCTCGTAGCGCGCGTTCTTGACGAACACGGTGGGCGCCGGATCGCGGCCGTTGGGATCCAGGTCGGTGCCCCTGTACACGCCGTTGTTGTTGAGGATTACCACGCACACCGGCAGGTTGTAGCGGCAGATGGTCTCCACTTCCATGCCGGAGAAGCCGAACGCGCTGTCGCCCTCGACCGCGATCACCTGCTGCTTCGCAACGTGCGCCGCGGCGACGCAGTAGCCCATGCCGATGCCCATGATGCCCCAGGTGCCCACATCGATGCGCTTCCTCGGCTTGTACATGTCGACGATGCTGCGCGTGAAGTCGAGCGCGTTGGCGCCCTCGTTCACCAGGATCGCGTCCGGGTTGGCCTTGACGATGTCCCGCACCACCGCGAGCGCGCTGTGGAAGTTCATCGGCGAGGGGTTCTTGGCCAGCGTCTCGGCCATCTTCGCAATGTTGCCCTTCTTCTTCTCGTTGACTGAGTTGAGCCACTCCGCAGCCGGCTTGGGGAAATCGGACCTGATTTCGGACAAAAGCGCAGAAACACAGGAACCGATATCGCCAACGACCGGCGCGTCGATGCGCACATTGCTGTCGGCTTCCTGCGGCGAGATGTCGACCTGGATGAACTTCTGGCTACCCCAGTCCTTGTGGCCCTTGCCGCCCCAGGTCTTGCCCTTGCCATGGGACAGCAGCCAGTTGAGACGCGCGCCGATCAGCATCACCACGTCCGCGCCCGGCAGGACGAAGGAGCGTGCCGCGGCCGCGCACTGCTCGTGCGTGTCGGGCAGCAGGCCCTTGGCCATCGACATCGGCAGATAAGGGATGCCGGTTTTCTCAACCAGGGACCTTATCTCCGCGTCGGCCTGCGCGTAGGCCGCGCCTTTGCCCAGGATGATCAATGGTTTCCTGGCAGAACGCAGCAGACCGACGGCGCGCTTCACCGCGTCGAGCGCGGGAATCTGCCTGGGCGCCGGATCGACGACCTTGATCAATGAGCTTTTCCCGGCGGAAGAGTCGATCGACTGTGCAAAAAGCTTGGCGGGCAGGTCGAGGTACACGCCACCCGGGCGGCCCGAGACCGCGGCGCGGATGGCGCGCGCCACGCCGACCCCAATGTCCTCGGCGTGCAGCACGCGGTAGGCAGCCTTGGCGAGCGGCTTGGCGATGGCGAGCTGGTCCAGCTCCTCGTAGTCGCCCTGCTGCAGGTCGACGATCTCGCGCTCGCTCGAGCCGCTGATCAGGATCATCGGGAAGCAATTGGTGGTGGCGTGGGCCAGCGCGTTGAGGCCGTTCAGGAAGCCCGGCGCCGACACGGTGAGGCAGATGCCCGGCTTCTGCGTGAGGAAGCCGGCTATGGAAGCAGCGTAGCCGGCGTTCTGCTCGTGGCGGAACGAGAGCACCCGCAGCCCCTCGCCTTGCGCCCGGCGGGTGAGATCGGTGATCGGAATTCCGGGCAAGGCGTAGATCGTGTCGATGCCGTTGAGCTTCAGCGCATCGATCACCAGCTGAAAGCCGTCCGTAAGTTGCGCTTGCGCGTCGCTGGCCACTTGGGGTTCGACGGTGCCCATTAGGGGGTACCTCCTGTGAGGGATCACAATGGTAAGAATCCCTTACCCAGCACGGCCTTGACTGCGGTCAAGGGTCTAGAATCCGGCGTCCCAATCGAGCTTAAGAGCCCGCGCCGAAGTTAATGACCGCCCTCTCGTCCCATCCGCAGCGCAACAGCCTGCGCCTGCAGCTGCGCCAGAACCTGGTGCTGCAGGGAATGACACCGGCGCAATGGGCCGAGCTCGAGCCGCTGCTCGCCATCGCGGACTACCGCAAGGGCGACCGCCTGGTGCGCCAGGGCGACGAGGAAATGGAGCAGTTCTTCATCCTCGAGGGCATGCTGAAGCGCGTGGTGTCCAACCCGGAGGGTCGCGAGATGATCCTGCGCTTCGCCGCCAACAACGAGATGGACACTTCCTACGCAGCGTGGCGCCTGCGCACCCCGGTACCGTACTCCATCGTCGCCGTGACCAAGGTGCGCACCGCCGAGCTCGCCATGCCGGTCTGGGCCGATTTCCTGGAGCGCCATGAGGACGTGAAGCGGCGCTTCGAGTACGAGGTGATGAAGCTGATGTCCGAGGTGATGGCGCATTCCATCACGCTGCACCTGCTGGACGCGCCGGGGCGCCTTTCGCGTTTCCTGCGCAAGCACCCCGAGCTGGCCGGCCGCATTCCCAAGAAGGAGCTGGCGGCCTATCTCAACCTCACGCCCGAGACGCTATCGCGGCTCAAGCAGAGGTTCGGCGACATCTAACGCCCCCGCAGCTTGCCCCAGGCCCACGTGATCATCGGCCAGAAAAGCAGCAGCAGCGCAAGCGTGGTCATCGTGCCGACCAGCTTTCTCGAGAAGAAGATGCTCATGTCGCCCTGGGACACCAGCATCGCTTGGCGGAACGACGACTCGGCCGCGTCGCCCAGCACGATGGCAAGCACCAGCGGGGCAAGCGGGTACTGCAGCTTCTTGAAGAGGTAGCCCAGCACGCCGAAGACCACCACCATCCACACGTCGAAAATCGTGTTGTGCACGGTGTAGGCGCCGATGCTGCAGATCACGACGATGATCGGCGCGATCACCGAGAAGGGGATGCGCAGGATCGCGGCGAACAGCGGCACGCACGTCAGCACGACTATGAGGCCCGCGATATTGCCGAGGTACATGCTCGCGATCAGCCCCCAGACGAAGTCCTTCTGCTCCACGAACAGTAGCGGCCCGGGCTGCAGGCCCCAGATGAGCAGCCCGCCGAGCAGCACCGCGGCGGTTGGCGAGCCCGGCACGCCGAGCGTCAGCATGGGGAGCAGCGCCGAGGTACCGGCGGCGTGCGCCGCCGTCTCGGGCGCCACCACGCCTTCGACCTGCCCGGTACCGAACTTGTCGCCATTCCGCGAGAAGCGGCGCGCGACGCCGTAGCTCATGAACGAGGCGGGCGTCGCGCCGCCCGGAACGATGCCCATGAAGCAGCCCACCGCGGAGCCGCGCAGCGAGGTCAACCAGTAGCGCGGCAGCTCCTTCCATGTCTGGATCACCACGCGCAGGTCGATCTTGGCGCGGGTGCCCCTGAACTCCAGCCCCTCCTCCAGCGTGAGCAGGATCTCGCCGATGCCGAACAGGCCGATCACCGCCACCAGGAAATCGAAGCCGCTCAGCAGATGGTTGAATCCGTACGTCAGCCGCAGCGTGCCGGTAACCGGATCGAGCCCGACCGCGGCGAGCGCGAAGCCGGTCATCATGGCCGCGAGCGTCTTGAAAGGCGGCTCCTTGCTCATGCCGATGAACGCGCAGAAGGTAAGCAGGTACACCGCGAAGAACTCGGGCGGCCCGAACTCGAGCGCGAAGTCCGCGACGATCGGCGCAAGGAAAGTCACCACCAGCACGGCGACCAATGCGCCGAAGAACGACGAGGTGAAAGCGGCGGTCAGCGCCGTGCCGGCCCGGCCCTGCTGCGCGAGCGGATAACCGTCGAAGGTAGTCGCGACCGACCACGGCTCGCCCGGTATGTTGAAGAGTATCGAGGTGATCGCGCCGCCGAACAGCGCGCCCCAGTAGATGCAGGAGAGCAGGATGATGGCGGAAGTCTGGCCTTCAGGGGTCTGCGCCATCGAGAACGTGAGCGGCAGCAGGATCGCGATGCCGTTGGCGCCGCCCAGTCCTGGAAGCACCCCGATGATCACGCCGAGGATCACGCCGGTGAACATGAACACCAGGTTCTGCCAGGTGAGCGCGACGGCGAAGCCGTGCAGCAACGACTGAATCTCTTCCACGCGCGCGCCGCCCTAGAAGCCGAGCCAGGCTTCCACGGGGCCCTTGGGGAGCGGCACCAGGAACCAGCGCTCGAAAATGAAGAAGAACACCAGGCTCGTGCCGAACGACACCGCGACGACCTTCCACCACGGGTACTTGCCGAGCCAGCGCATGAAGAAGGCAATGTAGAGCACGCCGGAGACATAGATCCCCAGCCAGCCCACGAGGGCCACGTAGATCGCGGAGGGTACGAGCACGCTCAGCACGAGCTTGAGCTGTCCCCACTCGACGAACGTCTTGTTCCTCGCGGCCGGCATGCGCAGGGCGAAGATGAACGTGAGCAGCGACGATACGCAGATGATGACGCCCAGGTAGAAGGGAAAATAGCCGGGCTGCGGCCCGTCTCCCACCCAGCGCATGCCAAGGCGCAGGCTGTCGTTGATCACGACGAGCCCGAGCACGAAGAATCCGGCCGCCACCACGAGCTCCGCCGCCCGTGTACGGATCGCCGGCCGTCCGCCGGACTGCTCCGACATGCTTGTTGCCCTCCCTTAAACAGCGCGGCGCGCCGGCACCCGGCGCGCCGCACGGTCCTCGACCCGCGCTACTTGCCGGCCATGAAGCCGGCGGCCTTCATGAGCGAAATGTGGCGCGCTTCTTCCTTCGCCACCCAGTCGGCGTACGCCTTGCCCTCGAGCGAGGTCAGGTCGAACGCGCCCTTCTCCATGAAGTCTTTCCACTCGGGCGTCTGCTGGACCTTCTTGAAGAGGTCGACGTAGTACGCCACGTGCTCCTGCGACACGCCACCCGGCATGAAGATGCCGCGCAGCATCATGTAGCTGATGTCGAGCCCCGACTGCTTGCAGGTCGGAATGTCGGCCCAGCCCATGTCGCCGGTGAGCTTCTCCTTGTACGGCATGCGGTTGTCGTTGAACACGCACAGGGGCTTCAGCTTGCCGCCGCGCCAGTGCGCCACCGCCTCGATCGGGTTGTTGACCGACGAGTCGACGTGCTTGCCGACAAGCTGCACCGCCACCGCGCCGCCGCCTTTGAACGGGATGTAGGTGAACTTGGTGCCGGTGCCCTGCTCGATCGCCGCGGTGATGATCTGGTCCTCCTGCTTGGAGCCGGTACCGCCCATCTTCATCTTGCCCGGGCCGGCTTTCTTCGCCGCCTCGACGTAGTCCTTGGCGTTCTTGTAGGGTGCGTCCGCGGGAACCCACAGCACGAAGTTGTCCAGCGCCAGCATCTTCACTGGCGTGAGGTCGCGCCAGTTGAACGGCACGCCGGTGGCGAGCGGCGTGGTGAACAGGTTCGACAGCGTGATGATGATCTTGTGCGGATCGCCCTTGGCGTTCTTGACGTCGAGGAATCCCTCGGCGCCCGCCCCGCCCGAGCGGTTGACCACCACCATGGACTGCTTCATCAGCCCATGCTTCGCGATGATGCCCTGCGCCGCGCGGGCCATCTGGTCCGCGCCGCCGCCGGTGCCCGCCGGGATGACGAACTCGACCGTCTTCGTGGGCTCCCAGGCTTGGGCGGCCGTGGGCAATGCGACTGCAATTGCCGCGGCAAGCGCTGCGCCCGCCGTACGACTAAAGGACTTCTTCATGCCATCCTCCTCGAAAAGAGCCCGCTGATTTTCGCTGCCGGCCGCGGGCGGTGCCTTGATTGTGCTCAATAAACGCACCAACGCGCCATTCGGTTTACGCTGCGCTGCGTCATTACGCCTTGCGAAACACGAGAATCGGCAGGTTGCCGTTCGAAAGGACCTTCTGCGTTTCGCTGCCGAGGAGGGAAGAGCGGCGCAGGCCGCGGCGGCCGTGGGAGGACATGAATACGAGGTCGCAGCGGCGTTTCTTGGCCGTGGCGAGGATGGCATCGGCCGGGAAGTCGCTGGTCACCGTCACAGTTTCGCACGGCACCCCGGCCGCCTTGGCCGCCTTCTCGATGGCGCCGAGGTAGGAGCGCGCCGCCTTCCGGATCATCTCCGCGTGCTCTTCCGGCGTCGTATAGCCCACCGGCAGCAGGGCCTTGTAGATGATCGGGGTCGCGGGCGGGGCCGCGAAGAAGCCGGTCACGCGGGCGCCGAGCTTCTTGGCGAGCCGCACGCCCGCCTCCGCCGCCTCGTTGGAGAGCTTCGAGCCGTCGGTGGGAATCAGGATGTGCTTAAACATAGGGGAGTACCCAGATGAGCATGCCAAGGACGTAACAGACAAAAGAGCAGACCACCGTGAAGGGAATGCTCCAGGCCAGGAATTCGCGCAGCGACACCTTGCGCTTTTCTTCCTTCTCGGCGAGCGAGAGCGCCACGTACAGCGCCGGCGCCCCGGCGACCGTGAGGTTGCTGCCGAGCGTGCCGGCCCAGAGGAGCATCCAGTAAAGCGGCCACGGCTCGATGCCCGCGTTGCCGAGGTCGCGAATCGTATACAGGAACGTAAGGATGTATGCGTCGTGCTCCACCAGCCCTACGATCGGCACCGTGACCCAGTAGAGCACCGTCACGCCGAGCGCATAGTTTTCCTGGAACAGCGGCTTCATCGCGTTGGCGAGCATGTCCAGGATATGCGACTTTTCCAGGCCGCCGACCAGCGCGAAGAGGGCGATATAGAAGAAGATGGCGCGCCAGTCGAGCTCCTGGATGGATTCCTCGAAGCTTGCCGCCCTGACCCGGTCGCCGAGCAGCTCCAGCACCAGCACCAGCGACACCGCGCCGGTGAGCGCGATGAAGCCGAGCTTCACCCCGATGTACTCGCGCAGCGACATGGCGACCACCGTGCCGATGAACCAGGCCACCACGATGGTAGCGAACAGCGGGTTCTGGATGCGCGCGTCCATTCCGAGCTCGCCGATGTTCGTGACCCGGCGCCGGCCGCGAAAGCCGTAGGCGTACATCGCGCCGAGCGTGATGAGGAACGTCAGCATCAGGATCGGGAAGGAGGAGGGGCGGCCGAACTGCCAGATGAAGTCGAAGAACTCCGCGCCGGCGACGCTGTGCAGCATCTGCGGCGGCAGGTCGCCGATGATGAGCGCCGTGCCCATGAAGTTGGCGCCGAAGCCGATCATCAGGATGACCGGCGCTGCCGGAATGCCCATCGCCCGGGCGAGCGGCAGGGCTACCGGCGCCATCATCAGGATCGTGACGACGTTGTCGACGAACATCGAGATCACGCCGGCAAGGAACGTGAGGATGATCACCAGCAGGCCCGGCCGGCCGCCGGAGAGCTTGAGCGCCTGCACCGAGAGCCAGCTCGGCACCCCCGTCTTGCCGAAATAGCCGGCGATCAGCCAGATGCTGACCAGGATCGCCATCACGTTCCAGTCGACGTACTTGAAGGCGTCCTCGTCGGTCATGACGCCGAGCCAGATCATCACCGCGACGCCGATCAGCGCAGCGAGCGTGCTGTCGATGACGTTGGTGACCACGGCAAGGATGGTCACGGCGAAGATGCCGAGGGCGAGCCACTGCATCGCTTCCATGCGTTTTCCTTATGGCAAATCGAAGGTCTCGCCTGCGACGCTCGCCGACAAGGCCGGGGCGGCGGAAAGCTTCCCGCGATCTCCCGAGGTGACGACCTTGCCGCAGCAGCCTGCTTGCCAGGCCGCCTTAGCTACTCCCCTTGAGCCCGCGCGAAGCGGGCGACGGTTTTTAGCACACGAAAAATATTTTGTACACTGCGGAGCGGAGGCTTCATGCTCGAGCTGCTGACCGATCCGCAGGCCTGGATCGCCTTTCTCACGTTGACCGCGCTCGAGCTGGTTCTCGGAATCGACAACATCGTGTTCATTTCCATCCTGGTGGACCGGCTGCCGCCCGAGCGGCGCGACTTCACGCGGCGCCTCGGCCTCGCCCTGGCGTTGATCATGCGCATCCTGCTGCTGCTCACGCTGGCCTGGCTGGCCGGCCTGACGGCGCCGCTCTTCACGGTGCTCGGCGAGGAGATTTCCGGCCGCGACCTGATCCTCATCGCCGGCGGCGTGTTCCTCATCTGGAAGGCGACCAGCGAGATCCACGGCATGATCGAGGGCGAGAACCACGGCGAGGAGCGCCGCGTCGCGGCCACGTTCGCCGGGATCCTCGCGCAAATCGCGGTAGTCGACCTGGTTTTCTCGCTCGACTCCATCATTACCGCGGTCGGCATGGTGGACGAAGTGCCCGTGATGATCGCGGCGGTCATCGTCGCGGTGCTGCTCATGATGGTGGCCGCCGGCCCGATCGGCCGCTTCGTCTCGCGCCATCCCACCGTGAAAACGCTGGCGCTGTCCTTCCTCATCATGGTGGGCATGGCGCTCGTCGCGGACGGGTTAGACTTCCATGTTCCAAAGGGCTACATCTACTTCGCCATGGCGTTCTCCGTGGGAGTGGAGATGCTGAATCTGCGCATGCGCCGCAACCGTGCAGTGCAGCGCAACAGGCATTCGGAGGGGCAGCACTGATGAGCAAGGTTTTGTTCGGCGGCGCGGTCGTCATCGGCGTGGTGTGCGCGCTGATCGGCGTACCGATCGAATTTGTGCTGTTCGGTCTCACGCTCGCCGGCGTGGCGCTGTTCCACCACCACACGCTGCAGGTGGCGCTCATCGGCCTCGCCGTGGTCACGCTCTACAAGCTCGGCTTTACCGGCTTCAAGACCGGCCCGGGCCTTGGCGGCCTCGGGCTGCACATGGCACACGAGTGGATCATCCTCACCAACCTGCTCGGCCTGCTGCTCGGCTTCGCGCTGCTCTCCAACCACTTCGAGAAGAGCAAGGTGCCCGAGGTCCTGCCCAACTACCTGCCCGACGACTGGAAGGGCGGGTTCCTCCTTCTCGTCATGGTGTTCGTGCTGTCCTCCTTCCTCGACAACATCGCCGCCGCGCTCATCGGCGGCACCATGGCCGCCGGCGTGTTCCGCAAGAAGGTGCACATCGGCTACCTCGCCGCCATCGTTGCCGCCTCCAACGCCGGCGGATCAGGCAGCGTAGTCGGGGACACCACCACCACCATGATGTGGATCGACGGCGTCAGCCCGGTCGTGGTGTTCGACGCCTACATCGCAGCCACCGTCGCGCTGGTGGTGTGCGGCATCCCGGCCGCCATCCAGCAGCAGCGCTACGCGCCCATCGTCAAGGATGCGAAGGTCGAGCACCGGGTCGACTGGGCGCGTGTGGCGATCGTCGCCATCATCCTCGTGTCGGCGATCGGCGCCAACGTGATCGCCAACCTCAGGTTCCCCGCGCTGCTCGACCAGTTTCCCGTGATCGGCGCGGCAGTGTGGTTGGCCATTCTCGTCACTGCGCCCTGGCGGCAGCCCGATTGGAAGCTGCTGCCCGACGCGTTCAAGGGCACCGTGTTCCTGCTCGCCCTGGTGACCATCGCCTCGATGATGCCGGTCGAGAAGCTGCCGCCCGCTTCCTGGCAGAGCACGCTGTCGCTGGGCTTCATCTCCGCCGTGTTCGACAACATCCCCCTCACCGCGCTGGCGCTGAAGCAGGGCGGGTATGACTGGGGCCTGCTCGCCTACGCGGTGGGCTTCGGCGGCTCCATGATCTGGTTCGGCTCCTCGGCCGGCGTGGCGATCTCGAACCTGTATCCGGAGGCCAAGTCCGTAGGACGCTGGGTGCGGTTCGGCTGGCACGTGGCGCTCGCGTACGTGATCGGCTTCATGGTTTTCATGCTCGTGTCGGGATGGCACCCGACCGACAAGCGCGGCCACGCGCTGGCCGACACCATCCAGATCGCGCCGGCCGCCACCCCGCTCGCTTGGAGCCGGTAGCGGGAGCGTTGCTGGCGGGCGCAGCGGCCTTTGTTGCGACGAACGTAGACGATCCTTTCCTGCTGGTGCCTGGTTCGCGGCCGGCAGCACGGCGCAGGGCATCGCGCTCATGGGCGCGGTCTTCGCCGTGCTGCTGTGGCTGCGGTGCCTTGCCGCGCGCTGGCTGGTGCATCACCCCGCAGCAGGCGTGCCGCTGCGGCGCTACGGTCCGCGCCTGGTCATAAGAGAAGAATAGGCCCCCGCCTTCGCAGGGGCGACCATTCCAGATCCCTAGGTTTCTAGAACAGGCCGACCACCTTGCCGTCGACCAGGTCGATCTTGGCGGCCGAGGGCACCTTCGGCAGGCCCGGCATGGTCATGATGTCGCCACAGATCATCACCACGAACTCGGCGCCGGCCGCCAGGCGCACCTCGCGGACGTTGATGACATGGTTCTCGGGTGCCGCGCGCAGCGATGCATCCGTCGAAAAGGAGTACTGCGTCTTGGCGACGCACACCGGGTACTGGCCGTAGCCGTCGTCCTGCAGCTTCTTGATCTGTGCGCGCACCTTGGCGTCTGCCGTGACCTCGGCGGCACGGTACACCTTGCGTGCGATCTTGGAGATCTTCTCCCAGAGCGGGTCGTTGTCCTCGTAGACAAAGGTGGGCTTGGAGGGCTTGTCGCACAGCTCGACCACCTTCTTCGCCAGGTCCGCCGCCCCCTTGCCGCCTTCGGCCCAATGGTTGGCGAGCACCACGTCGACCCCGAGGGTTTTCATTTTTTCTGTAACCAACCGGATTTCAGCTTCGGTGTCGAAGGTGAACTTGTTGATCGAGACGACGCATGGGATGCCGTAGACCTTGGTGACGTTCTCGACATGCCGCTGCAGGTTGACGAGGCCCTTCTCCAGCGCGACCAGGTTCTCCTTGCTCACCTCCTTCACGTCGACGCCGCCGTGGTACTTGAGCGCCCGCATCGTGGCCACGATGACCGCCGCGTTGGGCCGCAGCCCGGTCTTGCGACACTTGATGTCGAGGAATTTCTCGGCGCCCAGGTCGGCGCCGAACCCCGCCTCGGTGACCACGTAGTCGGCCAGCTTCAGGGCGCTCTGCGTGGCGATCACCGAGTTGCAGCCGTGCGCGATGTTGGCGAAGGGGCCGCCGTGGATGAACGCCGGGTTGTTCTCCAGAGTCTGCACCAGGTTGGGGGACAACGCGTCCTTGAGGAGCACGGTCATCGCGCCGTTGGCCTGCAGGTCGCGCGCCTTCACCGGCTTCTGGTCCCTCGTGTACCCCACCACGATGTTGCCCAGGCGGTTCTTCAGGTCGTCGAGCGACGTGGCGAGGCAGAAGATCGCCATCACTTCGGACGCGACCACGATATCGAAGCCGTCCTGGCGCGGGTAGCCGTTGGCGCTGCCCCCGAGCGCGATGGTGATGTCGCGCAGCGCGCGGTCGTTCATGTCCAGCACGCGCTTCCACGTGATGCGGCGCACGTCGATGCCCAGCTCGTTGCCGTGGCTGATGTGGTTGTCGATCAGCGCCGCGAGCAGGTTGTTGGCGAGCTGGATCCCGCCGAAGTCGCCGGTGAAGTGCAGGTTGATGTCTTCCATCGGCACCACCTGCGCGTGGCCGCCGCCGGCCGCGCCGCCTTTCATGCCGAACACCGGGCCGAGGGAGGGCTCGCGCAGGCAGATGACGGCCTTCTTGCCGATGCCGTTGAGTGCATCGCCGAGCCCGACCGTGGTGGTGGTCTTGCCCTCGCCGGCCGGCGTGGGGCTGATCGCGGTCACGAGGACGAGCTTGCCGTCTCTCCTGCCCTTCAGGCTGTCGAGGTACTTGAGCGATACCTTGGCCTTGTAGTGGCCGTAGGGCTCGAGGTGCTCCTCGGAGATGTCGAGCTTTTCGCGCGCCACCGCGGAGATGCGGTGAAGCTTCGCAGCCTGGGCAATTTCGATGTCGGAAGGCACGTGTCCGTCTCCTTTATTTGTTGGCGTCTTTTGAGCGTCAGCCGTACAGCTCTGCCAGGGCGCGTCCCTTGCCGTAGCCCGGATCGCCCGGCCGCGCGCCGCCCCTCGTTACGCGCACCGCGCAGTACTTGAACTCCGGGATTTTGCCGAAAGGATCGAGCACCGGGTTGGTGAGCAGGTTGGCTGCCGCCTCGTAATAGCAGAACGGGATGAACACCGCGCCTCGCGGCGTGCCTTCGTCCATCCTGGCGAACAGGCTGATGCGGCCGCGGCGCGACTCGACCGTAACGATGTCTCCCGGCTTCGCGCCCATGGCCTCCAGGTCCAGGGGATGCAGCGAGACCACCGGCTCGGGCTCGATGGCGTCGAGCACTCCCGAGCGCCGGGTGATGGCGCCGGTGTGCCAGTGCTCGAGCTGCCGCCCGGTAATCAGCACCATGGGGTATTCGGCGTCCGGCCGCTCGGCCGCCGGTATCAGGTCCGCCGGGACGAACCGCGCGCGGCCCGTCGCGGTCGGGAAATGCGTCTGGAACACCACCGGCTCCCCCGGATCGCCTTCGTTTTCGCAGGGGTACGTCACCGAGGAATCGCGCTCCAGACGCTCCCAGGTGATGCCCTTGATCGAATCCATGCAGCCGCGCATCTCTTCGAAAACCTCCCGCGGATGCGAGTACCTCCACGGCAATCCCAGCCGCTTCGCCAGCTCGACGATGGTCCAGAGATCCTCTCGCGCCTCGCCCGGCGCCTTCAACGCCCTGCGTCCGAGCTGCACCATGCGGTCGGTGTTGGTTACGGTGCCGTCCTTCTCGGGCCAGGCAGTGGCGGGCAGCACCACGTCCGCCAGGTACGCGGTCTCGGTGAGGAAAATATCCTGCACGACCAGGTGCTCGAGCTTGGCCATCGCCGCCCGCGCATGCTCGAGGTCGGGATCGGACATCGCCGGGTTCTCGCCCATGATGTACATGCCGCGGATCTTGCCCTCGGTGGCGGCGTGCATGATCTCCACGACCGTGAGGCCGGGTTTCTTGTCGAGCTTCGTGCCCCAGAACTTCTCGAAGCGCTGGTTCGCCTCGTCCGTGTTCACCCGCTGGTAGTCGGGGTACATCATGGGGATGAGGCCGGAGTCGGAGGCGCCCTGCACGTTGTTCTGGCCGCGCAGCGGATGCAGGCCGGTGCCCGGCCGACCGATCTGGCCGGTCATCAGGCATAGCGCGATCAGGCAGCGTGCATTGTCCGTGCCGTGCACGTGCTGGCTGACGCCCATGCCCCAGAGGATCATCGATCCCCTGGATCTGGCGAACAGGCGCGCCACCTCGCGGATGGTCTCGGCCGGGATGCCGCAGACCGGCGCCATCGCCTCGGGTGAAAAGTCCTTGGCGTTCTCCTTCAGCGCATCGAAATCGGTCGTGCGCTCCTTGACGAATTCCTCGTTGACCAGGTTCTCGTCGATGATCGTGTGGATCATGGCGTTGAGCAGCGCGACGTCGGTGTCCGGCTTGAACTGCAGGTAGTACGTCGCATGGCGCGCCAGGTCCCCACGGCGCGGGTCCGCCACGACGAGCTTCACGCCGGCCTTGGTCGCGTTCTTCATGAAGGTGGCGGCGACCGGATGGTTCGAGGTCGGATTGGCACCGATGAGAAACACCACTTCCGCCTTCAGCACGTCGTTCACCTGGTTCGACACCGCGCCCGACCCCACGCCTTCGAGAAGGGCAGCGACGGAGGACGCATGACACAGTCGCGTGCAGTGGTCGACGTTGTTGGTGCCAAATCCCGTGCGCACCAGCTTTTGGAAAAGATAGGCCTCTTCGTTCGACCCTTTCGCCGACCCGAATCCTGCGAGCGCATACCGATCTTCATCCCTTATTTTGCTCAAGCCGTCGGCAGCCCGCGCGAGCGCCTCGTCCCAGCTCGCTTCCCTGAAAACTGCCGACCAATTGCCCGGGTCGACGACGAAGTCGGCCGATTTCCCGACCCCTTCCTTGCGAATTAGCGGCTTGGTCAGCCGGTGTGGGTGGTGCGCGTAGTCGAACCCGTACCGTCCCTTGACGCACAGGCGGTTGCGGTTCGCCGGGCCGTCCTTGCCGGTCACGAACTGGATGACGTTTTCCTTGACGTGGTAGGTGAGCAAGCAGCCGACGCCGCAGAAAGGGCACACCGAGTCGACCTTCTTGTCGATCGCCTGCATGCCGACGTCGCGCGCCGGCATCAAGGCGCCCGTGGGGCAGGCCTGCACGCATTCGCCGCAGGCCACGCAGGTCGACTTGCCCATCGGGTCGTCGAAGTCGAAGACCGGCACCGAGCGGTCGCCGCGGTACGCGTAGCCGATGACGTCGTTCACCTGCACCTCGCGGCAGGCGCGCACGCAGCGCGTGCACTGGATGCAGGCATCGAGGTTCACGGCGATGGCGGGATGCGACAAGTCGCCCTTCGGCTGCTCGCGGCGGTTGAACCGCGGCTGCCCTACGTCGAGCTTCTGCGCCCAATAAGCCACCTTGTTATCGCGCGTGTAGCTCACCTCCGTCATGTCGGAAAGCAGCAGCTCCAGCACCATCTTCTGCGAGGCGAGCGCGCGCGCGGAGTCGGTGGTGACTTCCATGCCGGCCGTCGGGTAGCGGCAGCAGGAGGGGGCGAGCACGCGTTCGCCCTTGATCTCGACCACGCAGGAGCGGCAGTTGCCGTCCGAGCGCTGGTTGCCGCCATGGCAGAGGTGCGGAATCTCGACGCCGTGCTTCTGGGCGGTGGTGATGATGGGCTCGTCCGGGCGGCCGATCACGGTCTTGCCGTTGAGCTTGAACTCGATCGGCATCATCGCCAGCTGCTCGGTAGTGGCTCGCTCCATCAGGACACCTCGTGCGGGAAGTATTTCATGACGCTCAGCGCGGGATTGGGCGCCGCCTGCCCCAGGCCGCAGATCGACGCGTCCATCATCGCCTGTGAGAGCTCCTGCAGCAGGGGTTGGTTCCAGCGCTTCTCCTGCATCAGGTCCACCGCCTTGCCGGTTCCCACCCGGCAGGGGGTGCACTTGCCGCAGGACTCGTCGTGGAAGAACTTCATGAGGTTCACCGCGGCCCTGGAGGCCTCGTCCTTGTCGGAAAGGACGACCACGGCGGCCGAGCCGATGAAGCAGCCATGCGGCTGCAGCGTATCGAAGTCGAGCGGGATGTCGGCCTTGGACGCGGGCAGGATGCCGCCGGACGCGCCGCCGGGCAGATAGGCGTAGAGCTCATGGCCCTCGAGCATGCCGCCGCAATACTCCGCGACGAGCTCTTTCAGCGTAATGCCTGCCGGTGCCAGGTGCACGCCCGGCTTCTTCACGCGCCCGGACACGGAGAACGAACGCAGCCCCTTGCGGCCGTTGCGGCCCTGCGAAGCAAACCATTGCGCGCCCTTCTCCACGATCTCGCGCACCCAGTAGACGCTTTCCATGTTGTGCTCGAGCGTGGGCCGGCCGAAAAGACCTACTTGCGCGACATACGGGGGCCGCAGGCGCGGCATGCCGCGCCTGCCTTCGATCGACTCGATCATTGCCGACTCTTCGCCGCAGATGTAGGCGCCCGCGCCCCTTCTCAGGTGGATCGGGGGCAGGGCGCATGGCTTTTGTTCCTGGAGTTCTTTCAGCTCCTTTTCCAGGATCGCGCGACAACCCGCATATTCATCCCTCAAGTAGATCCAGATCTCCCCCACGCCCGCGCACCAGGCGGCGACCAGCATGCCTTCGAGGAAGCGGTGCGGGTCGCGCTCCAGGTACCAGCGGTCCTTGAAGGTGCCCGGCTCGCCTTCGTCTATGTTCACGGCCATGACGCGGGGGGCCGGCTCGGCGGCCACCAGGCGCCATTTGCGGCCTGCCGGAAAGCCCGCGCCGCCGAGGCCGCGCAGTCCCGAATCCTCCATGATCTTGGTGAGGTCCTCGCGCGTGCGCTTGCCGGCGAGGCAGTCGGCGATCAGCGCGTATCCCCCCGCCTTTCGATAGGCGGGGTAGTCGATGTACTTCTCGCCGGTAGCTGTGGTGCGTTTTTCCCGCACTGCGCTCGCCACTGACTCGACCGTAGCATTGCCGAGAGGGTTTTGCCCCACGACTACGCAGGGCGCGACTTCACAGCGGCCTACGCAGGGGGCCGGAATGATTCGGGCATTCGGGAAAGACAACTTCTTCAGCAGCTCCTGAGCCCCTGCCAGCTCGCAAGCGATCGAATCGCATACCCGCACGGTAAGCTGCGGCGGCGCGGTCTCGCCTTCCTTGACTACCTCGAAGTGGTGATAGAACGTCGCCACTTCGTATACCTCGGCGAGCGGCAGGCGCATCTCCTCGGCAAGCGCGGCGAGGTGGCGGGCCGGCAGGTGGCCGTAGCGATCATTGATGCGGTGCAGGTGCTCGATCAGCAGGTCGCGCCGGCGCGAAGCGCCGCCGAGCAGCGCCCGGACTTCCTCCCGCGCCCGTGGATCGACGGTCCTGCCCTTGGGGGTCGGACGGACTTTGGCTTTCATTGGAGAGCCTATTATCGGCCACGCAGCAAAGTGGGATGCTTGACTGCGGTCAAGTAGACTTTCGCCATGGACTACAAAGGCCTAGGGCGCACGGGGGTGCAGGTTTCGCGGTTGTGCTTCGGCACCATGTCGTTCGGCGGCGATGCCGACGAGGCGGCCTCGGCCGCGATGTTCCGCTCGTGCAGGGATGCCGGCATCAATTTCTTCGATACCGCCAATAACTACAACGACGGCCGCTCGGAGGAGATCCTCGGCAAGCTCATGCGCGGCGAGCGCGAGGACCTGGTGGTGGCCACCAAGTGCTTTACGCCCGTCGGCAAGGATCGCAATGCCCGTGGCGGCTCGCGGCGCCACGTCACGCGCGCGATCGAGGCGAGCCTGAAACGCCTGCAGACCGACCGCGTCGACGTGCTGTTCCTGCACCAGATCGACCGCCTGACACCGCTGGAGGAGACCCTGCGCGCCTTCGAGGAGCTTGTCCGCGCCGGCAAGGTGGTCTATCCGGCGCTCTCCAACCATGCCGCCTGGCAGACACAGCAGGCGCTCGACATCCAGGAGCGGCGCGGCTGGGCGCCGCTGCAGGTAATCCAGCCGATGTACAACCTCGTGAAGCGCCAGGCCGAGGTAGAGATCCTGCCGATGGCGCAGGCGAACGGCCTGGGGGTCATCCCCTACAGCCCGGGGGGCGGCGGGCTTTTGACGGGCAAGTATGCCGATGCCAGCGCCCAAGGCCGCATTGCCGCGAACAAAATGTATGCGGACCGTTACGGCGAGCCGTGGATGCATGAAGTCGCGGCGAAATTCGCCGCCTTCTGCAGGCAGCGCGGGCTGCATCCGATGAGCGTGGCGCTCGCCTGGGTCGGCGCGCACCCGGCAGTCACCGCGCCGATCGTCGGCGCGCGCAACGTCGAGCAGCTGGGCGCTTCTCTCGATTCCGTGAAAGTCGACATGACTCCCGCGCTGCGCGCGGAGATCTCGGCCCTGTCGCGCACACCGCCGCCGGCGACCGACCGGCTGGAAGAGCAGCAGAAGTAGCCATGTGCCGCGCGCTGCTGTACCTCGGCGAGCCGGTGCTCCTCGATAACCTGCTGTTCCGGCCCGACTCCGCGCTGGTGCGGCAGAGCTACATGCCGAAAATGCTGCATCTCCTGAATCTCGCCGGCTTCGGCATGCGCGCCTGGGATCCCGGCTCGCGGGATCCGGACCTGCCCTTCTCTTACGCATCCGATGCCTTGCCGGTGTTCGACCGGAACCTCAAGGGGCTGGCGGAGAAGATCGCCGCCTCATGCGTCCTCGCGCACGTGCGCGGGGTAGCGTACGACACGCGCGTCGAGATCGCGGTGCAGAACGTCCATCCGTTCCAGTTCGCCGGCGTGCCGCTTGCCCTGGCCCACAACGGCGACCTGGCGCGCTTCCCCGAGATGCGGCCGGCCCTGCTGCCGCACGTGAAGCCGGAGCTCGCGCGCCAGGTGCGCGGCAGCACCGATAGCGAGTGGATCTACGCGCTGCTCGTCTCGATGCTGAAGAATCCCCACGAACGACCGAGCGGGGACGAGCTGCATGAAGCACTTGCGCAAAGCCTTCGCATCCTGCGCCAGTGCAGGAAGGACCTGGGGATCGCCACCGCTTCGCCGCTGAATCTGTTCCTTACCGACGGCCTGCAGCTCGCCACGGTGCGCTACTGCTTCGATTTCGGCTGCTATCCGGACGATCCGGCAGAGTTCGTTGCCGGGCACCTCAACTACTACTCGCTCTGGTACACCGCCGGGCGCGACTACGGCCTGCACGACGGCGAATGGAAGATGACCGGCGGCAGCGAGAATGCCACCTCTGTGCTCGTCGCCTCCGAGCCGCTCACCCGGGACACCAATGCCTGGGTCGAAGTCCCGGAGTATTCGATGCTGCACGCAACGGTGCGCAAGGGCCGGCCGGTGATCACGCTGCGCGATCTGGCGTAGCGAGGATCTGGCCGCCCCGGACCTTCTCCAGGGCATCGCCTTCCTTGTGTGCGCCGCGCAGACGCGCGAGGCTGATCAGCCTCGTGAGGTGGCGGTTCGTCTGGTCGAGCGACGACAGCAGGCTGCGCTGGATTCCGCGATGCAGCTTGGTAGAAGCGGGGCTCGTGCCATGATAGAGGGCATCGAAGGCCGGGCGCGGAATCTCGAGTAGCAGGGCTTGCTCGCGCACCACGGCGTCGGAGCCGTGCGCGCCGCGCTCCAGCGCGCTCATGTAGCCGATCAGCTGGCCCGGGCCGAGCACTGCCATGCGTCGCTGCCGCCGCGCATGGCGCGCGCGAATCTCCACCGCTCCGCGCACGACGATGAAGCAGGCTTGCGAGGGCAGGCCGGCGCAGAACACGCCGTGGCCCGCGGGCAGCTCGAGCAGATGCGACAGCGCCAGCACCTCCTCGATCTCCGCCGCATCGAAGCCGTCGAACACCGGCAACGAGGGAAGGAACGGCTTGTAGTCGAACGCGACTTTATTCAATCGCTTTACGCCAGACAGCGGATCGGAATCGGGCTCTGACCCCGATTTTCGCGGCTTGTCCTCCGGTGCCGGGATTTCCAGCACCTTGGCGTTGAGGGCACGCAGCTTCTGCGAGAGAACCAGGGTGATCGCGTGCTGCACGCGCAGAGCCGCCGGGGCGCGCTGCGCGACCAGCCCGCGAAAGTCGTCGCGCTCGATGAACCAGCCTTCCACCTTCTCGCTCGCGCTGACGGTCGCGGTGCAAGTGCTCCGCTCGAAGAGCGAAGTCTCGCCGAACATGGCGCCGGCGCCGAGCGTCGCCACGACGAGCTTTTCGCCACCGGGAAGCATCACGACCGCTTCCGCGCTGCCGCTGCCCAGCACGTAAGCGCCGCGCGCCGCTTCTCCATGCCGTACCAGGCGCGCGCCTTTCGTGTAT
>Ga0247825_10000356_pt1 | contig 28666 bp, 30 predicted proteins | sample 13C_Vanillin_Day_FD_194413 | JGI IMG/M metagenome (GOLD analysis project Ga0247825, IMG submission 194413) | Soil microbial communities from agricultural site in Penn Yan, New York, United States - 13C_Vanillin_Day48 | ecosystem: Environmental > Terrestrial > Soil > Agricultural land | place... | reverse complement strand
AGGACTCCTTTCACGACGGACAAGTTGCTTTTGAGGGCTCCAGTCGTTTCAATGAATGTAAGGGGCTCCCCGAGGTGCCTGACCGATGGATCAGAAGACGCGCCCGCCCAACGAGTCCGGAACGACTGATCCCTACGCAAATTCCCAGGTGATCGGGCAGTCGATCCTCGCCATCGTCGGCGGCATGGAGGTCGTGCAAGCTCGCGCGCTGCGCATCCTGGCCGAGTTCGGAATCTCTCCCCTGAAGCCAGATGTCTGGTATCCGATGACAGCGCTGCTCAACTCCTTCCGGCTGATCTTCGAGAAGATCGGCCCCAGCACGGTCCGGGCCATTGGCCGGAAGATCCCGGACAACGCCCACTTCCCCTCCGACGTGGATTCATTGGAGAAGGGACTGCGTTCCATTGATATCGCGTACCACATGAACCACCGGGGCACGGATGCCATCGGTGGGTACCACTACGAGCAGACGGATCGGCGCAGCGCGAAGATGCTGTGTGACAACCCGTACCCGTGTGATCTCGACCTCGGGCTGATCGAGGCCATCTGCGATCGCTTCCGTCCCAAGGATGCGCTCTGGGTGCGTATCGAGCATGACCCAAGGACCTGCCGTCGAAGAGGCGACGCTTCCTGCACCTACAACATCGCTTGGTAGGTTTCACGACAGGTCAGCCGATAAAGCATGGACCTGAGCCTTTCCGGCTCCTGTGAGGGGGGTCATCATCAGTCCGGTTGGGGAGGAAGCCATGAAGGTTGTGCTAGACCACATCGCGAGGCGGCAGGAGCTCTTTGCCAATCATCCCTTCTTCGAGGACCTGAAGCAGGATCGGCCTGTCGAGCAGATCCTGGCCTTCGCGCCGCGGCTGGCCTTCTGGGTGATGACGTTCCAGGACGTGCTACGGCTCAACGCCCACTTCATCACCGACCCGAACCTGAAGCGTCTGGCCATCCAGCACCGCTCGGAAGAGGTGGGGCATGACCGGTGGTTCTTCGAGGACATCCAGGAGATCACGGGCAAGCAGCTGTCGGTGAGCTCCGTGTTCGGCCGCGCGCACACCGCCACCCGGGACGCGACCTATGCGCTCATCTCGGAGGTGTACCGGCCCGTGGATGACCGGCTGCGGATCGTCACGGTGCTGACGATGGAGGCCACCAGCCACGTCTTCTTCGGGCGCACCTCCATCCTCGTGTCCGCCAAGGGCTGCGGCCAGCGCCTGCGCTACTTCTCTGATTTCCACGTGCAGGTGGAGCAGCAGCACGAGGTGTTCGAGGAGGAGATGGTGCGGCGGCTGCGCAACATGGAGCTGCCTCTGGAGCTGCGCGCGCAGGCCTTCGCGCTGGTGGATCGCTCCTACGCGGCCTTTGATCTGATGCTCCAGGGGCTACGCACGGAGATCAACACTCCCGTCGAGCCGCTGAGGCCCGCCCGGCTGCCGGAGCCGCTCTCCGCCGCGTCGACTTCGCGCTCGCCTGCCGTCCTGGCGAAACTGGAGCCCGAGCTGGAGGCGGGTGAGGAACCGCACTCCGTGCTGACGATGTAGCCGGCCCTGCCCCTACCCCGCGGGCGGAGAGAGGACGAGGATGAGCTCTCCGCCCACGTGCTTGCCCACCTTCTGGTAGACGGAGCCCTGTCGCCCCAGCTCCACGTCCACGGAGGACTGCCGGGGGATCTCCACGTGCACCGTGGAGCTGCTCTCCTTGGTCGCCACCAGCTTCAGCGAGGCGGTGACGCCGTTGGGCAGCCGCACCTCGGTGGACTTCTGCGTGCCAACCTCGACTGTCTCCAGCGACAGCCGCTTGAAGGAGTTGAAGTTGATGTTCTGCTTGCGGAACGTCTCCTTCATCTGCGCCAGCTCAGGAGGATCCACGGTGTTGTCCTTGTTGGAGACGAGCACCACCTCCACCTGGACCTTCACCCTCTGCTCCTGCTGCTGCTGCGCGTGCGCAGCCAGGGGCGGCAGCAGCAGCCCTAGCGAGAGCAGCACCAGCACGGCCGTCGAGTGCGCTCTCACAGGGAGCCTCCCTTGGGAGCCGGTTCATCCTTCTTGGGCGCGCCTTCCATCTGCTCGAGATCGTCGCCGTGGGGCTCGTCGCCGCCCTTCGCCGGGCTGGCGCCGTGCTTGTGCGTGTCCTGATCCACCAGCCAGATGATGGTGCTGCCGTCGTCCGTCTCCATCACCACTGGGGCCACCTTGTCCGGCTCGTAGACGCGCACCGACTGCACCGTCATCCGCTCGGCGCCGTAGCCGTAGGGGACCTTGTTGCGCATCAGCAGAGGCACCGCCACCAGCATCACCACGGCGGCCGTGGCCAGCGAGGAGACCATGACCGTGCGCTGGTAGAGGAACATCTCCGAGAGTGACAGGCGCAGGCGCTCGAGCAGGGGCGGCTTCTCCGGCGTCACCCGCGCCATCACCTTCTGGGCGAAGTCCTTGAAGTCCACCTCGTCCACCGCCATCTCCAGCCCCACGCGCAGGAGCCCGGACTCGGCGCGCAGGTCCGCCGAGCGCCCCGTGCACTCCTTGCATGCGGACAGATGACGCTCGACATTCACGCGCTCGGCGGGAGTCAGCTCCCCGTCGATGTAGGGAGACAGGAGCGGGATGAACCGCTCGCACGCAGGATTTCCGGCCATGGCTTCACCCTGGAGGTTGGCGACTACTCCTGTGTGACGGGATGGCTCTGGAGATATTCCAAGCCCGCCTACTCACTTCCCACTCCACTCTTGGCCTCGTCTAACTCCAGGTATTGACTGAGGATTTTCTGAACCTTGGCCCGGGCGTGGAACAGCCGGCTCATCACCGTGCCCTTGGGAATATCCAGGGTGCGGGACAGATCCTCGTAGGACATGCCCTCCACTTCACGAAGCAGGAGGATGGCCCGGTGCTTCTCCGGGACGGTGGCCAGGGCCTCTTGGATCTTCTCGGCCAGCTCGCGCCGGAGCGCGCTCTTCTGGGGGTTGGTGCCCAGCCGGCTGCCCAGCGCGCCGATGTTGGCCTCGGACACATCCATGGGCAGCGTCTCATCGAACTCTACCGCCTCGCCGCCAGAGCCGGCGCGCTTGCGGATGATGTCGATGCAGATGTTGGCGGTGATGCGGTAGAGCCAGGTGTAGAACGAGGCGTCACCCTTGAAGTGGTCCAGGTACTTGTAGACCTTGACGAACGCCTCCTGAGAGACGTCCATCGCCTCCTCCTTGTCCTTGAGCATGCCCAGCGCAACGGCGTACACCTTGCGCTGATAGCGCTCGACGAGGAGCTTGAAGGCGCGCTGGTCTCCGCCGCGGACGCGCTTGACGAGGGTGAGATCGTCGGTGGCCAATGGGCCGGTGACGCTAACACAAGCCCGCGAATTCCCAAGAAGCCCGTGAGCAGGATCGCTATGCAGGCAAGCGGACTAGAGGGCGACCACCAGGATAACCAGCAGCATCAGGCCCACGAAGGCGAGCATGGCGGCGAAGGCGAGCTGGTTCCACTTCTCTTTTTCAATCGCGCTGTCGCCAGGGCCCTTGCGGAGCTGGTGGAGCGCGTTCCAGAGCATGTTGCTGCCCAGCCGCATGCCCTTGTCCACCTTCTTCATGGACTCCTCGAACTTGCCGATCAAGGACTCCTCTTCGACCGTCTTCCGCTTGGTGAGCTCAGGCTGGGGCGGCAGGAGCACCGGCTGCTGGGCGTTGGGCGCCTGAGGGTTCATCCGGGGCTGCTCGCCCGGGCTATCGGCCCGCTCCAGGGACGCATTCTCGAGCCCCTGGGCGAAGGAGTTGTCCGTCGCGCCCGAGGCCTGCGACTTGGGCTGGGAGACGCGTCCCTCCTCGGGCTTGCGAGGCGTCTCCTGGGGCTTCACCTCCACCTGCTGCTTGGGCTGGGAGACACGTCCTTCCTGGGCTTTACGGCCGTCTTCCGCCTTGCCGGAGTCGGCCTTCTGGGAGGCCTCCTTGCCCTTCCCGGCGTCGGGCTTCTCGGAAGCCTCCTTGCCCTTCTCCGCCTTGCCCTTCCCGTCCTTCCCTTCCAGGGTCTTCGCGGCCTCCGAGAGGAGCACCTCCAGCGCCACCATCGGCTCGATATCCGCCTCGAGCGCACGCGCCAGGGCTTCCTCGGGGGTGGCGGCCTCGAGCACCCACAGCGCGAGCTTGATCGCATCCTGCCCGGTGCGCGCGTCGCGTAACTCGCCGAAGCCCTCCTTCTTCAGGGCCTTGTTGAAGAGCTCGAGCGCCTGTTGCAGGCCGTTCTTGCCCGCGGCGGCCTCGGCATAGGCGGTGAAGAATGCCCAGGCGCGCAGAGCCCGCTCCCGGGCTGGCGAGTCCGACGGCCGCACCTGCTGCTGCAGCAGCGCCAGGTCCGAGCCAAACCGCTTGGCCACGGCCTCCATGGTGGCGAGCTTGTCGAGGTTCGGTGGAATCAGGTCCTTCACCGGGCGTACCGGGGCCCGGACCTGACTGGCACGCATCGCGATCCGGGTGTTCGTGTTCGGCGCGGTGGAGCCGAAGTTGTCCGACCGCTCGGGACCCTTGCGATTCTCGGGGCCCCTGCCCTGGTTCCTGTCGGGCATGCGGAAGATGCGCGTGTTCCCGCGTGACGACTCCGTGTCCCTGGCCGAGAACCCCTCGGGGACGTCCGGGGCCTCCGCAGTGGTGGGGGCATTGTTGCCTTGGAAGGCGGGCCGCTCCGCCGTCTTCTTCGCCTGGCCCGGCGGGAGCTGGGGCTCCGCCGTCTTCGGCATCACCAGGTTGGAGACCACGGCTCCCGCATCCTCGGTGAATGCCTCGGCGAAGGTCGCGGCCTCCTGAGCGGGCCGGCTGCTCGTCTGGGACTGGCCCTGGGCCATGGCCCCCTGCTCGGGGCCACCCTTCTTGGCCAGGCCCGGTGGCATGCCTCCTGGGCCTGGGCCGCCCGTGTCGGGCAGCCCCTCGGCACCCCCGCCCGGGCCGCCCATGTCCAGGCCACCTTCGCCCAGGCCGCCGGCCGGAGCTCCGCCTCGAGCTGTCGGAGCAGGGCCAATACGGGTGGATTCGCCGCCGAACCCTCCGTGCCCATGCCCGTGCCCGCGACCTCTACCACGGCCGATGTCTCCTACATGGCCCATCTCTCAAATTCTCGCTCAGCGGGGGGGCAAGTTGCGAGGGGGGCCCGATCATTCCTCCTCCCGCTCGACTTTGACGGGGGATGTCATGCCGTTGGCGTCCAATGTCACACTGTAGACGGAATTCTGGCCATCCCCGTCCTGATCTCCCCGGGCATAACAGGTCACCTCCGGCTCACCCACGGGGTCCTCCTGGACCACCACCTGGTATTGGAAGCGGACGGCGGTGCCAGGCGTGAAGCCGAGCTTCTCGAAGGCCTCGTCCTTCGGGAAGGAGACGGGCTGGCCTCCCTTGGGAACCTCGCGAGGCATGGGGCCTGCCTCGAGAAAGACGCCGCTCTCGCTGCGGTACATCTGCACCGCGTCACACAGGGCGATGACGTTGATCCGGGCCTCGTCCCCAGCGGCGCCACCCGGCTTCGCCTCGGTGCGGAAGGCGGTGTTCATGCTCTGCTCCAGCTCCCGCATCCGCTTCAGGTAGAAGAGGAAGCCCCCGCCGCCCACCAGGAGGCACGGCAGCGCCAGCGCCAGCAGGAGGAGCACCCCCTTGCGGCCCCACCCCCGGCGCGGGGACTCTGGCGTCTCCTGCGAGGACATGGGGGGCCGCTACCCTCCCTGGCCGCCGCTGGCCCAGTCACGAGGGCCGCGGAGCACCTCGATCAGCTTCGCCTCGTGCGTGCCGGGCGCCGGGTGGTACTCGTAGCGCCAGCGGACCTGGGGCGGCAGGGACATGAGGATGGACTCGGTGCGCCCGCGCGTCTCCAGCCCGAAGATGGTGCCCCGGTCATACACGAGGTTGAACTCCACGTAGCGCCCGCGGCGGACCTCCTGCCAGAAGCGCTGCGCATCCGTGTAGGGCGTGTCCTTGCGGCGCTCTGCGATGGGCAGGTACGAGGGCACGAAGGCCCGGCCCGCCTCCTTCACGAACTCGAACTCGCGCTCCAGCTCGCCGCCGAGATCCTCGAAGAAGATGCCACCCACGCCGCGCGTCTCCTCGCGGTGGCGCAGGTAGAAGTACTTGTCACACGTCTCCTTGAAGCGCGGGTAGTAGGCCGGATCGTGCTTGTCACACGCGGCCTTCAGCGTGCGGTGGAAGTGCGCCGCGTCCTCCTCGAAGAGGTAGTAGGGCGTCAGGTCCGCACCCCCGCCGAACCATGCCTTGGAGCCCTGGTGGATGAAGCGGTAGTTGGCGTGCACCGTGGGCACGTACGGGTTGCGCGGGTGGAGCACCAGCGACAGCCCTCCAGCCCAGAACTGGCGCCCCTGCCCCTGCAGCCTCTTGGCAAAGGCCTCCTCCAGCTCGCCGAACACCACCGAGGTGTTCACGCCGGCCTTCTCCAGCACGGCGCCCTCCTCGAGCACGCGCGTGCGCCCGCCGCCTCCACCCGGCCGCTCCCAGGCGTCCTCGCGGAAGCGCGCCTTCCCGTCCAGCCGCTCCAGCGCACCGCAGATCTCGTCCTGGAGCTGCTGGATGAACTCCGCCATTTGCTGCTTCAGGCTCTCCACCTTCTGCACATCCAACGTCATCGGCCCTCCGGAGGCGCCGTGGGCGCCTCGAAATCCAGCGGGGGTACGGACGGCGCCAGGTTGCCCGCGGAGTCGAACACCTCCACCCGCGCGCGATAGCTCCTGCCGTCCTCGAAGCCAAAAGCCCCGCTGCAGGGCTCGTGCCCCAGCAGGGCCGAGCCGCTCATCACAGGAATCACATAGTGCTGAGAGGAGGCGCCGGCCTGCTTGCGCGTCAGCGTCACCACCATATAGGCGGGGCTCTCCTCCCGCAGGCCCATCGTGAGCCGCACGTAGCGTGTGACTCCATCCTCGCTGCGCCGGGCGATGCCCTCGGACACCGCAGGGCGCTTGGTCCAGCGCGGAGGCGCCTTGTCGGGCCCCTTCCCCGAGAGCCACTCGGGCAGCGCCACGCCCGTGCCATTGAGCACCGTCACCCCTCCTGGGATCGCGTCATCCAAGCGCAGCGTGTACTTCTTGTTTGGCAGCAACTTCCCATCGAGCTTGAGGACGACGGTGACGCGGCCCAGCTCGCTGGTCCACCCGCGCTGAGCCTTCACGCGGACCTCGTGGCCATCCGTCTGCAGCCGCATCACCTTTCCGGGCATGCCAGCGACGACAGAGCGTGCGGTGCCGATGCCCTCCAGCAGGAGGCGCGTGTTGGTGGGGATGGTCGCGCCTGGGCGGGGGAACACCTGCACCCCGTCCCCGATGCACCGGGCCGAGGCCTCCCGAGCGAGCAACAACATGAAGAGGAACAAGAGTCGGTACAAGGCGCCCGGAGTCTGCGCCGGGCCGCGCCGTGAGGCCAGCATTACGAGCAGCCCTCCGCCAGAGCTGGCGAGCGGGGCGCCCAGCGGATGACACATCCCAGCCCTCGAATGGGGCCGATATGACTCCGGCCCCCAGGCGTTCTCAGGCCATGAGCCCAGGTCCGCCTATTGCGGGCCACCAGAGAACACAGGGGGTGGATCGATGCGATGCTGGCTCGCTGTGGGCATGAGCGCCTGGCTGGTGCTAGGTGCCGCGTGCGCAACTTCCCAAGACTCCCGCCGCTCCTTGTTGGAGCGCACAAGCGCCGAGGTCGCCTACAACCTGCCCGCCAAGCAGGTCATGGATGCGGCGCGGGCCATCCTGGATGAACAGGGCTATCTGCTCGCCCCGGGCGGCGGGCTCACCTCCCTGCGGACCCAGTGGAAGCTCAGCGGGGACCTCGACACCCTCACCCGCTGGAGCAAAGTCCTCGTGATAGGGCAGTACCGCGCGGATGGCCGCTTCGTGGTGCGCGCCCAGCAGGTGCTCTGGGTCACCGGGGGACGCGCAGCCTCACACCCGGGCATGGCCAGCAGCGTCAGCGGCAAGGGCAAGCGCGGCGGCGAGGGCACCACCAACTACGTCCAGGGCGAGGCCTACTCTCCCGCCAAGCCCGTGTTCCGCCGGGCCCTGGACCTGGAGTGGGCGATCCTCCAGCACCTCGAGCCCCAGTTCGCCGCCAACGTCGAGAAGCAGGTGGACCTCTACCTCGCCAGCAACCGCTGAGCGGCGCTCACCAGCTCAGCTCCACATCGAACGCCGTGGGCTCTCGCTTCGTCACCTCCACCACTGGCTCCACACCCGTCTTGCGCAGGCCCGTCTCGAACAGCCCGGCCATGAAGTCCGGCTTCGCGTCCGGATCCTCCCGGTAGGACACCCGAAAGCGCCGCTCGCTCAGTTGCTCCACCTGCACCCGGTACTCGAAGGCATCCAGCTTGCTGAGAGCGGGGATGCGCTGGATGAAGCGCTCCGGCCCCAGCAGCGGTAGGCTCACATCCACCACCTTGCCCACCAGCGTGCGCAAGAAGCCGTAGGCCAGCTGACGGCCCAGCTCGCGGTACGCCGCTTCCCGCGCCAGGTGGGAGAAGCGATGCTTCCATGCCACCTCCAGCGCCTCGTTCCAGACCTCAATAGGGTAGCGAGGTTGAAGGCGCCGCACGTCCACCCCCACCGTGCGCAGTGCGTCAGCGAAGGCCCCCTCCGCCGCGAGCGCGCGTATGAACAGTCCTTCGAAGAAGGAGCCCTGCGTGACGCGGCCAGACAAGGGGGCGTTCATGGTGAACCTCAGTGCCTGCGATCTTCCTCTCGGAGGTGGATGGTGCCGTGCTTCGCTTCATAACGGGCAAGGTTCTCCTGCAGCGCGAGCATCAGCCGCTTCAGGTGCTGAGGGCTGGTGATGACGCGGGAGAAGACCTTCGCCCGGGGCTGCTGGGGGTAGACGTAGATGAAGTCCAAGGTGAACTCGGTCTCGGTGTGATCCACCATGGCCATGTTCGCGTAGCGTCCCTGGGCTACATCTTCATCAAGTTGAATCTGGAGTGAGGGAGCGGGAGGCTTGGGAGTGTCTGGCATCGTGCAATGGGCATATCTCTCCGGCGGCATCGTGACTAGCGTCCCTATGTGAAAGCGCTCGGCCTCTGCATGGACACCTGGAAGACCGCACCCTTCGAGCTGGGACAAGGCGACGACGCCTGTCTCCTGTTACACGGCTTCACCGGAAGCCCCTGGGACATACGTCCGCTGGGGGAGGCGCTGGCGGCGCGCGGGCTGCACGTGAAGGCGCCTCGGCTGCCCGGCCATGGCACCACGCCAGAGGCCATGCTGGAGGCGGACCACCGCCACTGGGAGGAGGCGGCCCGCGAGGCGCTGCACTCGCTGCGCGGCTTCCGGCAGGTGTTCGTGGCGGGGCTGTCCATGGGCTCGCTGCTGGGGATGCGGCTGGCGGCCCGCTTCGCGGAGGAGGTGAAGGGGCTGGTGCTCCTGGCGCCGGCCGTGCGCTTCAAGGGGCCGAAGATGGCGATGCTCAAGAACCTTCGGCACACGAAGTTACTGGAGTGGGTGAAGCCGTGGGTGCGCAAGACGGCCACGGACCTGAGCGATCCGGTGGCGCTGGCCGAGGCTCCCATCCTCTCAGCCTTCCCGAGCATGCGGCTGAACGATCTGTGGACCCTCCAGGATGCGGCCCTCCGGGACGCGCCGCACGTGCGCTGCCCCTGCATGGTGGTGGTGGCCGAGCAGGACCATGTGGTGGATCCGGAAGGGGGACGGTGGCTTGCCGCGAAGCTCACCAACTCTCCAGTGGTCCGGCTGCTCTCCCTCCAGGAGGGCTACCACATCATCCCGCGAGACCGAGGTGGGCCGCGCATGGCGGCGGAGGTGGGGAACTTCCTGGAGTGGCTCCGGCAGACGGGCCGCGATGAGCGCCCCCTGGCCACGGGCAGCGAGAGCCCTCCAGCGCCGTGATGCCGCCTCCACTCGTCGAGCTGCGGGATGTGTCCAAGGCCTACGCCGAGGGCGAGGCCGTGCGCGAGGTGCTCACCGGCGCACAGCTGTCCCTGCACCGGGGCGAGTTCGTGGTGCTGCTGGGCCGCAGCGGCTCGGGCAAGTCCACCCTGCTCAACCTCATCAGCGGGATTGATCTGCCGACGCGAGGCTCGGTGCGTGTGGAGGGCCGGGACTTGAGCCAGCTGAGCGAGCGCGAGCGCACCCTGCTGCGTCGCGAGCGCATCGGCTTCGTCTTCCAGGCCTTCAACCTGCTGCCCACGCTGACGGTGGAGGAGAACGTGCGGCTGCCGCTGGAGCTCACGGGCCGCACCGCCGCCGTCGCGGACGGGAGGGTGCGGGAGCTGCTGGGCCAGGTGGGGCTTGGCGGCCGCGAGCGCAGCTTCCCGGATCGGCTCTCTGGAGGAGAGCAGCAGCGCGTGGCGGTGGCACGGGCCCTCGCGCATGCCCCGCCCCTGCTGCTGGCGGACGAGCCCACTGGCAACCTGGACGAGCAGACCGGGCGTCAGGTGCTGGATCTGCTGGAGGGCCTCATCCGCCGCGACAACGCGTGTGCCCTGGTGGTGACTCACGATCCGGACCTCGCCAGGCGTGCGGATCGCACGCTCGTGATGGAGGGAGGCCGACTCCACGAGCGGCAGGTGCGGCCGTGAGCCGGCGCCTGCTAGCCCGCGCCAGTGCGCGCCACCTGGGCAGACACCCGTGGCTCACGGCCCTGTCCCTGCTGGGCATCGCGCTCGGCGTGTCGGTGGTGGTGTCCATCGACCTGGCGAGCACCAGCGCCCTGAGCGCCTTCCAGCAATCCACCGAGACGGTGGCCGGCAGCGCCACACACCAGCTCGTAGGCGGACCCACGGGCCTGCCGGACTCTTTGTTCCGCGAGCTGCGCCTGCGCCCGGGAGCTCCCCTGGCGGCTCCGGTGGTGGAGGGCTCCGTGCGCGCCACACGCGGGGACCGGCGCCCTCTCACCGTGCTGGGAGTGGATCCCTTCTCGGAGGCACCTTTCCGCTCGTATGTGCGCGGCGGGCAGTCCGGAGCCGTGGAGGCGCTCCTCGCTGAACCCGGGACGGTGTTGCTGCCTACCGGCACGGCCCGGCTGCTGGGCGTGGGCGTAGGCGATTCGTTCGAGGTGGCTGTGGGAGGACTGACGCGCCCGCTGCGGGTGGTGGCGCTCCTCACGCCGCCGGATGAGCGCACCGCCCGAGCCCTGGAGGGGCTGGTGCTCATGGATGTGTCCACGGCCCAGGAGCTGCTCGGACTGACAGGGCGGCTCTCGCGCATCGATCTGAAGCTCGCCAGCGAGACGGAGCTGGAACGGCTCAAGGAGTGGCTGCCACCCGGTGTGGAGGTGGTGCGCCCCAGCGCTCGCGGCGGGACCGTGGATCAGATGACCCAGGCCTTTCGCACCAACCTCACCGCGCTGTCGCTGCTGGCGCTCGTGGTGGGCATGTTCCTCATCTACAACACGATGACCTTCTCCGTGGTGCAGCGGCGCGGACTGCTGGGACGGCTGCGCGCGCTCGGCGTCACCCGAGGCGAGCTGTTTGCGCTGGTGCTCGGTGAGGCCGCGCTGCTGGGCGCGGTGGGCACGGCGGCGGGGCTGCTGCTTGGAGTGATCCTGGGACGAGGGCTGGTCGGGCTCGTCACGCAGACGATCAATGATCTCTATTTCGTAGTGAGCGTGCGGCGGCTGTCGCTCGAGCCCTGGACGCTCGCCAAGGGCCTGGGGCTGGGCCTGGGAGCAACACTCGTCGCCGCGTTCATGCCTGCCTGGGAGGCAGCACGCTCGCCCCCCGTCACCACCATGCGCCGCTCCACGACCGAGGATATGGCCCGCAGCCGTGCGCCGAGGCTCGCGCTGCTCGGGTTGCTCCTGCTCGGCCTGGGTGGAGGACTGCTTGCGCTGCCTACCCAGGCCTTGCCTCCTGCGTATGCGGGGCTCTTCGCCGTGCTGCTCGGTACGGCGCTGCTGGTGCCGTGGACGACCGAGCGGCTGGCGCTCGGGGCCGCGAGGCCGCTGGGGGCAGCGTTCGGGATGATCGGGCGCATGGCAGCTCGGGGCGTGAGGGCGAGCCTCAGCCGGACAGCTGTAGCCCTGGCTGCGCTGATGGTCGCGGTGGCCACCACGGTGGGCGTGGGCCTCATGGTGGCGAGCTTCCGCGGGACCGTGGTGTCCTGGCTGGAGGCTTCGCTCCAGGCGGACGTCTTCGTCTCTCCGCCCTCGCTCATTGCCCGGCGGGGGTATTCTCCCTTCGTCCCGGGCCTCGCCGAGCACCTGCGCGCCACGCCCGGCGTCGGCGCGAGCTCCACCATCCGCGTGGTGCAGATGACCGTGGAGGGCCAGCCCACGGATCTGCTCACGGTGGAGTTCGCCCAGGGCCCCGAGCGCCCCTACCGCTTCAAGGAGGGAGAGCCCGCCACGGTCTGGCGCGAGCTGGAGGCGCCCGACACGCTGCTGGTCTCCGAGCCCTTCAGCTACCACCGGAACGTCCACCGCGGAGACACGGTGCGGCTGCCCACGGATCATGGCCCCCGGGAGTTCCGGGTGGTGGGCGTGTACTTCGATTACGGGTCCGATACCGGCACCGTGCTCATGCCGCGCGCCACCTACAACCAGCACTTCGATGACCGAGCCGTGAGCGGGCTGGCCCTCTACGCCGCGCCAGGACAGGACGTGGATGCGCTCATGGCGCGGGTGCTCGAGCGAGTTGGAGATGCACAGACGCTGAACGTCCGCCCCAACCGGGTGCTGAGGGAAGGCTCACTGGAGGTGTTCGACCGCACGTTCACCATCACCCAGGTGCTGCGGCTGCTGGCCATCGGCGTGGCGTTCATCGGCGTGCTGAGCGCGCTCATGGCCCTGCAGTTGGAGCGAGCACGGGAGTTCGCTGTGCTCCGCGCCACGGGGCTGACGCCCGGTCAGCTCTGGGGACTCGTCTCCCTGCAGACAGGCTTGCTGGGACTGCTGGCGGGGCTCTTCGCCATGCCGTTGGGCGCGGCGCTCGCGGCCATCCTCGTCTACGTCATCAACCATCGCTCCTTCGGGTGGACGCTGCAGCTCACGGTGACGCCCGGCGTGCTGGGTCAGGCGATGCTGCTGGCGCTGGTGGCCGCCGCGCTCGCGGGCATCTACCCGGCGTGGCGGATGGCGCGCGCCAACCCGGCGCTGGCGCTGCGAGAGGAGTGAAGGCATGGGCGGCGGCAAGGGACTGGCTCTCGGGGTCGTGCTGGCGCTGGCGGGGCTCACCGCGGGCGCATGGCTCGTCACGCGCGAGGCCACGCCTCCCACGCAGACAACCCGGCTCACCGTGGCAGAAGCGCTCGGGGGAACGGGCGGCACCGAGGGCTACGCGCGCGCAGAGGGGCCGCGTGAGTTCCATTTCCCCGAGGATCACGGTCCGCACCCAGAGTTCCGCACCGAGTGGTGGTACTGGACAGGCAACCTGGAGACCTCGGACGAGCACGCCTTCGGCTATCAGTTCACGCTGTTCCGCAACGCCATGGCGCCACGGGAAGCAGACCGTGAGTCCGCGTGGGGCTCACGGGACATCTACATGGGGCACTTCGCGCTATCGGATATCACCGCTGGGCGCTTCCATGCCTTCGAGCGCTTCAGCCGCGCGGCAGTGGGGCTTGCGGGCGCGCAGGCCCAGCCCTTTCAGGTGTGGTTGGAGAACTGGAAGGTAGAGGGCGGAGAGAGCGGCGTGTTCCCCATGAAACTCTCGGCGGAGTCTCAGGGCGTGGCGCTGTCGCTCGTGCTGGAGGAGGGCAAGCCTCCCGTGCTCCAAGGCGACCGGGGGCTGAGCCAGAAGACAGCGGGAGCGGGGAACGCCTCCTATTACTACTCGCTCACGCGAATGCCCACGCGCGGCACGGTAACGGTCGACGGCCGCACCCACGAGGTGACGGGCACGAGCTGGATGGATCGCGAGTGGAGCACGAACTCCCTCGGGGCGGAGCAGGTGGGCTGGGACTGGTTCGCGTTCCAGCTCTCCGACGGCAGCGAGATCATGCACTACCAGCTCCGCCGCCAGGACGGCTCGGCGGATCCCTTCAGCGTGGGCGTGGACATCCCTCCACAGGGTGAAGCGGTGCGGCTGTCACGCGACGAGGTGCGCATCGAAGTGCTGAGCACGTGGCGCAGCCCTCGCAGTGGCACGACCTACCCGGCGCGCTGGCGGTTCTCCGTGCCTTCGCGACAGCTCGTCCTCGAGATCACCCCGGCCCAGGCAGACCAGGAGCTGCCGGTGACCGTGCTCTACTGGGAGGGTGCCGTGCGCATCCAAGGCACCCGCGCGGGCCAGCCCATCACAGGGCGTGGCTACGTGGAGCTGACCGGGTACGGCGATGCAGCCCAACTACCGCACTGAGCTACTTCACTTTCTCCGTCCCATCGCCCACGACAGCTCCGGCCTCCTCTGGGGACACTTCCTTGAACAGGGGCTCGACAGGCGTGGCAGGCGGCTGACCCCGGGTGAGTGACACCTCCATCCGCGCCTCTCCATCCCCCTCCGAGCGCGGGAGCGCGAACCACAGCTCCCGGACGCCTTGCAGAGAATAACGGCCCGGAGAGAGGGCATGCCGGAGCTCTCCCGCGGGCTGCCCCACCACCTGGACACGCGCCACCTTCTTGGGAACTGCCAGGACCGCCACGGAGCTGGTGGGAGCACCCTCTAGAGGCCGGATCTCCAAGCTGTACCAACTCTCGGGATCGAGCTTCCGGATGGAGTAGCGGCTCTCCAGCGCCACCTGATGCGCGAAGCGCTTCGGATCCACCCGGAGGCGGCTCACCTCCTTGGTGACGTTGTCACGCACGTGGAGGGTCAGGCTCCGATCCACGTTGTGCTCGGAGGTGTAGGCCACGAGGACAAAGGCGTGCAGCACCCGCGCCTTCGAGAGGACTCGCGGCTTGGAAGAGGCCGTGAACAGCCGCTCCGTGGCGGGCACTCCCTCTCCCTCCAGGTACACGTAGGCCTGGCTCGAGCGGGACGAGACCGGGCTCTGGCCCTGCCTTACCTCCTGCTCTGAGCTCGGCGCATCGCCGCTATAGGAGCCGGACGTCCACACCGTGTAGCTCCGCTTCGGGTTGAGCGTCTTCTGAAGTGACCGCGACATCGTGCTGAAGGAGTGCCACTTCTCCTCCAACGTGAAGCGGGCGGGCAGCTCGTCCGTGCCCAGCCGGGATGCAAAGTCCTCCTCGGCGGGAAGCTCCTGCGGGGCGGACAGTGTAGCACTCGGTGGAGGCTTTACCGGCTCCAGGGTGGCGTCGAGCTGCGCAGCCAATGTCCCAGGCTCGAAGTTGCGGCTCCAGGGCTTCATGCCCAGCAGGATGATCTCCACCGTGTGCGGCACGTTGCGAGCGAACCCGTCGAGCCTCAGCGGCGTCACGCCCAGGGACACCCCATCGATGATGACCTGGGCTCCTGGTGGATCGGAGCGCACCTCCAGCGGAGGCCTGTACAGCCTCCAGGCGAAGGCCAGCCCGGTCCCCAGCACCACCATCGTGACTGCGAAGGCGAGCCAGCCGGCGCGGGCCTTCGATGGGCCCTGGGCCGAGAGGGCATCCTTGACGGTGGCCGTCACCTCGGTCCCCGTGATCGGCATCGGGCTGGGGATGGTCTCCGCGGTGGAGGGAGGCTCTGTCACCGCGGACTGCTCCTCAGGCTGACTTGGAGCCGGGCCCTCCTGCGTCGACGCCTGCTCCATCGAGCGCCACTGCTGGGACGTGCTCCACCGGGCCATCTGCTCCCGGAAGCGGGCCGCGACCTGGGGAGGCCTGCCGAGCTTGATCAGCTCGGGCTCGTAGAGCACGCCCATCATGTGCTTCAGGGTGTGGGCCGGAAAGAGCGGAGCCCGCGTGGCCGCCCAATGGGAGAGCTGAAGCTGCATCGCCTCCGCGCTCGAGATGCGGTCCTCACGCTTCCGCGCCAGCGCCTCCTGGAGGATCTCCACCAGTCCGGGATCCAGCTCCGGGTTGAGCTGGAGCGGCGGGGTGAGCCGGCCCTGGACGATGCGGTGCATCACCTGCATCTCAGTGCCCTCCACGGGCATGCGGCCACAGAGCATGCGGTAGAGCACCACTCCCACCGCGTACACGTCCGAGCGCGCATCGAGCTGCTCGCCCAGCGCCTGCTCGGGAGAGAAGTAGAGGTACTTGCCCTTGACCATGCCCACCTGGGTCTCCGGGCGCCCCGCCAGCCGCGCCTTGGCCACCCCGAAGTCGGAGAGCTTCACCTCCCCTTCGTAGCTGATGAGGACGTTGTCCGGAGCGATGTCACGGTGGACCAGCCCCAGCGAGCGCCCATTCTCGTCCGTGCGCGTGTGGGCGTGGTGCAGCCCCTTGCACATCTCGATGGCGATGTTCACCGCCAGCGGCGCCGGGAGCTTCGCCAGCCCCATGACCTGGGCCTTCTTGATCACCTTCGAGAGCGGCTGCCCATCCACCAGCTCCATGGCCAGGAAGTACTCGCCATTGACCTGACCGAAGTCGAAGACCTGGACGATGTTGCCGTGGTTGAGCCCCACCGAGATGCGGGCCTCCTGGATGAACATCTGAATGAAGGCCTGGTCCTCGGCATAGACGTCCAGCACCTTCTTGATGACCACGGGCTTGGTGACGCCCGGCGCGGCCGTGTAGCGCGCACGATAGACAATGGCCATCCCCCCCGCTCCGAGGCGATCGAGCAGCTCGTACTTTCCAAAGGGAGTAGGCGGATCTTTCAAGCCGGGGGCACTCTATACAGGGTCCTGGATGAGCCGCAGGTGCGCGTGCAGGGTGTCGGTGTGCAGGTAGAGGAACTGCGCGTCGCCGAAGGACAGCGCGTCACCGTCTCGCAGCTGAAAGTCCTGGTGCGGCGCCAGCGGGACCGCGTTGACGTAGGTGCCGTTCATCGAGCCGGCATCCCGCACCAGGCACGCGCCTTCCTTCTCGCTCCAGCGCAGCTTCGCATGAAGCTTGGACACGGAGGGGTCCTTCACCATCAGCATGCAGGTGTCCATCCGCCCCACGGTGAACTCCTCCCCGTCCACGCGCGGCTGGAGCAGGTGCACCTCCAGGTGCTGGAAGCCCTGCAGCATCGTCAGCAGCCGCTCCGCCAGCCGGGTGCGGCTCGTCATCGACACGGTGCGCGCCTGCCCCAGCTGCATGGCCACCTGCTGGAACACGGGCTCGGGCGGCTGCTGGATGAGCGCCACCGGGCCGGAGGCGGCACGGAAGGATTCGAGGGGGGCCTCGGCGAAAGGTCGGAGTTGCTGCACGGACGGCATACTGTCCACAGGTTAACCTGCCGGAAGCCCCCCTGCCCACCCCCACGGGTCGGGTAAGGTGTCCCCATCCGGCGACTCCTGCCGAAGGAGGGATCCATGGCGAAGGCGAAGCACGTCCTGGCGATCGACCAGGGCACCACTGGGACACACGTCACCATCCTCGATGCCCGGCTCCAGGTGGCGGGCCGCGCCTACCGCGAGTTCACCCAGCACTTCCCCAAGCCTTCCTGGGTCGAGCACGACCTGGAGGAGATCTGGGCCTCCAGTGAGCTGTGTATTTCTCGGGCGCTGAGAGACGCGGGGCTCAAGGGCCAGGACATCGCCGCGGTGGGCATCACCAACCAGCGCGAGACGACGGGCCTGTGGCACCGAGGCACGGGCAAGCCGCTGGGGCACGCCATCGTCTGGCAGGACCGGCGCACGGCGGACATCTGCCAGCAGCTCAAGGCCAAGGGGGCGGAGCCGCGCGTGCGCGAGGTGACGGGCCTGGTGCTGGATCCGTACTTCTCCGGCACCAAGCTCACCTGGATGTTCGAGCACCTCAAGGGCGCGCACGCCCGGGCGGAGAAGGGGGACGTGTGCTTCGGCACCATTGACACGTGGCTGGTCTACAAGCTCACCGGCGGCCAGGCCCATGTCACGGACGTGTCCAACGCCAGCCGCACCCTGCTGATGGACCTGCGCACCCTGGCCTGGGACGACGAGCTGCGCTCGCTGCTGGGTGTGCCGGCCGCCTGCCTGCCGCAGATCCGCGGCTCGGCGGAGGTGTACGGCACCACCCGCGGGTTGAAGAGCCTGCCGGATGGCATCCCCGTGTCCGGCATGGCGGGAGACCAGCAGGCGGCGCTCTTCGGGCAGGCGTGCTTCGAGCCCGGCGAGTCCAAGTGCACCTATGGCACGGGCGCCTTCCTGCTGATGAACACGGGGGACACGCCGGTGCGCTCCACGGCCGGGCTGCTGACGACGGTAGCGTGGCGGCTGGGCGATCGCACCTCGTACGCGCTGGAGGGCAGCTCCTTCATCGCCGGCGCCGCCGTGCAGTGGCTGCGCGATGGGCTCAAGGTCATCAAGCGCGCTCCGGACATCGAGGGCCTGGCCGAGAGCGTGAAGGACTCGGGGGACGTCGTCTTCGTGCCGGCGCTGGCGGGCCTGGGCGCGCCGCACTGGCGGCCCGAGGCGCGCGGCCTGTTCGCGGGTATGGATCGCTCCACCACGGTGGCGCACCTGGCGCGCGCGGTGCTGGAGGGCATTGCCCTGCAGATCCGCGATCTGGCGGACGCGATGCGCCATGACAGCGGCCGGCCCATCCCCGCCTTCAAGGTGGACGGAGGCGCTGCGGCCAACAACCTGCTGATGCAGTACCAGGCGGACGTGCTGGACACCCCGGTGGTGCGCCCGCGCAACCTGGAGACGACGAGCCTGGGCGCGGCCTTCCTGGGCGGCCTGGGCGCGGGCGTCTGGAGCAGCCCGGATGCCATCCGCCGCGCCTGGAAGGCCGAGCGCACCTTCAAGCCGAAGATGAAGTCCGAGGTGCGTGAGCGGCATCTGGCAAAGTGGAAGCGGGCGGTGGAGCGCGCCTGAGCCAAAACGGAGTATGAATCCCCAGCAGCCGCCCACTCACGGGCCGGACGGGCGGCCGTGGAGTTCTCCATGATGAAGCTCTGTCGAATCCTCTTCCTCCTGGGAGCCCTGCTCGGGCTCTCCGGGTGCCCGGGTGAGCCCTGTTTCAGCGACAGCATCGGCATGCCAGGCCCCGCATCGCCGGGGGTGATCATGGTGGGTGAGGAGACGCGCACGCGGGTCTCGCCGTTCGTCCCGGGTGCCTGTGGCTCCGAGAACCCGGAGTCTCCCCGTTCGCTCTCGGTGGAGGTCTCCGGCCCGGACAACCTCCCTGTGCCGAACGAGGCCGAGCTGGGCAAGCCCCCCAGGGCCGCCGCCACCGTGACGTTCACCGCGGACAAGCCGGGCCGCTACCACGTCTTTGCCGCGTTCGAGCCTGTCGGCGGCATCCAGCAGTTCGAGTTCTACGCCGCGCGAAACCGCTCTGCCGAGGCGCCCCTCCATACAATGGCCCTGCTGTGCGGCGCACTGGAGCGCACCCGGCGCGGCGGTTGGGTGTGCGACTCGAACTTCGTGCGGGACGGGAACATCGTGCAGCGGTTCAACGGCGCCCGGCTGGCCGTGGCAGGGGACGTGGTGTGGGCGGTGAACGGCTCGCTGATCCAGCGCTACGTGGACACAGGCTCGGCACTCCAGCTCACCGCCACCCTGACAGCCGGGCTGAGCACCACCGACGCTCTCATCGCCTCCGAGACCGAGCTGCTGGCGCTACGGACTCCCGGTGTCGACCGGATCGTCTTCGATGGAACCGAGGCACTGGCCCTCAAGGGGTCGGCGTTCATCCCTGTCAGCAGCGGCACGGTCGGCTCGACGGGCCTGCGCGGCCTCTTGCTGCGCTCTGGGGAGCTGCTGATGGTCATCACCAACGCTCCGACGAACTCGACCGCGCAGCCGCCCAACTCGTTCACCAGCCAGGCCTGTCCCTACCGGATCGAGCCAGAGCGCATCTTGCGCACCACCGATCCCTGCCAGACGTTCACCGGCGATGTGGTGGGCTACGAGCCGGGCGGGCTGTGGATGGGCACGCGATTCTCGTTCGGGGAGATGCTCGCCGACCTGCGCTGGGTGGAGCTGACGGAGGGGAAGCTCGTGGAGCAGGCCTCACTGCCCCTGGGCATGAACTTCGAGGTGGTCAAGCGCCCGTTCACCTTGCGCAACACGGTCATCCCCGTCCTCATCTCCCCCGGCAGCCAGCTGCAGCCGCGCTTCCGGCCCACCGTCCCCGTGTACGCCCCGGACGAGCGGGGCATCCAGCTGGAGTTCCTGGACTCCGAGATGCCCCAACCCATCGCCTCCACGAGCCTGCAGTGGGGTGAGACCAACAGCAGCAGCCTGGGCATCCGCGTCCGCGTCCGGCCGACCACCCCTTGACGCTCCCCCGAGTTCCCCCTGCTCTCTTCCCACCGCACGAAGGTAGAAAGGCGCCATGACCCACGATCGCACTCAGCTCACCCCCGAAGCGCTCCAGAGCTTCCTCGCCGAGCATCCTCAGTGGAAGCACGAGGGAGGAATGATCCGCCGCACCTATGAAGCCCCCACCTTCCTGGCGGGCATCGCCTTCGTGAACAAGGTGGCGCAGGCCGCGGAGGCGGCGGACCACCACCCGGACATCGACATCCGCTGGCGCAAGGTGACGCTGGCGCTCGTGACGCATGATGCGGGAGGCCTGACGTGGCGGGACACGAAGCTGGCGGACGAGGCGGATCGCTTGTTCACGGAGGCCACGGGCTCGTAGCCGGCGTGAAGCCCCCTGCCATGCGCACGTTTGTCCTCGTGTCACTCGCCGCTGTGCTCGCCGTGACCCCTCGCGCCTGGGGGCAGGAGGAGCCGCCTCCCATGGAGCCCCTGCCAGAGCGACTGCACGTCAACTTCGGGTTGCTGCAGGGCTCCACACGCATGGTGGCCATGGGGGGTGCCTACGCTGGCATCGCCGAGGGCACGGCAGGTTTCTCCAGCAACCTGGCCACGCTGGCGCACCGGGGGCCTCAGCTGGACCGCGACTGGGACGTGGGCGTGACGCTGTCCTGGTTGGACATCCCGCTGGCGCAGCGGCGCGGCCAGGATCTGGATAACGACGGGTTGCCGGATGAGGCCCCGGGCAGCTCCCAGCTCCTCTTCGGCCTGCTGCTCCAATACAAGGAGTTCGGCCTGGGCACCTTCCTGCGCACGCGCACGGTGAGCTATTGCGCCACGGAGGCGTGCCTGGCGGGTGATTACATCGGTGTCTCCGTCACGCAGTCGGCGCTGGCGGGCGCGATGGCGTTCGGGCAGGACGAGTTCATTGTCTCGGTGGGCATCTACGCGGCGCTTGCCAAGCTCAGCCATGGAAAGGAGGAGTGGAGCTACGGTGGCACGGGTGTGTCGCTGGATCTGCTCTTCCGGCCCCAGGGGCGGCCATACCGGGTGGGCATCGCCGTGCGGCCGCAGGTGGTGGGAGGTTGGCAGCCGAAGGAGAACCAGCTGCCGGTGCTGGCGGGGCGGCCCATCTATTCGGCGTTGGTGGCCCCGGCGACGCTGTCGCTGGGAGTCAGCTACCGGTTTGGAGAGGGCGCCGAGCGCTACAACCGGCTGTCTCCGGCCGCGCGCCGGCAGATGATCGCAGCGGGCGTGAACAACGTACCGGCGGAGGAGTCTCCGGACGCGCCCGCGGGCACCTTCCTCGTGGCCGCGCAGCTGGACATGATCTCGAGCGCGGAGAACGCGGTGGCGCTGCGCTCGGTGACGGCGTTCGGTGAGCCGGAGCCGGTGGGCCGCACGGCGCTGTTCCAGCCGCACATTGGGGCCGAGCATGAGTCGTGGCCGGGGCGCGTGCGGACCCGGCTGGGTGTCTTCGTGGAGCCTTCGTCGTTCGCGGGCCAGGCGCCTCGGCCGCACCTGACGGGTGGATTCGAGTTGTTCCTGTTCCGCTACCTGGAGGACTGGTCGGTGAGCGCCTCGTTCGATCTGGCCAGCCGCTACTCGAACGTGGGCTTCTCGCTGGGGTTCTGGCGGTAGCTCGCGCCTGTTCGGAAATGTCGGGACTTTTTGAGGCACAAGAGTGAGAACAGCCGTGTTCACGGTGCTGGCGCTGACGGGGTTCGCGGCCAACTCGCTGCTGTGCCGGGCGGCGTTGGCTGGCGGCGGGCGCCTCATTGATGCGGCGAGCTTCACCGGCGTGCGGCTCGTCTCCGGCGCGCTCATGCTGGGCCTGCTGCTCCGGCTCCGCGGAGCGCGATACCAGGGCGGCTCGTGGAGCTCGGCGCTGGCGCTCTTCGCCTATGCGGCCGGCTTCTCACTGGCCTACGTGCGCATCCCCGCGAGCGTGGGAGCCCTGCTGCTCTTCGGATGCGTCCAGGCGACGATGCTCGGCACAGGCCTGGTGCGCGGAGAGCGGCCGAGGCCTCTGGAGTGGGTGGGATTGCTGCTGGCGCTCGGCGGACTGGCGGCGCTCACGGCTCCCGGAGTCACGGCTCCTGACTTTGTCGGCGCGGCGCTGATGGCGGGAGCTGGCGTTGCCTGGGGCGTGTACTCGCTGCGAGGACGCGGGAGCACGAACCCGCTCGCGGCCACGGCTCAGAACTTCCTGCTCAGTGTTCCCCTGGCACTCGCCTTGTCGGCCGTGAGCACCGTGGTTCAGGGAGCACCACATGCCACCGCCCAGGGCCTTGTGCTGGCTGCGGCCTCGGGAGCTCTCTCTTCAGGCGTCGGCTATAGCCTGTGGTACGCGGCGCTGCCGCACCTCACGGCCACACGAGCGGCCATCGTGCAGCTCTCGGTGCCAGTGCTCGCGGCCACGGGCGGAGTGCTGCTCCTGGGCGAGCAGGTGACATTGCGGCTGCTGGGTGCAGGGACGGCGCTGCTGTGCGGCGTGCTCCTGGCCCTGGCCGCCCGTTGGCGCAAGTCCCTGGAGACGACGACGACACAGCGGTGACCCACCCGCTTAGAGCAGTTGCAGCCACGGCGCGGGAGGCTGAGGCAACAGGTGGCGTATGGACTCCAGGATGTTCTCCCAGAGGCGCAGCTTCTCCTCTCGCGCGTCGCCCATCGCGTGCATGCTGAGCTCGATGCATGGAGCGTGCAGCGCGCCCGGCTGTCCTGAGTAGGACCAGACCCACCTCAGGTGCTCGCTGTCCTCGGTCTCCACCTGGATGATCAGCTCTTCCCCTTCGAAGCCCGCCACCCGGCGTGGGCCTGTCCGCAGGATGGTCACCGTGCTCTCCTCGGAGAGGCCCAGGGCCAGTGCTCGTCTCAGCCGGCCCATGTGCCCGCTCTGGGCCTCGGCACCGGGTACAACCCGGACGCAGAGTTGATGTCCTGGTCCCAGAGGAGCCCCCTCGAACTGCACCGAGGTGTACTCGCCCTTCAGCGGGAACCCCGTAATGGCACCTCGCTCCAGGTAGAACCAGCTCTCGGGAAGAAAGCTGCCTCGCTTCTCGATCGGACGGTAGGAGCGCGCGACCGCATAGAGCCGGGCAAGAGCCTGCTCAGGCGCGTGATGCTCCCGAGCACACTTCATCCAGACACCATGCGATCCCGCATCTAGCAGCGCGAACCAAGTCCGGATGGTCCTGTCATGCTCATTGTCGTGGGCCAGCACGGCCTGGCACCGAGGAGCAATCTCTCGCTGCTCGATGAGGATCTCCCAAACTCCTGGGGGCGAGCGCTGCTCGGACAGCTTCTGGAGCCAGTCGCTCCAGACCTTCTTGTAGCCATTCGAGGAGGTCCACTCCCGTTCCTCGACATAGACGGAGGAGCAAAGGACATGCTCCTGCCCCGCTCGCCGCATCTCCGCGGGGAGTGAGAGCACGAGCCGGCCAACGCGGTGCTCTGTGAGCGGGGTTGTCATTCGCCCACAGAGGGTACGCAGCGAGCGGGCTCAGCGATGTACCACCGAGGTGGTATTCCAGGCCGCTACCCCGCGCCCCGTAGGAACGCAGCGAGCTTCTCGTACGCCACCGCGAGCCCCTGAATAGACGCGCTCTCATTGGCCTGGTGCGCCTGCGCCGTCTCGCCGGGGCCGTAGTTCACCGCATCCACTCCCCACTCGCCGAAGCGTGCCACATCCGTCCACGCCTGCTTCGACGCGGCCGGCAGCCCCGTCACCGCCAGCAGCCGCTGGTACAGCGGGTTGTCGGCGCACACCCGGCCGCTCGGCGACAGGTCCGTGAAGGTCACCTCCGCCCGCCCCGCCACCAGCGCCCGCACGTCCTCCTGGGCCTGGGCCAGCGACTTGCCCGGAGCGAACCGGTAGTTGAGGTTCAGCTCCATCGTGTCCGGCACCACGTTTCGCGCCCGGCCGCCGTGCGCCAGCGTCACGCTCATCACCTCGAAGAAGGCGAAGCCCTCGTGCAGCACCTCCACGCGCTGGCGCGCCAGCAGCTCGGACAGCAACGGGCCCGCCTTGTGGATGGCGTTCTCGCCCTGCCACGGCCGCGCCGAGTGCGCGCTGCGCCCGGTGAACTTCAGCGTCGCGTGCAGCGTCCCCACGCACCCCACCTGCACCAGCCCATCCGTCGGCTCCATGGCGATGCCGAAGCGCACTCGCTTCAGCTCTGGCCGCTGGTCGAACAGCGGCCCCAGCCCGGACTCCACATAGGGGCCCTCCTCGCGCTCGTAGAGGATGAGCACCAGGTTCACCGGCAGCTCGCTCAGCGGCAGGTCCTCGGCCAGCGCCATCATCACCGCCAGCCCGCCCTTCATGTCCGAGGCGCCCAGCCCGAACACCCGCTCTCCCTCCAGCCGCGGAGGCCCATCGTTCGGGTGCGCGGGCACCGTGTCCAGGTGCCCCACCAGCGCCACCGTGGGCCGAGGATCGTCCAGCCGTCCCACCACCAGCGAGTGCCCCACGCGGGCCACCGCCTCGTGAGGGAAGCGCGCCAGCGCCCAGCGCTCGACATGGTCGGCGATGGGGCCTTCGTGCCCGATGGGGCTGGAGATCTGGCACAGCTGGAGCGTGGACTGGGCGAGGCGTGCGGCGAGCGAGGACATGGACGAATCGAAGGAGGACGAGGGCGCCGTCAGCTCGGCGGCCTGGGAAGGAAGGACAAGGCCGCGTAGAGCCAGCTCAGGCAGATGGCATAGGTGCCGAGCACATCGCTCGGCCAGTGAGCGCCGGGGACGACACGCGCGACCCCAGCCAGAATGAGCAGCGCGCTCCCCACGGCGATGACACCCACACGCTTCGCTCCGCGCGCGAAGCGCCAGGCGACGAGCACCAGCGCGCCCACGGTGACGCTGTAGAGCGTGACGAAGGTTGAGGGAAAGGAGAAGCCACTGGGGTTGCCCATCACTGCGACCAGCTCCCGCGAGGGCCGTGGGCGATGAAAGAGGGATTTGCTCGCCTCACCCAGGAGCTGCTCGAGGACGATGAAGACCAGCACCACGGCGGCGGCTCGTATGCCAGCGAGCCGCCACGTCCCCAGCACGGCGATCGCCATCAGGGCGAACTTGGCCGGCGCGTAGGCCGTGGAGATGAACCCTGGCACCCAGTCCGTCCCCGGCGAGAGCGCCTGGATGGCCCGCGCCACGGCCACATCGCCCGGCAGAGAGGACGTCGCGGCCATGGTGACACCGACCACCAGCGTGCAGATCGCGGCACCCGCGAGCGCACGGAGCGGAAGTCCGGGAGGCAACATGGATCGTGAATCTCCTGCCATCAGGGCACCAGGAAGACGTGCGTGGTGACCTCGCCGGACTTGATGGTCGTGACGTCCTCGGTCACGAACTGCCGGCCGTCCTTCAGCACGGCCTCGAAGCGCAGGCCCAGCAACCCCGGGCCCAGAGACGTCGCCACCACGGCCTGGCCTCCGCTCCCCGAGAGCTCCCGCCCCGTGCCGAGCACCACCTTCCACTTGCCATCCTTGAGCTTCTCACTGCCCTCGGCCATGACCTTGATGGCGCCGTAGACCATGGAGGGCGCGGTGGCCAGCGCGCTTCGCTGTGCCTCCACCCGCTGCTCCAGCACGGCCAGGTGGCCCTTGAACTCGGCCATCCAGTCCTGGGTCTCCTGCCGGACGACCTCATTGACGCTGATGATGAAGCCCTGGAGCAGATCCAGGAGCGAAGCGAGGCGCTGCTCCTTCGGTGTCCCGGCCGCCGCGAGCGCCAGGCGGGCCCACCCGAACTGCAGGGTCTCCAGGCGCGAGTTGAGCTCCAGGTAGGCGGACACATACCGCATCCATCCCGAGGAGGCTCCGAAGTAGTTGTCCAGGCCGACACACGTGGCTCCCAGCACCGCGAAGATCGAGGCCAGGAGGCTCCACCGCTGGTAGCCCTGCTCATTCGGGAGGAGCTGCACGATCATGGGGGTGATGCCAGCCAGCGCGGTCAGCAGGATGGCCGCCATCCGCAAGCGCTGTCCCCACAGCTTCTTGCCCTCCTTCTGGCGGGCATACCAGGTCATCGCATCGCGGCCCTTGCTCAGGACGCTCTGGTAGAGCTCCAGCAGCTCCTCTGGCTGCTCCGGCTGGGAGAGCACCGGAAAGGCCATCCCCTGGATGTTCTTCTGTAGCAGTTGGAGACTCTTGGCTGGCGGCGGCGCGGGCGTCCCGTTGCTCATACCCCCTGTTTACGTCGTCCCCTCGTCGAAGCCCACCACTCCGTTGATCAGGGAGGCGGCGATGCACGCCGGCCCCTCCAGCGCCACGAAGTCGTGCGTGCTGCTCTCTGCCTTCTCGAGCACCTCGCCCGGCCACACCTCGTGCCCGGAGTCCTCGCGGAATCCACCCTCGAGCACCAGGTTCCACTCATGGCCGTGGTGGGTGTGCCGCAGGAAGCGCATCCCAGGCGGCACCCGGACAAAGGCCGCCAGCATCCCTGCCTTGGCCGGCCCTGCCTCCACCGGCAGCACCTGGATGCCCTCCATGGGACCCGGCTGCCATGCCTCTGGACTGCTCAGGGACTCCAGCAGAGCCAGCGTCTTCTCACGTGTGAGATCAAAGAATGCGCCGACCTTCTCGGCGAAGCGGGCGAAGCGGCCTGGGCCCTCCATCTCGGCCATCACCCGGGAGAGCACACCCGGCGGAGGCTCCATGGGCTCCACCAGGGTCATCAGCGCCTCTGCCCCTGGCGACAGCCGGGCTGCCTCGGCCCGGCACCGCTCGCACCCAGCCAGGTGACGCTCGGCGGCCTGCCGGGCCTGCGTGTCCAGCGTCCCCAGCAGCAATTCCGGCAGGATGTCGTCCAGGTGGGTCATTTCGCGTCACACTTCCAGGCTCACGACTCATTCTACGGATGCGACGACCCTGCGGATTTCGGCGCCTATACCGCGACAGCGAAGTCGCGCAGCGCGGAGTTCAGGCTGGTCTTCTGATCGGTGCTCTTTGTCCGCTGGCCAATGATCAACGCACACGGAACGCCGTATTTTCCCGCAGGGAACTGCTTCTCACGCATTCCCGGGATCACCACGCTGCGTGCGGGCACCCGTCCCTTGTAGATGCGCTCCTCGGGCCCTGTGACATCGATGATCTGGGTGGATGAGGTGAGCACCACGTTGGCGCCCAGCACGGCCTCCTCCTCCACCACGACGCCTTCGACGACGATGCAGCGGCTGCCAATGAAGGCCCCATCCTCGATGATGACGGGCGACGCGGTGGGTGGCTCGAGGACACCCCCCAGGCCCACGCCACCGGAGAGGTGGACATTGCGGCCCACCTGGGCACAGCTCCCTACGGTTGCCCACGTGTCCACCATGGTGCCCGAGCCCACGCGCGCGCCGATGTTCACGTACCCCGGCATCACCACCGCGCCCTTCTCCACGAAGGCGCCGTAGCGCACCACGCCGGGCGGCACCACGCGCACGCCCGCGGCCTGCAGCCCCTTCTTGAGGGGCACCTTGTCGTGGAACTCGAAGGGGCCCACCTCCATCACCTGCATCTCCGACACGGCGAAGAACAGGAGGATGGCCTCCTTCACCCAGGCGTTGACGCGCCAGCCCTCGGGGCCCTTCTCAGCCACGCGCAGCTCGCCCGCATCCAGCCGTGCCAGCGTCTCACGCACGGCGGCCACGGAATCCGCTTCCTTCAGCTTCGCCCGATCCGCGAACGCCGCGGACACCTTCTGAGCCAGCTCTTCCAAGGAGGACATAGCCCCCTTGAACCACAAAACCGGCACACCCGCCGCATTCCTTTGCGGCTCAGGCGTGGACCTGTCCTGTAGCGGAGGCCTCCGCCAGCGGGTGGACCTGCGTGGGAATGTCGTGGAGCAGCCGATCCCCTACGGGCTCGTGTAGCTCGGAGGGAGTTCCCTGCACGGACACGCCCTGGCCCGTCACCCGTACCACCCGCGAGAGCGGCACCGCGAACTGCCGCTTACGGGACGAGAAGCGCCACGGCCTCACGTACAGCACGTCACGACCGATGAACATCACCCGCCCCAGCCGCTTTCCGTCCTGCGTCTGCACCCGCATCCCGGCCTGGATGGAGCGCCGCTCCAGCGCCGAATCCCACCACGCCATGTGTCACCTCCGGCATATTCGAAGGTGCATCCTGGGCATGGCCCGGACGAGTCCCAGCCGGGCATACCGGCGCCCGTCTGCTTGAACGCCTGAGGAATGCCGAGTGCGGGGCGGCCGCTATTGCGGACCCTCCGTGCCCCCCCTGTTTGACGAAATAGAACCCCGCGTCTGAGCTTGCTTCTAAGGCAATCCACTGTCCGTAGGCTGCCACTGGCATCTCGCAGGTCACCGGGTCTGGATCCCACCAGTCCGCAACGAAATTCGTGAAACGAACCCACGTGCCGTCTTTGCGTTGCAGGACTTCCCATGTGCCGCTCTGCCAGCGGCGAACTCCCTCCACGACAGACTCGTGGACATAGGTCCCACTCGCGTTAAGTGCCTATTTCGGTAGGGAAGAAAAGGCCCTACCTGCTGGGTTAAGCAAGCAGGAGGATACCGATATGGGAC
>Ga0247825_10000355_pt1 | contig 28711 bp, 25 predicted proteins | sample 13C_Vanillin_Day_FD_194413 | JGI IMG/M metagenome (GOLD analysis project Ga0247825, IMG submission 194413) | Soil microbial communities from agricultural site in Penn Yan, New York, United States - 13C_Vanillin_Day48 | ecosystem: Environmental > Terrestrial > Soil > Agricultural land | place... | reverse complement strand
CGACCCGTATGTGCCCACGCTGAAGGAAGGGCCGGTCTCGATGCAGTCGGTCACCGAGAGCGATGTCGATGGGATTGATTGCGCGGTGATCGCAACGGATCACACGACGTTCAACTACGCGGCCATGCCGGGCCGGTTCCCGCTTGTCGTCGATACTCGGAATGCGCTGAAGGGCAACCCGGCCCCGAATATCTTCCGTCTCTAGCGCCCGACCATTCCTTCGACCGGGCTGCTCGCGCTCGCGTACATCTTGCGCGGGATGCGGCCGGACAGATACGCCAGCCGCCCGCCGATGATCGCGTGCCTCATCGCCGTGGCCATGGCGACCGGATCCTCCGCGCCAGCAATCGCCGTGTTCATGAGCACGCCGTCGGCTCCGAGTTCCATCGCGATTGCCGCGTCTGATGCCGTGCCCACTCCGGCATCGACGATCACAGGCACGCGGGCGGACTCGCGGATGATCCGGATGTTGTTCGGATTCTGAATGCCGAGCCCCGAACCGATGGGTGCGCCGAGCGGCATCACCGCCGCGGCCCCGGCGTCCTGAAGCTTGCGGCAGGCGATCGGATCGTCATTGGTGTAGGGCAGGACGACGAAGCCCTCGCGGACGAGGACCTGGGTCGCTTCGATGAGCGCCTCGTTGTCGGGGAAGAGCGTCCGTTCGTCGCCGATGACCTCGAGCTTCACCCAGTTCGACAGCCCCGCTTCGCGTCCCAGTCTCGCGGTCCGGATGGCCTCGTCGGCCGTGTAGCAGCCTGCGGTATTCGGCAGGATGAACATCCTCGACGTGTCGATGTAATCGAGCAGCGACTCTCGCGAGCGATCGGAGATGTTCACGCGCCGTACGGCCACGGTCACCATGTCGGCGCCCGACGCTTCATGCGCCCGCGCCATCAGCGCGTGCGACGGATACTTGCCCGTGCCGATGATGAGGCGTGACTGGAAGATCCGGCCGGCGATGACGAAGGGTGTATCTGACATGGATGATTTACCCGCCGCCGACAAAGTTCACGATCTCGACCTGATCGCCGTCGCCGACGACCACCTCGGGAAACCGGTGGCGTTTGATGATGGTGAGGTTGTGCTCGATGGCGACGCGCCGGGCGTCGATGTCCAGCTTGTCCAGAAGAGCGACCAGGGACAGCGGCTGCTCGATCTCGTAGGGTTCGCCGTTGAGGGTGATCTGCACGGTTGCTGAAGTGCCCGGCTTCAGCCGGGCCCCCCACGTAGTCTCTGGCTTCGGCCGAACCCTGTCAACGCCGGCTCCGCCGTGTAGAATCGAAAGATTCTACCCACTGCTGATTTCGATACCTAGATGACCGAGCTTCTGAACACGATGCCATTGGGCATCGCCGGGTTTACCTACGCCGACCTGTGCCAGCCCTCCCGCCTGCGCGATCTGCACGACGCGTTCTGCGAACGCGTAGCCGCGGACGATCCCGGGCTCTGGGCGCAGTGGGATGCCTACCGCAGGGCCCCTGAGACCGTCCCTTCGCCGATCGAGCGGTCCGATCTGATCGTGCGCATGGCGCCCCACCTCAGCCGGTTCGTGACGGCGCTCTTCAATATTGGCGACGCTGTCGGGGCGCTCAATCAGGCCACCAGCCGGCTCGAGCCGCTGTTCCGCTTCAAGATCGATTTCGTCCGCAAGCGCGCCCTGCCGCTCGTCAAGGGCGGTGCGCGAGTCACCATCGGTCCAGAGGATGTCGCGGTCGTCCAGGAGCTGGCTGGCCCGTTCGCCGACTTCGATCACGAGCTGGCGATCGCCATGGCCGGATGCGCGCTGCTCGATCGCGAAGCGGCGGTTCGCGCGAATGGCACCGACGCTGAGAAGGCCGACGTCGCAGCCAAGGCCGACTCGCTGAAGCGCTGGTGTGCGGTCTGCCTGCACGATCCGGGCTATCGCCCGTGGGTGATCTTCCGGTTTCCGGAAACGATGGACTACCAGAACCTCGTGCAGGTCCAGCGCCCGCGGGCGGATCTGCCCGAGGCGATGATCGGCCCGGACCCGCATCTGCGGCGCCGCGACGGTTTCAAGCTCACCGACGCGCGCTGGACGCCGCGCGAAGTGGTCAGCGAAATCCACTACTGCGTGCTGTGCCACGAGCGCGACAAGGACTCGTGCTCCAAGGGGCTGCGCGACAAGGAAGGCAAGATCATCGCGAACCCGCTCGGCATCGCGCTTCCCGGATGCCCGCTCGACGAGAAGATTTCCGAGATGCACATGCTCCGGAAGTCAGGCGATGCGATTGGGGCGCTCGCGATCGTCGTCGTCGACAATCCGATGGTCGCAGGCACGGGGCACCGGATCTGCAACGATTGCATGAAGGCGTGCATCTACCAGAAGCAGGAGCCGGTCAACATCCCGCAGATCGAGACCGGCGTGCTGACGGACGTGCTGCGCATGCCGTGGGGCGTCGAAATCTACGGGTTGCTGACGCGCTGGAACCCGCTGAACATCCGGCGGGCGTACGCGCTGCCGTATAACGGCCGTAACGTTCTCGTCGTCGGCCTGGGTCCGGCAGGCTACACCCTCTCGCATTACCTGTTGAACGAGGGCTTCGGCGTCGTTGCGGTTGACGGGCTGAAGATTGAGCCGTTGCCCGCGGAGCTCACGGGAGAGGGCAGCACGGCGCCGCGTCCCATTGAGCGATGGGACGAGATCTATCGCCTGCTCGACGATCGGGTGCTCGAGGGGTTCGGTGGCGTCTCCGAGTACGGCATCACCGTGCGATGGGACAAGAACTTCCTGACACTGCTGCACCTCCTGCTGGCGCGGCGCGATCGCCTGCGCATTTACGGCGGCGTGCGCTTTGGCGGGACGTTGCCAGTCGAAGATGTGTGGGGATACGGATTCGATCACGTGGCAATCGCCGCCGGCGCCGGACGCCCGACCGTCATCGACATGAAGAACAACCTGGTGCGCGGGGTGCGCAAGGCCAGCGACTTCCTCATGGCGCTGCAGCTGACCGGAGCGTTCAAGCGCGGCGCGCTGCCAAACCTCCAGGCGAGGCTTCCGGCGGTGGTCATCGGCGGCGGCCTGACTGGCATCGACACGGCCACGGAGCTCTTTGCGTACTACCCCGTGCAGGTCGAGAAGACGCTCGACCGCTACGAAGCCCTGTGCGCTGACGCTGACGAAGCGTCCGTGCGATCGATCTACGACGCCGAGGAGCTCCAGGTGCTCGACGAGTTCCTGGAGCATGGGCGCGCGGTGCGCGAGGAGCGGATGCGCGCCAGCGCCGCGGGCGAACAGCCCGATTTCGTCCCGCTCGTCCGCGGCTGGGGCGGCGTCACGCTGGCGTACCGCAAGCGGATGGCGGACTCGCCGGCGTACCGGCTCAACCACGAAGAGGTCATCAAGGCGCTCGAGGAAGGCATCTGGTTCGCCGAGAACCTCGATCCGCGCGAGATCATCGTCGATGCGTCGGATCAGGCGAAGGCGCTGGTGTTCAAAGGGCCCAGCGGGCCGGTGGAACTGCCCGCGCACACGATCCTCGTCGCTGCCGGTACATCGCCGAACGTGACCTACGAGAAGGAACGGCCGGGAACCTTTCAGCTCGACTCGAAGCGTCGGTTCTTTCAGGGCTTCCGTGCCGAGGGATCCGGAGCGTCCGTGTCTCTCCATCCGGACGCGTCGGGCTTCTTCACGTCCTACAACGACGGCGGCAGGCTCGTGTCGTACTACGGCGACAACCATCCGATGTACGCCGGCAACGTCGTCAAGGCGATGGCCTCGGCCAAGGATGGCTATCCGAAGGTCACCGCGCTGTTTGCGGATGAACTGTCGCGGCTCGATCCGAAACGGCAGCCTGAGCGCGACTCGGCATGGACGTCTCTCGTGCAGCGTCTCGACGACGAGCTGCTCGCGCGCGTGGAGTACGTGCAACGCCTCACGGCCACGATCGTGGAGGTGGTGGTTCGCGCGCCAGCGGCCGCTCGACACTTCAAGCCGGGCCAGTTCTATCGCCTGCAGAATTTCGAAGCGATTACACCGCGCGCGAATGTGGGGCCGGCAGGCGATGACGTCCCGCTGCTCATGGAGGGGATCGCGCTCACCGGTGCATGGGTGGATCGCGACAACGGGCTGCTGTCGCTGATTGCGCTCGAAATGGGTGTGTCGAGCCGGTTGTGCGCCTACCTCCGCCCGGGCGAGCCCGTCGTCGTGATGGGGCCAACGGGCACGCCTACCGAGATTCCGCACGGCACCGACGTGCTGCTGGCGGGCGGAGGGCTCGGCAACGCCGTTCTCTTCTCGATTGCGAAAGCGCTGCGCGAGAACGGCAACCGCGTGCTCTATTTCGCCGGCTACAAGAAGGGCGAAGATCTGTTCAAGCGCGAGGACATCGAGGCTGCTACCGATCAGGTGATCTGGAGCACCGACATGGGCGCGGCGATCGAACCCGGCCGGCCGCAGGACGCGCATTTCAGGGGCAACATCGTGCAGGCGATGGTGGCGTATGCGGAGGGCCGTCTCGGGTCGCAGCTCGTGCCGCTCTCCGGAGTCTCACGGATCATCGCGATCGGTTCGGACCGGATGATGGCTGCGGTCAAGGCGTCGCGCTATGGCGTACTGGCGCCGCACATCCGGCGCGACCACGTCGGCATCGCCAGCATCAACTCGCCGATGCAGTGCATGATGAAGGAAATCTGCGCGCAGTGCCTGCAGAAGCACGTCGATCCGGCGACTGGTAAGGAGGAATTCATCTTCTCGTGCTTCAACCAGGACCAGGAGATGGATCGCGTGGACTTCCCGAACCTGAACATGCGGCTGCGCCAGAACACAGTGCAGGAGAAGCTGTCGACTCGCTGGCTCGAGCTCCTGCTGACCTCAGTCGATCTGCCGCACGTATAGGCCGACCTTCAGGTCAGCCGTGCCAGTTCCTGGGCGCGGATCGCAGCGCCCAGCAGTCCCGTCTCCCGGTTCAGGATCACCTTCACCGGCACCTGCTCGAGCAGGTGCCGCATCGGTTCCTTCGCCAGAAACGCCTCCATGAACGTGCCGGATGTCAATGCCGGCAGGATCTTCGGGGCGATCCCGCCGCCGATGTACAGGCCTGACGTTGCAACCGCGCGCAGCGCCAGGTTTCCCGCCTCCGCGCCGTACGCGCTGACGAACATCCGCAGCGAATCCGCGCACTGCTGACAGCGTCCGGCCAGTGCTGCTTGCGTGATGCGCGCAGGCGCCTCTGCGTCCGGCACGCCGGCGAGCATCTCGCACTCTCCACCGCGATGCGTGAAGCGATGGAGATTCAGCAGGCCTGGACCGCTGAGCACCTGCTCGACTTCAGCCCGCCCGTAGCGCTCCCGAAGCATCTTCACGAGTTCGATCTCGCGGTCGGTGCGTGCCGCGTAGTCGGCATGTCCGCCCTCGGACGGCACTGGACGCAGCCGGCCGTCAAACCGGTGCAGCAACGCCTGGCCGAGCCCCGTTCCGGCGGCGATGACCGCCGCGTTGCCGTCGGTGCGACCGGTCCCTGCCTGAAGCACGGCCACCTCGTCTGCCGTCAGCGTCTCCACGCCGTTGGCCAGCGCCTCCAGATCGTTGAGCACCTGCACGCGGTCCGTGCCCAGGCTGGCAGCGATCTCCCCGGAGGTGATGTCCCACGAGACGTTCGTGAGCGTCGCAGCGTCACCGACCACCGGGCCGGCGACGCCGATTGCCGCGGCCTCAATTGCCACACGGCGTCCGATGGCATGTCTGAACTTGTCGACGATGTCGCCGAAGCGTGAGTACTCGCCCGTCGCGTAGCTGTGGCTGGCGACGACGCGGGGGCGCTCAGCACCTGCAACGCGCTCGAAGAGTCCGAGCAGCGTTTTTGTTCCGCCGACATCGCCGCCAACGATCATGAGTGGATTATATTTGTGGCGTCGTGGCGTCTTCCGGTGCACCCGCGCTTTCTCGTCGCCAGTTGCTGGAGCGGTACACGCACCTCCGCGACGATCACCTGCGCTACATGCAGAAGTGGGGACTCATCCGTCCTTCACACCGCTCCGGCGAGACGTTTTACGGATTTCCGGATCTGACAGTCATTCGCGACGCGGACGCGGATCTCGGCAATGGCGCCAGCTTCAGGGCCGTGCTGCGAAGCCTGCTCGCGTCACATCGGGGGCAGCTGGCGTTCGATTTCCGGATCGAAGCGCAGCCGGCCAAGGTCCTGCAGCTCAGGCGGCCCGATCCGCCGCCCCTGGCCGCACTGATGGATGCGACGCCGGTCGACCGCTCGTCCTCGGCGGAGCAGTATTTCAACGCCGCGTCCGTCCTCGACAACGGCGATCCAGCGAACGTCGATGGTGCGGCGAACGCGTATCGCCGCGCGCTGGAGGTCGATCCCTACCTGGTTCCGGCGCTCATCAACCTGGCCAACCTTCACTACGCGAGCGACGAGATTGCCGAAGCGCAGGCGCTGTACGAGCGGGCGATCTCGCTCGAGTCAGACGTCTTCGAGTCGCACTTCAACCTCGGCAACATCTTTCACGATCTCGGACGCTACGTGGAGGCGCAGCGGTGCTACCGCGAGGCCCTTCGCCTGAACCCGATGTTCGCCGACGCGCACTTCTATCTCGCGGTGACGCTGGAGAAGAACGGGCAGTCACAGGACGCGCGCTCGCACTGGAAGGCCTACCAGCACCTGGCACCCAACGGCGAATGGGTGCATCTGGCCAAGGAATTCTCGGATTAGGTTGCTACCAACTATCTAACTATCCAACTAGCTCAGTAGGAGTAGTCGTCCCTCGGTTCCCGCTTCTTCGGCGCGCGGCGCAGCTTGTAGTACTGACAGTCCGGGCACCACGCATCCGGGTCGAAGCCGGTCGTCCCCGCGTACGGCTTGACCTCGCGATGCGTACAGAACGCGGCGTTGCCGTCCTCGGCGGGCTGCTGCCATCGGCAGGAGCCAAATCGCACGAATGCCGCCGACTGCGGGTTGTCCGACGTGACGGGCATTGGTGCTGCAGAGGCTGGTGAGGTCGCAGCCGGTCCCTCCGCCGCCGACGGTGACGGCGACGCCGACAGCGAAGCCGGACTCTTGTCGCCGGGTGCCGCCGGGCTGAACGGATCGTTATTGAAGTTGAACCCCAACGGCTTTCTCCAGTGCGCGCAGCGCACGCAATTCCTCGGGAGCGACCAGCGTCAGCGCGCTCCCGGTTGATTCAGCGCGGCCGGTGCGGCCGACGCGATGGACATACGCCTCGGGCGTGTCCGGAACCTCGAAGTTCACGACATGCGCGATGCCCTCGATGTCGAGGCCGCGCGCGGCGACGTCGGTGGCGACCAGCACGGGATACGTCCCGGTGCGGAATCCCTCCACCGCCGACATCCGCTGCTGCTGGGTACGGTCGGCGTGCAGCGCGGCGGCGCGGACACCCAGCGTGGTCAGGCGCGTCGCCAGTCGATCGGCGCCGATCTTCGTCCGGCAGAACACCAGCACCGGACCGGTCGCTTCCTCGCGCAGCCAATGCGCGAGCCATTGCGTCTTCTCGTTCGCCGGCACGGTCTGCACCGCGTGCGAGATCGTCTGCGCGGGACCGCCGCGGCGGCCCACCTGAACGAGCTTCGGCTCCCGCAGGAACTCTTCCGTCAGCTTCAACACCTCGCCGGGCATCGTCGCCGAGAAGAGCAGCGTCTGCCGGACCACCGGAAGCGCGGACATGATCTTGCGAACGTCGGGCCAGAACCCCATGTCGAGCATGCGGTCGGCTTCGTCGAGCACCAGGATCTCGAGCCCGCTCAGATCGACCGAGTCGTGTCGCATGTGATCCATCAGGCGACCAGGTGTAGCCACCACGATATCCACGCCGGCACGGAGCGCACGCTCCTGTATGTCCATCGGCACGCCGCCGTAGACCGCGACGCTCGAAATCGTCGTGTGATAGGTCAGGCCCTGCACCTGATCCTCGATCTGCACCGCGAGCTCGCGCGTTGGCGCCAGAATGAGCGCGCGCGTCCGCGGCGGCTGCGGCGCCGCTTCGTGAAGAAAGCGCTGGAGAATCGGCACCAGAAAGGCAGCCGTTTTCCCGGTTCCTGTTTCCGCGCACGCGATCACGTCCGAGCCGGACATGGCGAAGGGGATGACCCCGCTCTGAATCGATCGGGTCTCCGCCCACCCGAGATCGCGGATGCCGCTCAGCAGACGGCTGTCGAGCGACAGCTGATCGAACGGAATCGGCGCCGGGTCGAAGGCCGACGGCTCATAGGGCAGCACCGCGGGCTCCGGCCGCGGCTGTATGACACGAGGAGCGTTCCGGCGGCCGTGGCCGGATCCGGACTTGCCAGACGCGGAACCGCGCCGGCGGCGATGACGTGAATGGGATGATGTTTCAGTACTCAAAACGTCTGGTTCATCGTGCGCGGAACGTGATGATTCCTCTTACGGGGTCGTATGGAGAGACGCCGACGGTGACGCGGTCGCCGGGAACGACTTTGATGCGGAAGCGGCGCATGCGGCCGCTCAACTGCGCCAGCACTTCATGCCCCGCGTCGCACTGGACGCGGTACAACCCGCCTGAATGAACGGCAACCACCGTTCCCTGCATGTCGATCAGATCGTCCTTGCTCAATCAGCTCATCCTTTCGCGAGACTCCGCCGTAACTCCGTGGACGGTTGCGTCTCGCGGCAGCGTCTGCCCGCGCATGGCGCGGATAGCAACGAGTGTGCCATACCTGCCGAGTACGTGCAACGTTATGGTGTACTTGAATTTGCCGGAATTCATCACTTCAAGATTTGACCGGCGGTTGCCTCTCTGTGGATCGCACTGCTCAACGGTCCGGCAGTGTCACAGGCCTCGAACCGCCTCTTCCACTCGCGCTGCCAGCGCGGCGTAGTCGTCGCCGCGCAGCTGGAGCGGTGCGCCGAACGCCACGCGAACGCGCCCGGGACGCACGAAGGTCGACCCGACGGGCATCAGGCGATCGACGTCTTCGATTTTCACCGGGACCACCGGCAGGTCCAGCCGCGAGGCGATCATGCCGATGCCGCCGCGAAACGGCTTCATCTGGCCCGTCGGCGATCGCACGCCCTCGGGGAAGATCAGGACGGACATCCCGCTCCCCGTCACGTCACCGATGTACTGCAGCGTGTGGCGCGCGCCCGCCTCGCGCTGCGGGATGGGGAAGCAATTGAAGTAGAAGCAGGCGTTGTAATAGTTCAGTGAGCTCGTGAACCACTGACGCCACGTGTGCTCGCGCGGATGGAAGTGCGCCGCGAAGAACTCCTTCAGCATCGCCGTCGCGAGCCGGCTGCGCCACCGGCCTGGCAGCGCGGAGAGGATGACGGGCACGTCCATGTGGCTCTGGTGGTTTGAGGCGAACACCACCGGACCCTCGAGTCCGTCAAGGTGCGACAACCCCTCGACCCGTGCGTGCGCGAACAGCCGCGTCAACGGCACGATCCACGTCGCCTGCGAGAGCCGTCGAATCACACGAACCGGCAGGCTCCGGTTCCAGGCCGGAAAGTCGAGCGGCTCCTCGGGCACTTCTGCAGCCGGAGGCGCCTCGACGAGCTGCTTCAGGTCGGCAATGCTGGCGGCCTCCGAGAATCTCGATTCGTCGATCCGCGTCTGAAACCGGTCTTCGAGTGCGACCATCAGTTCGACGCGTTCGAGCGAGCTCAGGCCCAGCTCCTCCAGCGTCGTCGCGCCGCTGACGTCGCGGCCGTGCGTGAACCGTCCGATCAGCGCTTCCAGCGTGTCGCCCTGCGGCGCCGCCAGCGGCTGCCCGCCGGCATTGACCCAGTCGCGGATCGCCGCGCGCTTCAGCTTCTTCGTGCCTTCCGTCCGCGGCAGCTCCGTTCCCGGCCAGACCGAGATCGTCCGGACACGTTGATGATCCTGGAGCCGTGCGTTTGCGTCGCGAACGATCCCATTGGGATCGATTCCCGCGTTGAGGACGACCACCGCATGGACCCGCTCCTGAGCGCCCTCCGCGATGCCGACGACAGCGGACTCGTGCACGCCCTGGAGATCGTTCAGCACCCGCTCGACGTCCTCGGGAAAGACGTTGAGCCCGTCGGGCGTCACGATCATTTCCTTCTTTCGCCCGCGAATGAACAGGCGTCCCTGCTCGTCAAGCCCCCCGATATCGCCCGTGTGGAACCAGCCCTCGGTGTCGAACACTGAACCGGCCCCTTGGGCCTTAGGCCCAGGGCCCTGGGCTTCGTAATACCCACTCGTGACGTTCTCGCCACGCACGAGGATCTCGCCATCGTCAGCGATCTTCACGTCAACGCCAGCGATCGGCGTACCGACCGATCCCTTGCTCGTCTTGAACGGATGGTTCAGCGTGACGATCGGCGCCGTCTCGGTGAGGCCATAGCCCTGGATGACCGCGAATCCCATGCGGCGCCAGAACTCCTCGAGGTCCGGCGGCAGCGGCGCCGCGCCGACGACGAACGCCCAGAACTTCATCCCGAGCGCGGAGTGGACCCGACGGTAACGCCACCAGCGTCCGGGAATGGAGATGCCTGCGGGCGGTGCCTCCCGTGACTCCGGGAACGCTCGTGTCACGTGGTCTCGCAGGACATCGAGAATCTTCGGCACGCATACCAGCACCGACACCCGCCGCGACTTGATCAGCCGGATGATGTCGTGCGGGTTGAAGCTCCGCGTGAAGATGACCGTCCCGCGCACCATCGGCGGCACGTTCGTCGCCATCGACTGGCCGAACATGTGGCTGAGGGGAAGCAGGTTGATGAACCGGATGGGATGAAACGGCCAGGCGTACTTGCGGTACTTGATGACCTCGCGCTCGACGGGGACGATGTTCGCCAGCACATTGCGGTGCCTGATGACGACGCCCTTCGGCTCGGCGGTCGCACCTGACGTGAAGATGATCTGCGTGACGTCATCGCGGCCGATCGGGACCGCCGGCATCGGACCGTCGGCGTGCCAGTCGAGGTCGCCCAGGCGCCAGATCGCCACTCCATCTCGATCCGCGAGCGGGGGCACGTCGTCGCCGACGAGCGCCAGCCGCGCGCCGACGATGCCTGCCACCTTGAGGACGAAATCAGTGGAGGAGCGATAGTCGATCGGGACGACCACGATGCCCGAGATCAGGCAGCCCCAGTAGCACGCGATCCATTCGGGCCGGTTTTCCCCCCAGAAAACGACCTTGTCGCCCTGATGGATGCCGGCGGACCTGAGCCGTCCCGCGAATCCACGGGCCGCCCTGCCGACGTCCTCGTAGGTGTGGCCCCGGCGCTTGTAGCCGTCGTCGAAGACGAGAAAGTCGCCGCGGATCTGGACCAGATCGGCGAAGAAATCGACGAGGGTGTCCCGGCGCACCGGTAAATTATGATTCCTTCTCAACGGCCTGCCTGAACCGGCCGTTCTGAATAGTTCTGAATCACATGGATGCCACCCCCGTCGGCGCGCTGTATGACAGCCTCCTGCAGTCGGCGCTCAGGCAGTTCTTCGAGCGCGCGACGTTCGATGCCGAGCCGACGGCCACGGGTGCGACGGACGCCAGGCTCGCCATTGAGCCGTCGGCCAATCCTGCTGCGCTGATCATTCGCTGGTTCGGCACGCGCTACACGCTTCGCGTGCCTACCCGCTGGCCGTTCACGGCCCACGAGGTCCGGCTGGCGCAGGCGATCGGTTTCGTGCTCGCGGCGCGCTATCGCGCCATTCAGAATCCGCGCATCCTCGCCGAACGTGTGGACCTGTTCAGCGGCGCCATCGAGGATCGCTACGTCGGCGCGTTTCTCGACCCTCGCTCGTACGCGATCGATGCGAGGGAGTCCCGTGCCGATCGGATTGCGTCGATCATCGAGATGCTTCGTGTCGCGGCGCTTTCAAGCTACGAGAATCGCCCGATCTCCACCGGCGTGATGCTGCTGGGCACGAGCGCCGATCCGATGAGGCCTGGAGTTCCGCCGACGTCGGTCGTCGTGTCGTATGACGAGTCGCTGGCGCGCATCAAGAGCTTCTTCAGGCTCGCGGAGGGAGTCCACACCCTGTTTCTCGCGAGTTCCGAGGGCCGGCTCCTGAACATCATCGACATCAGGCGATGGGCGAGCGGTACCCGCCAGAACTCGCTCACGCCACGGGCGTTTCAGCCCCACGCGCGCGCGACCCTGCAGCATGGCCATGTGTGCGCCGTGCTCAGTCCATCCCGCGAAATCAAGATCTTCGCGGAAGGGACCGAGATGTTTACGTTTCGCGGGGCTGCCTGGCACCTGGTCGATGCCCAGGCGAAGTACCGCATCTGGGCAGATGCCGTCGGCGACGAGGCGCTTGCGGGCCGCATCTTCCAGACCGCGCGGGACTTGTCCGACGCGCGCGAAGGAGCGCTGTTCGTCGTGGTCCGTGAGCCGGATGTGGCGGTGCCGCAACTGGTCGCGCCGGCCGATCGCCTCGATCTCCCGATTCGCGACCTCGACGATGGATCGGAAGGGCCGTCACGCCGGCACCTTCTTCATCTACTCGAGCGCCGGACAATTACGGATCTCGATCCGAGCGTATTCATGGGCCTCGCGGCGCTTGACGGCGCCACGGTGACGGATCGGTCTGGCCGGCTTCTTGCGGTAGGCGCGATCCTGCGCCATCCTCCATCGCAGCAACTGGATGCGGGTGGTGGTGTCGAAGGCGCCCGTACGACCGCAGCGATGGCGGCGAGCCAGTTCGGTCCGGTACTGAAGGTCAGCGAGGACGGAATTCTTACGTTCTTCGATCGCGATCGCGTCTGGGATATCTGAAATAGAATAGGCGCTCCCTCCGATGCGAGTCTTCCTCACTGGCGCAACCGGATACGTCGGCTCTGCGGTAATGGACGCGCTGCTGCGCAGCGGCCACGAAGTGACCGCGCTCGTGCGCGATCCGGAGAAGGCCGAGCAGGTCTCTGGCCGTGGCGTTCACCCGATCATCGGAGAACTGACGAGGCCGGCTTCGTACGCGTCAGCTGCGGAAAGTGCGGACTCAATCATTCACGCGGCGCTCGAAAGCTCGAAGCGCACGCAGAAGGTCGATCGTCAGGCCATCGACACGCTCATCGCCGCTGCCGGCCGCCGCGCGGCCGCCGGCCTTCCGGCATGCGTCGTCTACACGTCGAGCGCCTGGGTGCTGGGCGAGGCGCACGGGGCCACCGAAGACTGTCCGGTGAACCCGATTCCGCTTGTCGAGTGGCGTCCGGAACACGAGCAAATCGTCCTCGACGCGAGCCGTGATGGTGTGCGGCCGGTTGTCATCCGGCCAGGCGTGGTCTACGGCGGTGCTCGCGGAGTCGTTGGCGATTTGCTGAAAGACGCGGCAAATGGGCTGGTGCGCGTGGTTGGCGCTGGTGAGAACCACTGGACCTGCATCTACGACCGCGATCTGGCGGACCTGTACGTCCGCGTTTCGACAATGGGCGATGCCTCGGGGATTTTTCACGCCAATGACGAGGCAGACGAGTCCGTGGACGACATCGTGGCGGCCATCACGCAGCACGCCAAGATGCTTCCCGACGTACGCCACGTCCCGATCGAAGAAGCCCGCAAGAAGATGGGACCGCTCGCTGATGCCCTCGCGCTCGATCAGATTGTGAGGAGCCCTCGTGCGCACGCCCTTGGCTGGGCGCCGACGCTGCGATCGGTAGCGGGAAGTGTGGCCCGCCTGCTCGAAGAGTTCCGAACGGCTCGCGCCGCCTAGAACGATTCAGCTTTCGACAACCGCGTCGATCAGCCCGTACTCGATCGCCTTCTGCGCATCGAGATAGAAGTCCGTTCGCTTGGTGTCGCGGATGATCTTGGCGAGCGGCCGCCCCGATCGCTTCGCCAGGATCTGATAGATCTGCGCCTGCATCTGCTTCAGGCGATCCAGATGCTGCGCGGCAGCCGACGTCGATTGCCAGCCCGCCCACTTTGCCGGCTCGTGAATCATGATCCACGAGTGCGGCAGCGCCAGCCGCCGTCCATCGCTTGCGGCCTGCAGGACGACTGAACCCATCGAGTAGGCCATGCCCTGAACGATGATGGTCACCTCGATGCCGCGAGAGACCAGCTGCCTGATGGAATCGTGAATGGCGAGACCGTCGGTGACATTTCCGCCCGCGCTGTTGATGTAGAGCGTGATCGGCCTGTCGTTGTCGTTGGCCAGCTCGCGCAGCCGCTCGATCACACCCCTGGCGAGATCCTTTTCGATGTCGCCGATCAGATAGACGTCGCGCAGCCGATCGGCGGTCTCCTTGCGGAGAATGCCTTTGACGGCGTCGATCAGATCGAGAACGAGGCGGTCGTTGAGATCGCGGTGCGGGAACTGCGCGACCTGTGATCGCCCGCCGTGAGCGGGCTCGGCCGGTGCTAGATGCGGTCGCTGTCCCTCAGGATCCGCCTCAGGCTCATCAGCAGCAGGTTCAGGGACGGTCGAGTCGGCCACGCACCCAGTATGCCTGCAAACCTGGCTCCCGGACTATGAATCGTCGAAGTCGCGCTTGTCCTCGTCGGATGCACCCGGCAGGAATTCGAAGTACGCGTCGAGGCTGCGGTCGAGCGCACGCCGGAGCTGCGGAATCGTTCCGTCGATCGTGTGCAGTGTCAGTCCGGCGGCTTCACCGCCCTTGAGCTTCAGCTTGACGTCTTCGGCATCGATCAGCGTTCCTTCAGGAATCAGTCGTAAGCCGTAGACCAGGGTGTAGCGGGCCATAGAAGCCAACTATACAAGTCAACGCCGCCAGTGAATGGTGACCACGAGAGCGGCGAGCGCGGCACCGCTGAGCATCGCCGACGGCTGAGGTAGGAACAGGAGCCCTGCGGCGGCAATCAGCAGTGAGCGCTCGATCATCGTGGCGTGGTGACGCATCCAACCGGAGATCCCAGCCGATAGTGCCGCGATGCCGATCACTGCGGCCGTGCTTGTCGTCACCACTTCGATGAAGCTGCCCTGAAGGAGCATTCGGTCCCCTGTCGGGCTCAGCGCGAACACCAGCGGGACAACAAAGGCCGGCAGCACGTACTTCCACGAAATCATCGTCGTGCGGAACGGGTTGCCTCCGGTGATGGCCGCGGCTGCGAACGGCGACAGTGCGGTCGGCGGGCTCACTTCGGAGAGCACCGCGTAGTAGAAGATGAACATGTGCGCCGCCGCCGGCGTGATACCGACGCTGGTCAATGCTGGAGCCACCATAACCGCGGCAATGAGGTACGACGCTGTGACGGGAACTGCCAGGCCAAGCACCCAGACCGCGAGCGCTGCGAATACGGAGGTCAGCACGGTACTCCCGCCGGCAAGCGCGACGATGACGCCGGCGATTTTCAATCCGAGACCAGTCAGCGTCACGATGCCGACGATGATCCCGGCGGTTGCTGTCGTGGCAACGACCGGGAGCACGGCGTGTCCTCCACCAGCGAGTGCACGAACGAGCTTCGACGGATATAGAGCCGTCTCATTACGGCGAAAGCTCGCGGCAACAGCCAGTACCGTTGCCCAGAAGACGGCTCGAAAAGCAGTCAATCCCTGCACCATCAGCCAGACGATGGCGACGAGAGACGCGAGGTGGTGCCAGCCCTGGCTGGTGACGGTACGCAGGCGAGGCACCGTTGAATCAACGGCCCGAATCGCGAGGCGGCGCGAGTCGGCTTCCACCATGAGCAGGACCGACACGTAATACAGCGTTGCCGGCACGAGCGCCATCGCGATGACCTGGAGGTACGTGATGTTCAGATACTCGGCGATGAGGAATGCGGCAGCGCCCATCGTCGGCGGTGAAATAATCGCCCCGATGCCGGACGCCGCCAGAATCGCTCCCGCCGTGTCTGGTGGATAGCCGGCGCGCCGCATCATCGGCCACGCGACGGCGCCGAGCATGACCGTGCTGGCGACACCACTGCCCGAAACCGAGCCGAGGAGATATCCCGCGATCGTGACTGTTCGCCCTGGGCCCGACCCGCTTCGCGACCGGCCGGCCAGGGACTCCGCCCAGTCGATGAAGAAGCGCCCGGCCCCGCTGTGTTCGAGCACCGCGCCGTAGATCGTGAACAGGATGATGTAGGTCGCGGTGACGTCCAGCGGCACGCCGAAGATGCCTTCAAGCGTCATGTACAAGGTGCCGAGGATTCGCGGCACGCTGTATCCACGGTGGGCGATGAGTGGAAGGCCGATCCGGTCGAACCATGGCCCGAAGTACGCATACAGCAGGAAGATCGCCGCCGTCACGGGCAGGATCCATCCGGTTGTCCGGCGTGTGGCTTCGAGCACGAGCAGCGTCGCGACCGCACCAAGCGTCAGATCGGTTGCCGTGGGCGTCGCGGCCCTGAGGACGAACGCATCGAAGTCTGCGATCGGCCATACGAGTGCTGCGACGGCCAGCACGATGCACAGCCCGTCAACGACGTTGCGAACCGGCCGGCTGCCCGCGGACAAGGGAAAGACCAGGAATATGGCTGCCAGCGCGATCAGCAGGAAGCTGACCCGGTAGATCTGCGGATCGACGATGCCGACGACCCAGTACAGAGCGTATGCGGCCAGGCCGAACGCGAGGAGGTCGCCCGCGCGCTTGCGGACACCTCCCGTTACTGACTCCACACCTGCCGTTCGCGGTAGTAGCGAATCGCTCCCGGATGAAACGGGATCGGCGACCCCTTCAGCGCCGTCTGGATCGCCAGTTCACGCGCCTGCGGGTGTATGGCGGCAAGCTCGCTTTGCTTGTCGAAGAGCAGGCGCGTGATGTCGTGCGCGAGCGACTCAGGCATCGATTCCGACACGACAAGAAGATTCGCCACTGCGACAACGGGAACGTCGGGGTTCGTCTTGTACGTGCCCTTGGGAATCACAGCCGTGTAGTACAGGTCAGACCCGTACGCCTGATGGAGGCGCGGCAGGACGTCCTCGGTCGAGATGAATCGCGCGTGGATGCCGGGCGTGTTCACCAGATCCAGGATCGACGCTGTCGGCAGGCCGGCGTTCCAGAAGAACGCGTCGATCTTGCCGTCCTTCAGCGCATCGACCGACTGCGCAACCCCGAGGCTCTGCGCGCGGATGTCCTTTCGCGGGTCGAGGCCGGCGGCCTGCAGGATGCGGTTGGCCAGCACCGTGGTGCCGGAGCCGGCGGCGCCGGTGGAAACGGTGCGGCCGCGCAGGTCGGAGACGCGGTTGATGCCCGAGCCGTCGAGCGCGACCAGGTGCACGTAGCTGGAATACAGCACCGCCAGCGCGCGCGCGGGCACCGCTCCAACCCCTTCGAACCCTTCCTTCCCCTGGATCGCGTCCTGCGCGGTATCGGCCATGGTGAACGCGATGTCGGAGGTCCCCTGCTTGATGAACTTGAGATTGTCCACGGACGCGGCCGTCACTTCGGCCGTGGCTTCGACGCCCGGAAGGCTGTCGCTGATCACCTTGGCGATCCCGCCGCCGTACGGGTAGAAGACGCCGCCCGTTCCGCCGGTCGCGATCGACAGCCGCTGCTTCACCGGAGTCGACGACGACGATCCGCCGCACGCGGCGAGCGAGACGACGGCGATCAGCGAGACGGCCGTTCGGATGAGCACGGCGAAACTATACTGGGGTTCCTGGTCCGGCTGAAGCCGGACACTACGATGGTCCGGCTGGTGCCGGACACGACGAGAACCTTGATCACACTCGACGACATCAGAGCGGCGGCAGTCCGGATCCGCGGCGTGGCGCTGCGGACGCCACTGCTCGAAATCGGGTCCCTCGCGTTGAAATGCGAGAACCTGCAGCCGATGGGCGCCTTCAAGGTGCGCGGCGCCTGCAACATGATCGCGCAGCTGCCGCCGGAACGTCGCGCGGCCGGCGTGATTACCTACTCGTCCGGCAATCACGGGCAGGCCGTTGCGCTCGTGGCACAACGCTTCGGCATCCCTGCCGTCGTCGTCATGCCGGAAACCACACCGGCGATCAAGGTCGAGGGAGTCCGCCGGTACGGGGCCGAGGTGATCTTTGCCGGGACGACCACGCTGCACCGGAAGGCCCGCGCTGAGCAGGAGCTCTCAGCACGCGGTCTGACGATGGTCCCGCCGTTTGACGACCCGTGGGTGATTGCGGGGCAGGGCACGGTGGGCCTGGAGATACTCGAACAGTGTCCCGGCGTCGCAACGGTGTTCGTGCCGGCAGGGGGTGGCGGACTGATCTCGGGGGTCAGTGCAGCCATCAAGGGGATGCGCGGAGGCGTCCGGATTGTCGGCGTCGAGCCGGATGGCGCAGCCAAGATGTCGCGCTCGCGGGAGGCGGGTCATCCGGTCACGCTGGATCATGTCTCGAGCATTGCGGACGGCCTGCTCGCGGTGCGGCCAGGCGACCTCACGTTCGAGCACGTGCAAACGCTCGTCGATGACGTCGTGACGGTTTCGGACGATCAGATCCGGTCGGCGGTGCGCTGGCTGTTCAGGGAAGCGAGCCTGGTGGCTGAGCCGAGCGGTGCCGCGGCGGTTGCCGGAGCGCTGGCGCACGCACAGCCGGAGCGCGGGATGAGCGTGGCGATCGTGTCCGGCGGCAACGTGGATCCCGCCGCGTACGCTACCTATATCTCGCCGGTTCCGCCTTCGGCGTCATAGTCCCTCCGGCGGAAGCCGGCCTACCGCAGGAGCGGCTTCGCGGCGTCGATTGCTTCTTCGACGGTTTTCACCTCACCGTCGAGCTGCCGTTCGTAAACCTGCTTGAGGATCTCGCCGACGCGAGGTCCTGGCTCGAGTCCAAGCGCAAGCAGGTGACGTCCGAGCAGCAGCGGCGGAGGCGGCTGGTGCTCGACGCCGAGGGCGCGCGCCCGCTCGATGAACCAGTCCATCGCCGAACAGTCGAAATCGCCGGTCCGGCCGAGGCAGTCCGCACGCGCCAGGCGCGCGAGCAGTTCCAGGTCGACCTTCTGCGCCAGGCGGCGAAACGCTCCGTCCCCGACGTTGGCGGCTTTGTGAAACATGCCGGGCTTGAGGTGGTTCGCCACGAGCCCCGCGACCTGGCTCCGTACGTCGAAGCCGTCGAGCGTGTGGACGTTCAGCCGATCGAGGAACGACAACGCGGGCGCAACCCCTGCCTGTTCGTGATCGATCGATCGGATGCGGCCGTCGATCACCGCCGTTGTCGCCGGCTTGCCGAGGTCGTGGCAGACGGCTCCGAGCATCACGGTGGCGAGCTGGGCGCGACCGAGCGCGCCGTTCAGCTCCCTGGCCTTGTCGATCACCATCAGCGTGTGCGTCCAGACGTCGCCTTCGGGATGCCACTCCGGCTCCTGCGGGCATCCGACGAGCGGACGCAATTCCGGAAGCAGCTGGTCCACCACGCCAAGATCGAGTGCCAGCGAAAAGCCGAGCGAGGGACGTCCAGCCTGGAGCAGCAGCTTCTCGACCTCGCCCCAGATCCGTTCCGCCGGCAGATCGTCGAGCGGGATTCGCCGGCAGAGCGCCGTCGTGTCGTCGTCGAGCGCGTACTCGAAGCGCGCGGCGAACTGCACCGCGCGGAGCACGCGCAGGCTGTCGTCGCCGAATGTGTCGAGATCGACCGCACGCAGGAGCCGACGATCGAGATCCTGACGCCCGCCGAACGGATCAGCGTACTCATCGTTCAACGGGTCCCAGGAAATTGCGTTGACCGTGAAGTCGCGCCGTCGCGCCGCCTCGAGCGGCGGCATGGACGGATCGCCGTGAACCTCGAAGGCCTTGTGGCCGCGGCCGCGCTTGGACTCGCGCCGCGGCAGCGCCACGTCGATCGCGGCATCGCCAGCGTCCGGCCGCACGACCTTGTAGACGGGAAAGCTCTGGCCGACCGGCTCGACACGGCCGATCTGTTCCAGCAGTGAGGGAAGGGCATCCTGCGCGATGCCGTAGACCTCGATGTCGACATCCTTCGAGGGTTTGCCGCGAAGCTTGTCGCGCACCCAGCCGCCCACGATGAAGGCCCTGCCGCCGGCCGTCCGTACGGCTGTGGCGACGTCGAGCGCAAGTCGGGGCGGGGCCAGGCCGGTCACATTTGTACTTGTACCCCGAGTTCCACCACGCGTTCAGGCGGTAGCTTGAAGAAGGCCGTGGCGCGCACGGCGTTGCGGGCCATCAGCACGAAGAGATGCTCTCGCCACGTGGCCATGCCCGGGTGCCTCGTCACGACGATCGTTTCGCGCCCGAGGAAGAACGTCACGTCGTCCGCATCGATCGGGACCCCGAGTTCGCGAAGGTCCATCAGCGCCTCGGGAATGTCCGGATCCTCCATGAACCCGTACTGCACACGCGCGTTGTACAGGCCATGTCCCATTGGCTGCACCTTCACCCGATCCTCGGGAGACACGTACGGCACCGGCACCGTGGACACGGTCAGTACAACGACGTGCTCATGGAGGACTTTGTTGTAGCGCAGATTGTGAGCGAGCGCCGCCGGCGTGCCGGTGGGCTGCGCCGTCATGAACACGGCAGTGCCGTCGACACGCGTCGGCGGACTGGCGGCGATCTGCCCCACGAATTCTTCGAGCGGGAAGGCGCGTGCGGTCAACCGTTCCGCGACGAGCCGGCGGCCGGTCTTCCAGGTGGTCATCATCGTGTAGATCAGCGCCGCGATGACCAACGGCAGCCAGCCGCCCTGGAGGATCTTGAATACGTTGCCGGCGACGTAGGTGAGGTCGATCGTGACGAACACCAACGCAAAGGAGAGCACGGACGGCCACGACCAGCCCCAGCGCATTCTGGCGACGATCGGCAGCAGCGTCCCGGTGATGAGCATCGTCAGCGCGACGGCAATGCCGTAGGCCGCGGCCAGAGCTGCCGAAGAGCGGAACCCGATCACGATCAGCACGCAGCTGATCGCGAGAAACCAGTTCACCTGCGGCACGTACACCTGTCCCATCGCCCACGACGACGTGTGCTCGACGTCGAGGCGGGGCGCGTAGCCCAGCTGAATCGCCGCACGCGTGAGCGAGAACGCGCCGGAGATGAGCGCCTGTGACGCGATGATCGCGGCAGCCGTGGCGAGCAGCACGAGCGGAAAGCGTGCCCATCCTGGCGCGAGCATGAAGAAGGGCTGATCGGCGGCGGTACCCTGGCTCAGCAGCAGCGCACCCTGCCCAAAGTAGTTCAGCATCAGCGACGGCAGCACGAGCGTGAACCACGCGAGCCGGATTGGCTTCGTGCCGAAGTGTCCGAGATCGGCGTAGAGCGACTCGCCGCCGGTGACCACCAGGAAGACCGCGCCGAACACCACGATCGAGTGCAGCCCGTTCTCGCGGAAGAACGCGACGGCGTGGATCGGGTTCAACGCACCCAGTACCACCGGCTGTTGAACGATCCAGCTGATGCCGAGCGCCGCCAGGACGACGAACCAGACGAGCATGATCGGCCCGTAGGCGCGGCCAATGCGGTGCGTTCCGTACTGTTGCACGCTGAACACGACCACGAGGATCACGACTGAGATCGGAACGACGTACGGATCGAAGACCGGCGTCGCGACCTTCAGGCCTTCGACCGCGCCGAGCACCGTGATGGCGGGCGTGATCATGCCGTCGCCATAGAGCAGCGCGGCACCGAAGAGGCCGAGCAGGACGAGTCCCGTCGGCGCGCCGCTTCCGCGCGGCGGCAGCAGCGACGTCAGCGACAGGATTCCGCCTTCGCCCTTGTTGTCGGCCTTGAGGACGAGGACCATGTACTTGATCGAGATGACCAGGACGAGCGAGTAGATGATGAGCGACAGGACGCCGAGGACGTTCTCGTGGGTCGGCGGAACGGGATGGCTACCGAAAAAGCACTCCCGCAAGGCATACAGCGGGCTGGTGCCGATATCTCCGTAGACGACGCCGACGGCTGTCAGCGTGAGTGGAAGCAGTGGCCTGCGTCCACTAGTCGTTGACAAAAACGAGACCTCCGCTCACGGTGGGTGCGTGTCTGACAGTACCACGAAAAAGAAAGGGCCAGGCGTCAGGCCTGGCCCTTTACAGGTCGAATGTAGCCGCAGAGCGGCGGTCGTACTCGGATTGACGGTTACGCGACGCGGCGCTCGCTGACGAGCGGCATCGATACGACGCGGGTCTCAGGTGTCGCAGCCTGGCGTCGCGCCGCCTGCACGCCCTTCACTTCCCAGCCGGGCGTCTCGTAACCACACGACGAACACAGCAACGACACGCGCCCGTCCCCGAAGTGCAGCAGCGCGTCGTGCCCGTGCAGGCCGCAGATGAACTGCCGCACGTGCCCCCCGACTCGCGCTACTACTCCCGTGGGTTCGGTACGTCCCTGTGCAGAATCCGTAGGCATGATCGCGTTCCTCTCAGGTCCTTCCTGCATCCTCGAGTTAGGACGCCACCAGGCGCCCCGCCGTTCCGAGAATGACGAGGTCGGCGACTTCAAGAGGAATGCCAGCCGATCGGTATTCGATGGAAGCCTATTTTGCTCAGCCGTTTACGGGCCACCCCGCCGTACGGCTGGTTTTCAGGACATCCCAGAAAGTCTTCTGGACCTCAGAAGAAGCAGACGATCAGGCGAATAAATGTCTGAAGTCCGGACATTCACCGCTCCTTGAAGACCGCCCCGAGCACGAACCCCACGTTTGCTGGGCGTTCTCCCAGGCGGCGCATGAAATAGGGAAACCATTGCCGTCCGAATGGAAGATAAATTCGCATTCGATAGCCATCCGCGACCAGGGACGACTGCAGGTCGCGTCGGATTCCATACAGCATCTGAAACTCGAACCGGTCGCGTCCCAGCTTCCGTTCGGCCGCGTATGCTCGCGTGTCGGCAATGATCGCTTCGTCGTGAGTGGCGATGGCGGGGTAGGTTCCCTGTTCCAGCAGCAGACGCATGAGCCGGCGGAACGCGTCATCCACCTCGGCCTTCTGTTGAAAGGCGACGGACGGCGGCTCCTTGTACGCGCCCTTGACCAGCCGGACACGCGCGCCAAGCTCGATCAGCCGCTTGACGTCCTGCTCGGTGCGTCGCAGCGCTGACTGCACCGCGAGGCCCACATTCCGGTATTCCTGCTGCCACAGCGTCTCGAACACCTCCATCGTCACGTCGGTGTACGACGAGTTCTCCATGTCGATTCGGACGAAGAAGCCGTGGCCGCCGGCCGGTTCGAGAATCCGCCGGAGGTTGTCGACGCAGGTCGCGCGGTCGACGTCAACGCCGAGCTGGGTCAGCTTGATGGAGAGGTTGCGCTCGATACCGGAGGCGACGATGACTTCGATGAGACGGACGTACTCGCGTGTCGCGGCCGCCGCCTCGTCCGTCGTTTTGACGCTCTCGCCGAGGTAGTCGAGCGTGAGCAGCATCCCGCGCTCCTGAAGAACGCGGGCATCGCGGATGGCTTCTTCGACGGTTTCTCCTGCGATGAACCGTCTGGCAAAGCTGTCGGGCGTCGCCATCCCGTACCTCGACGCCAGCCGTTTGAGCATTGCGCTTCGCGACAGCGCATAGAAGAGCGCTTTTGATCCGCCGTACATTGACAATCAGGCAGTCACAGGAAATGCAAAATGCAGAACCTGTGTTGTGCCATCTGGCAATTGTGCATGACCTCCGTCAGTGAGTATGGCGGGAAGGCGACTCGAGCAGATGCTCGAGGGAGCGTGCGTAGTATCTCAGCACGTTGCGATCGCGAACGCGGAGCCGGCCATTCTCCGCAACGATGATCCCGCGCGATTCGAGCGGCTCGATCGCCGAGTCGACCGCCGCGGGTCCGCTGGTCACGCCAAGGTTTGCGCCGCAGGAACCGAGCGTATCGATGAGCACGCTCACGCGCTCTTCGAGCTCGCGGCGCGTAATCGACGGGCGCATGGCCGCCGCCACGAGCGCAGTGGGCAGCACCTTGTACAACCGTCCGACCGTCTTCATGACCGTGTGCGCGAGATCGAGCACTGCGCTGCGTGAATTGGGATCCACACCGTCGACCGTGATCGGTGCGCCGAAGGTGACGAACGCCCGTGATTTGTATCCGACGGCGAAACGGAGAATTTCCGCAATTTCACGGCTGAACGGACGCTGAGTCCGCTTGATGCGCTGACGCGACAGGACGTGATCCTCGATCACGAGGTCGTAGGAGACGGCAGTCGGCACGATGACCAGCCGCTGATGGTCTGCCTGCAGCGCGGCATTCAGCAGGCCGGTCTTCGGCCGCTTGATCTCTCCGCTGTAGCTGCGGCCGCCTTCGGGAAAGAAGAACAGGTCCTGCTTCCGCAGCAGCTCGGCCACGTACGCCTTCAATGTCATCAGGTAGAGCGGATCGCGGGAGTCGCGCCTGATCGGCATCGCGCCGGCGACGTGCCGATAGAGCAGGCCGAGCGGTCCTCCGAACAGATTGATGCCGGCCGCGATCACCGGAGGGCGCACGCCGTTGTCGTCGAGGACGAGCGGTTCGACCAGGTAGTCGAAATGGCTGCGGTGATTCGAGCAGTAGACGACCCGGCCGCCTCGAGTCGCGGCTTTCGCCGCTTCGAGGTTCTCGCCGATACGCTCGACGTTTCGGAGCAGCAGGTAGACGGGATGCTTGAGCGCGCGGTACATCGAGTAGCGCTGCGTCGTGCGCAGCTCCCCGAGATACGCCTCGATCCGTTCGCGCGCCTCGCGACCGCCGTTGCCGCCGGAGCCCTCGAGATATTTCGCGATTTCATCCCGGGACAGCACGGCACGCGTGAGTTCGTCGAGCATCCCTTAGGCCCCGGACTATAGCACTAGTGATGTGCCTGGAGCCGCTGACACACGGCCTCTGCGAACTCCATCGTTCCGGCGGTCCCGCCCAGATCGCGGGTCCGCACACGGCCCTCGGAGAGAACCGTCGCGAGCGCGCTCATCACGCGATCGGCGATATCGCCCTCGTTGATGTAGCGCAGCATCAGCACCGCCGAATGCAGAAGCGCCATCGGGTTGGCGACGCCCTTGCCAGCGATGTCCGGAGCGCTTCCGTGCACGGCTTCGAATACGCCGATGTCCGTGCCCAGGTTCGCGCCGGGCACGACGCCAAGGCCGCCGACGAGTCCTGCGCACAGGTCCGAGACGATGTCGCCGTACAGATTCGGCAGCAGCAGCACGTCGAACTGCGACGGGTTCATAACCAGATGCATGCACGCCGCGTCAACGATCCGATCGTCAGAGCGGATCTCGGGATACTGCGCGGCAACCTTCTGTACGCAGCGCAGGAAGAGGCCGTCGGCCATCTTCATGATGTTGGCCTTGTGAACCGCGGTCACCCGGCGGCGCCCGTGCTTTCGCGCGTACTCGAAGGCGAACGTCGCCACGCGCGTTGACGCCTCTTCAGTGATGATCTTCAGGCCTTCGACGACGCCCGGTACGACCTCGTGCTCGAGGCCCGAGTACAGGTCTTCGGTGTTCTCGCGGACGATCACCAGGTCCACGCCCTCGTACTTCGATTTCACCGACGGAATGTTCCAGACCGGGCGCAGGTTGACGAACAGGTCCAGCGCCTTGCGCAGACCGACGTTGACACTCGTGAACCCGCCGCCAACGGGTGTCGTGACCGGGCCCTTCAGGGCGACCTTCGTGCGGCGGATGGAGTCGAGCAGTTGATCGGGGAGCGTCTCGCCGTGCTGTTCCAGTGCGAGCACGCCGGCGGACTGCGTGTCCCAGTCAACCTGAAGACCCGCGCAATCCAGGACCCTGACGACGGCCGCCGTCACTTCCGGGCCGATGCCGTCGCCCGGAATCAGGGTGATGGTATGCGTCATTGACCGTTATCGCGCGCTTCCCAGAAGAGGAGTGCGAGCGCGCCGACGATATTGGCCATCATCAGCCGCGTGGAAAGTTGATGCAGCTCGTCGAACCGGATGCGCCGCGGATCGCCCGCCTCAAGGAGCGACGGCAGCTTGCCTGCCTCCAGCTGGATGGCGTCTACCGACGGCAGCACGATCAGTCCCGAATACAACGCGACGAGGAGCATTGCGGCAATGACCGACAGGCGAACGGCAAACGCTCGTGGACGCGGGCCGAGGATCGCCATCGCCAGGAAGCTCACCAGCAGCAGCGCGCCTGACCCGTAGGCGATGTAGTGGAACCTGGCGAGGATCTGGCCGAAGAGGTTGCCGGCAAGAGCCCGGCCGATGTCGGGGGCGCTCGCCTGCAGGATCTGGAACGTCGCCGGAGCGACGATGGCACCGAGGACGACCATGCCGCCCAACCAGACGACGAGGGCGAGCACATAGGCGTACCGCAGCGCGACGAACATTCAGACCATTATATGAACGACTATAATCTTCGTTCCGGAGGTTTCAATTTGACAGTTCAGGCTGCAGCGCGCGTGCCGGCGCTCATGAATATCGCCACGCGTCTGCGCATCGACTCGGTGCGATCGACAACGGAAGCAGGCAGCGGCCATCCCAGCACGTGCTGCTCGGCCGCCGAGATCATGGCGGCGCTCTTCTTTGGGGAAATGCGCTACGACCCGCGCGACCCCGCCAATCCCGACAACGATCGCTTCGTGCTGTCGAAGGGCCATGCGGCACCGATTCTCTATGCCGCCTGGGCGGAAGCCGGCATCATCAGCCACGACGACGTGATGTCGCTGCGCCGGCTCGATTCGGACTTCGAGGGGCACCCGACACCTCGCCTTCCATGGGTGGACGTGGCCACCGGCTCGCTCGGCCAGGGCCTCTGCGCCGGCGTCGGCATCGCGCTGAACGCCCGCCGCATCGCGTCTGACTACCGGACCTACGTCCTCATGGGCGACGGCGAAACGGCGGAAGGATCCGTGTGGGAAGCGGCCGCGGTGGCCGCGCACGATCGTCTGGATTCGCTCTGCGCGATCACGGACGTCAACGCGCTCGGGCAGAGCCAGCCGACGCAGTGGCAGCATGACATGAACGCCTACGCCACCCGCTGGTCCGCATTTGGCTGGCACACCATCGTCGTCGACGGCCATGACCTGCCGGCGGTGCTGGACGCGCTCGAGCAGGCCCGGCGGACCAAAGGCCGGCCGACGATGATTCTGGCGAGGACGGTCAAGGGGAAGGGCATCTCCTTCGTCGAGGGCCGCAACGGCTGGCATGGCAAGCCGCTGAAGAGGGGAGAGGAACTCGACAAGGCGCTCGCCGAGCTCCAGTCACAGTTCGTTCCGGAAGACGAGCCGGCGCAGCGTCCAGAATCGCCCGCGCGTCGGCAGCGCCCGGCACCGCAGCAGGCCCGGCTCGATGCGCCGCCGTACAAGCTTGGCGACAGCGTCGCCACTCGCGAAGCGTATGGCGCGGCGATCGCGCGGCTTGGCGCGGTTGACGATCGAATCGTCGCCCTAGACGCTGACGTGAAGAACTCGACCTTCAGCGAAAAGTTCGAGCAGAAGTTCCCGGAGCGTTTCTATCAGAGCTTCATCGCCGAGCAGGTGATGATCGGCGCGGCGATGGGTCTCGCGGCCCGCGGCGCGATCCCATTCCCGTCAACATTTGCCGCGTTCCTGGCGCGCGCCTACGACTTCATCCGGATGGCCGCCATCAGCAACGTCAACATCAAGATGGCAGGCTCGCACGCGGGCGTCTCGATCGGCGAGGACGGGCCCTCGCAGATGGCGCTCGAGGATCTGGCGATGATGCGCGCGCAGCCGAACATCGCCGTGCTGTATCCGTGCGATGCCGTCAGCACCGAACGCCTCCTCGAGAAGGCCGCGTACCATCGCGGGCCGGTCTACATGCGGACGTCGCGGCCGAAGACGGCGGTCATCTATGGACCGGACGAGCAGTTCGATCTCGGTGGGCTGAAAGTGCTCCGGCAGAGCGCGGGCGATGTGGCGACCGTCATCGGCGCGGGCATAACCGTCTTCGAGGCGCTGAAGGCGTACGACCAGCTTCAGAAGGATGGAATCGCGATCCGCGTGGTCGATCTGTACTCGCTGCAGCCGATTGACGCGGCCTCACTGATCCGGTGCGCCGAGGAGACCAAGGGCCGCCTGATCACCGTCGAGGATCATTACCGTGCGGGTGGTATCGGCGACGCGGTGGCGACCGCAGTTGCCGCCCGTGGCTTTACGGTCACGCGGCTGGCGGTGTCCGAGATTCCGCGCAGCGGAACGCCGGACGAGCTCGTCGATCACTACGGGATTTCGGCGCGCCATATCGTCGCCGCCGTACGGGGCTAGATTCTTACTTCGGGAAGCCGGGAGCTGCCATGACCCGCTGCGCCTGCCAGAGGTGGCGGCGCTCATGGGCAGCCATCAGCGCAAAGCCGGAGTTCAGCGACATCTTGATCCAGGTGCTGGCGGGGGAGTGCACCCTGGCCCGCCGGAGATCCAGCCCGCTCGCCTGACGGAGGCGATCGACGAACTGCACCTGATAGGCGCGGAATGCAGCCATGATCTCGGACCGTGACCGGCGCGGCATCGGGTGAAACAATTCCGGCGTCTTGATCCTGAGCCGGGCCGGCGGCTCCATCGTTCGGATGAACAGCCGGCCGATCACATCGTGGGTGAAGGGACCCTCGCCGTAGAGCCCGAGGCGCATCGCTTCGGCGATGCCGTCGTCGAGACGGGGCAGATACAGGCGTGCCGTGACGTTCAGGTGGTCGATGCATTCGGCAATCGACCAGGCGCCGGGGGACGGGCGCCAGTTGAACTGATCCTCGGAGAGCGGGGCGACGAGCGCGTCAGCATCGCTGGCGAGCCGCTCGAACTGATGGCGGTACTCATCGACCTCGGGCGCCAGTGCCAGGTGACTCGGTCCAGCCATCACCGACGATTGTAACCGGCGCACCAGGCATATAATTCGCGCGCGCTGCACACATTCGCATGGATCTATCCCGACGCGAATACCTGACGCTCGTCGGCGGCGCGGCCGCGGCGCTCGCCGGCTCCCGTCCGGCTCGCGTGCTGGCAGGTCGTGTCGGTC
>Ga0247825_10000354_pt1 | contig 28800 bp, 20 predicted proteins | sample 13C_Vanillin_Day_FD_194413 | JGI IMG/M metagenome (GOLD analysis project Ga0247825, IMG submission 194413) | Soil microbial communities from agricultural site in Penn Yan, New York, United States - 13C_Vanillin_Day48 | ecosystem: Environmental > Terrestrial > Soil > Agricultural land | place... | reverse complement strand
GGCCCAGGGCGGGGACGAGCTGTCCTATCCCCGCGTGGCGGTGCGGGCGGCGCTGCTGGGCGTGGCGCTGTCCGGCTTCACCTCCATGCTCTACCAGGTGACGTGGATCCGCCTGCTGTCCATCGTCATGGGGGCCTCCACCTATGCCTTCACCCTGATCCTCACGGCCTTCATCCTGGGAATCGGCCTGGGCAGCTTCTGGCTGATGACGCGCAAGGGGAGGGGAGATCTGCTGCGCCTCTTCGCGTGGCTGCAGGTGGCGCTGGTGGCCAGCGTGTGCGTGGCGCTGCCGCTCTACATCCGGCTGCCGTACCTGTTCCGCAAGGCGCAGTTCCTGATGAACCGCACGCTGGACGCGTGGCCGTACTACCAGTTCCTCACCTTCGTCTTCGCTTGCGTGGTGCTGCTGGCGCCCACCTTCTTCATGGGCGCGGCCTTCCCGGCGGCGGCGCGCGTGGCCACCGCGAAGGTGACAGAGGTGGGGCGGCAGCTCGGTGGCGTGTACCTGTGGAACACCGTGGGCACCATCACCGGCGCGGCCCTGGGCGGCTTGGTGCTCATGTCCTGGTGGGGCATGGAGGGAAACCTCATCGCGGGCGTGGTGGGCAACCTCGTGGCCGGGGGCGCCGCCTTCGCCGCCGCTCCGGATCGCCCGAAGCAGTCGGCCCGGGCCTTCGGGCCGCTGGGGCTCGGCGTGGCCTGTGCCGCCGTCTTCCTCCTGCCCATGAGTGGCTGGTCCGTCACGCTGTCGGGCATCGCCTCCATCCGTGCAAGGGACACGGCGCCCGAGAGCTATCCGGCCCTCGTCGCCAACTTCGAGCGGCTCGTCCAGCCCATCTTCTACGAGGATGACACCTTCGCCACCGTGTTCGTGGGCGAGCTGAAGGGCAAGGAGCACCGCTTCCTGAAGATCAACGGCAAGGTGGAGGGCGGCACTGGCACCGACATGGAGACGCAGGTGGTGGTGGGCCACCTGGGCGCGCTGCTGCACCCGCGGATGCCGAAGAACGTGCTCCTGGTTGGCGCAGGCTCGGGCATCACCACCGGCTCGGTGCTCGCGCACCCCATCGAGCACCTGGACATGGTGGAGATCTCCTCCTCCGTGGCGAACGCGGCCCGGCTCTTCAAGGCGTTCAACCGCAACGCCCTGGAGGATCCGCGCACGCACACTCATATCGACGACGCGAAGACCTTCATGGCGCTGGCGCCTCGCAAGTACGATCTCGTGATCAGCCAGCCTTCCAACCCGTGGGTCGCGGGTGTCTCCGGTCTGTTCTCGCGGGACTTCTTCCGCACCGCCGAGCAGCACATGACCGAGGACGGCGTGCTGGTGCAGTGGATCCACACCTACGAGAGCAGCGAGGAGCTGCTCAAGCTCGTCGTCCGCACCCTGCGAGACACCTTCCCATACGCCACCACGTGGCTGGGGCCGACGGATCTGGTCCTCGTGGCCAGCCGCAAGCCCATCACCCTGGATGTCCAGACGCTCGCCGAGCGCATGGCCCGCCCGGAGGTGCGCGAGGATCTGGCCCGGGTGGGCATCCACGACGTGTTCACCCTGCTCTCCAAGCAGGTGCACAGCGAGCAGGGACAGCTCGAGTTCGCCGGCACCGGCCCCGTGAACACCGATGATCGGAACATCCTGGAGTACGCCGCGCCGGTCGCCTTCTTCCTCCAGAAGATCGACATGCGCTTCCAGGACGAGCGCCGCTCGCCGGACGGAGGCTCTCGGCTCTGGGTGCACCGCTACCTCCAGGAGCACTCGCCCACGGCCGAGGAGGCGGCCCGCATGTTCCGCAGCATCGACGCGAACCGCGTGGTGGATGATCCGCTGATCCGCAGCGCCGCGGAGTTCTGGTATTCGCGGGCGCCCGAGAGCATCGAGGCCCGGGTGGCGCTCGCCAGCGCCGCTCTCGCGCAGAAGGATCTGTCGGCGGCCGAGTCGCTGCTGATGCCCGCGCTGGAGCAGGGCCGCCAGCAGCCCCGCTTCGTCACCGCCTGGCTCAAGCTCGCGGCGGCCCGAGCCTGGGCCTCGCGCAGCGTGTGGACGCCGGCTCCGGGGCTGACCGAAGCCCTCACGTTGGGGCGGCAGGCGGCGGCCGCAAACCCCGGGGACTCGGAGCTGGTTCAAGCCTTCGAGGAGCTCTGCAGGACTGTTCCCAACGGGTGTGTTCCGCCCACAGACACCGCTCCTATCTCACAGCCTATTGCCGTACCGGGGACGCCGTGATCAGGCTCCGAGCGCTGCAAAGTGGCAAAATTACTGGAATTGCAGAACTTTCCAGCCATCCTCCCGATGACGGATAGTGGGCATGTGGCGATCCTTCTAGTGTGCCACTTGCCCTCGCATGTGAAGGGTGTCGTCAACCCCCACCGCCAAGAAAACCCCCAGGAGTATCAATGAAGGCCATCTCGAAGAAGCAGCTGCGCAAGGCTCGTGGTCAAGGCATGACCGAGTACATCATCATCGTCGCCCTGATCGCGATCGCCGCCATCGGCGTGATCACGCTGTTCGGCGACAACATCCGCAAGCTGTTCGGCGCCTCGGCCGCGGCGCTCGCCGGTAACTCCAGCGTGACCAACGACGGCGCGGAGTCCAACAAGAACCTGAACCAGAAGACGATGAAGACCTTCGGCGAGAACAACGCCTACTAGTCTCTTCGCTTTACCTATGAGGAAGGCGGCACGGGCCCTAGAGTTGGCTTGGCCGCCTTTCTGCTCTTAAGAGGAGAGCGTGCTGCTGCTCTCGACTACCGCGAAGAACCCCCAGGAGTACCAATGAAGGCCATCTCGAAGAAGCAGCTGCGCAAGGCTCGTGGTCAAGGCATGACCGAGTACATCATCATCGTCGCCCTGATCGCGATCGCCGCCATCGGCGTGATCACGCTATTTGGCGACAACATCCGCAAGCTGTTCGGCGCCTCGGCTGGGGCGCTTGCTGGTAACTCCACCGTGGGCAACGACGGCGCGGAGTCCAACAAGAACCTGAACCAGAAGACGATGAAGACCTTCGGCGAGAACAACGCCTACTAGGGATGCGCGCTGAGCCAGGCGTCGATCTCCTTCACTTGTGCCTGGCTCTCCAGCTTCACGTAGATCTCCCGGGCCTGGAGTGCTTGCGCTCGCGCCTGCTTGCGCTCGCGGCCTGACGCCCAGAGTGCCTTGGCCAGGGCGAACCCAGACATGGCCCGGCCCTGCGGCTCCGCGTCCTCGTAGGCCAGGGCTCTGCGCAGCGGCTCAATGGCCTCGGCGGCGCTCCCCTGTGCCAGCAGCGCCTGCCCGATGCCGTCGTAGGAGTAGGACAGATCCGGGTGATCCTCCCCCAGGATCTTCTGCTTGATCGCCAGCGCCTCGCGGAACGTCCCCAGCGCCTCGTCGTAGCGCTTCAGCGCCAGCTGGCCCATGCCCAGCTCGTCCAGCGCATCGGCCACGGCGGGGTGCTCGCGGCCCTGCGTCGCCCTGCGGATCGCGAGCGACACCAGGACGTGCTCCAGCGCCTTGTTCAGGTCTCCGCTCTCGCGGTAGGCGGTCGACAGCATGGTGTGGCGAGTGGCCAGCTCCGGGTGCCACTTGCCCTTGGCCGCCTCGGTTTGCCGCAGCGACTCGGTGAACAGGGCAATCGCGCGCGGGTAGTCGGCCATGCGCAGCGCCGCCAGCCCCAGGCCATGGCTCACCCGGGCCCGCTTGGGATGATCCGGCGGCAGCACCTGATCCGCCAGCACGCGCGCCTTCTCGAAGAAGTCCCGCGCCTCCTGGTAGCGGCCCTGCATCAGCGCCACGTAGCCCAGGTTCCCCATCAGATCGAGCGCCTGCGGTGGTGAGCCTCCCAACCGTTGGAGCAGCGCACGCCCCACCTGCCCCCAACGCTCGGCCTCCGGCGCACGGCCATTGTTGGCCATCACGAACAGCATCCGAGTGAGCGACTCCAGCGCGAGCCGATCGGACCGGCTCGCGACCGCGGCATCGAAGGACTGCTCGAGCTGGTGGATGCTCTCCGGAACCTCGCGCTGCTGGAGTGACCAGCCCAGGAAGGAGCTCAGCTCAGCCTGGAGAGGGACGTACGCGGTGGCGGCCACCTGAGGCTCCAGCTTGCGGGCCAGCTCCACCCCTTCCTGGAGGCGGCCGGCCTCGTGAAGCAGCCTGACTCGGGCCACCTGCGGCGCCAGCTCCTCGATGGTAGCGCGCACGGTGGGATCGGCTGGCAGGGGCGGCTGCTCGGCCAGCGAGGCGATATCCTGACAGGGCTGCAGCGAGGGCAGGGCCGCGGCAGCATCCACCGCACGCTCCACCATCTTGGCGTCCGCCGTGGCCAGCAGGCCCGACAGCGCGGCCAGATCCTGGCGGCGCCGCTCCAGGCACACCATGCGCAGCGACAGCAGCTCCTCGGTCTGCTCACCGCGCACGCGGGTGGCCTGGCACGCGTCGGTGTGCATGCGTGCCCAGCTCCCCGCGTAACCGTCCAGCCGGTCCACCACCCTGCGGACCGTCTCTCCCGCCAGGTCCCCTCCCACGGAGGTGAAAGCTGCCTCCACCTGCTGCCTCGCCTTCGGCCCCCATGCGGAGGCCACGAGCGCCTCCGATCCCGCGCACACGCTGCTCTGCTGGAAGGCGTACAGGCCCCCCACCGCGGCGGCCAGCGCCAGGGTTCCTCCCACCGCCAGCAGCGCCCGGCGCCGCTGCGCCTGGCGCGGCCCCTCCGAGAGCGCCTCCAGCAGCTCCTCCATGGAGGCGAAGCGATCGTCGGGGTTGAGCGACAGCCCGCGCATCACCGCTCGGCGCACCCAGGCGGGCACGGGCGCGTTGGCGGGTGGCTCATGTGCCGCGGCGGCATGAGGCAGCAGGCGCCAGGATTCCTTGGAGCCCTTCGCGCTCCGAGCGGTGGCCGAGGCCGTCCGGGCCAGTTGCCGGGGATCGAAGGGGCGCTTGCGGTAGAGCGCCCAGTACAGCGCCGAGCAGAAGGCGAACTGATCGGCGCGCGCGTCCACCTGGTTGATCAAGTACTGCTCAGGAGCCATGTACTGGGGCGTGCCCACCAGCATGTCGCTGTTCTCCGACAGCTCGAGCGCGATGGGCTCCTCCCCCAGGCCTCCCTCATCCGAGGCCTCGCCCGTCAGGGACTTCTCCTCGGCCTCGGCCTCGCGGGCGAGCCGGGCCAGGCCGAAGTCCAGAACGCACACGCGCCCGTTGTCTCCCAAGAGCACGTTGCCCGGCTTGAAGTCCCGGTGCACCAGCCCCACCGCGTGCGCGGCCTTCAGCCCCTGGCCCGCCTCCCGGAAGATGCGCAGGCACTCCGGCCACGGGTGCCCTCCCGGCTGGCGGATCCAGTCGCTGAGGGTGGTTCCTTGGAGGAACTCCATGGCCATGAAGACCTGCGCGCCGAACGTCCCCACGTCGTACACGGAGATGACGTTGGGGTGGGAGACCCGGGCCATGGCCTGGGCCTCTCGGAGCATCCACTCGCGCGCGGAGTGCCCCCTGGGCGTGTGGTAATCCGGGCGCAGCAGCTTGAGGGCGATCTTGCGATCGAGCTCCGGATCATACGCGGCGTACACCACGCCCATGCCGCCGGCGCCCAGGGCCTTGATCAGGAGGTAGCGCTCGACGCATGTGCCCGGCGCCAGCGCGTAGGCGGCTGCCTTGTCGCGGGACTTGCTCGTGGAGCCAGGAGAACGAGGGGCGGGCGACGGCGCGGATGCGGGCACGGGCACAGCCACGAGCCCGAGTTGAGGCTCCCGCTCTCCAGGGGGCTCGGCGAGGGTGGAAAGGCTCTGGCCAGGCGTGCCATGCGCGAGCTGCTCCTGCGCGGCCTGCTTCGGCGCCTGCTCAGCGCTCCTCTCGGAGTTCGACATGACACTGGCCCCCGAACGACTGGCGCTTAGCCAAAGTCGCTGAAGCCCTCTCCCGTCGTCTTCTTGCCGATGCCCGGCTGCTTGGAGTCCGCGTTCTCGATGCGCCTCAGCACGCCCTGGTCCTTGCGGTCCCGGCTCACCTCGAGCTTGCCCAGGAGCGTCTGGGCCTTCACGGGGTTGTTCTCCTTCATCTGCAGGAGGCGCTGGAAGTACTGCTTCACGCTGAAGCGATCGGGAACGACGTCCGCGTTCTTCCCGTTCCGGCCCCGGCGGGGCTCACGGTCACCGTATTTGATGTCCAGCTTGTTCTGGATCGGGCTCCCATTGGCAGCCTCGAAGGTGTCAGAGGCGCCTGGGATCGCGGCACGGCTCTGGCCCCCAGGCGAAGCGCCCACGGGGATGAGCATGCCCCCATCCGGCGGAGCCCCTCGGACGCGGGTGCGGAGCTGCTCGGGAGAGAGCTCGTAGGGCTGCCCGGCCAGCGGGTCCGAGACGATGTAGTTGCCCTGAGGCGTCATCCCCTGCACCGCCACGTAGTGCGAGCTGGTCGTCCCACGCGAGTCGCGCGCCTCGACCTGGGCGATGAACGTATGGCCCTGCCGCAGGTGCTTCGCCACGTCCTCGTCACTGTAGCGTCCCGCGAGCGCCTTCCCTTCGATGGGCAGCCCCGCGCGCTCCAGCATCTGCGGCATGTCCTCGGGCTTGGTCCCATCAGGGCCCACGAGCCCCTGGCCCAGCTGCTTGATGAGCGCGGCGTCGCTCAGGTTGCCGCCGCCTCCCATGGCGCGCGCCAGCATCGCCACCACAGCCGGCGCACAGTCCTTGGTACCGTCATAGCCCAGGCCCGCCCCAGCCGGCTGGAGCTGGCTGATCTGTGGGATGTTTCCCCACCCTGGTGGGCTGATGCCCTTACCAGCACCACCCATGCCAGCTTGGGTGGGCGGCTTGAGCGCATGTCGCGGCGCGTTGCGAACGTGCATTGGGACTCCAGTCCTCGGGGGAGGGACTGATCTGCCGTCTCTATTCTCTCACGGGGTGCGAGAAAGTTTCCTCGCCCCCCAAGAAAAAGCGTCCTAACCCGTTCTTGATGTGTCGCGTCACGCCTTGGGCTTCGATAGTTGACCGCAGCGTAGGGCTCATCGGGCACGACATCCGAGGAGGCTGGCTGGGCGAGAGCTTCGCGAGGGGGAGTCGGCGCTACACTCATGCGCGCATGACACACACCTATCAGGCGATGGTGTTGGCGTTGGCGCTCGCCGCCGGCACCGGCTGCGGTGAGGCGAGTGACGAACCCCCGCTCATCATTGATGAGCCCCGGCTCGCGATGAAGTGCTCCTTCTCCTCCAGACCCACCGCTCATACGGTGCGTGGGGAAGTGTTCCTCTATGTCCTGCATGACGCGCGGAACGACCCATACGTGGTGCTCGGGATCGCGAAGGCGCAGGAGGATCTGGCGTCCAAGGAGCTGGGGCTCTGGGGCAGCCTCCCGCCCCGCGCGGCCTGGCGTGATCAGGGCTACAAATGGACGGAGCGGGATGACGACGGAGACGTGGTCACCAATTGGATAGGAAACGCGAACTCCGTCGGAAAGCTGTTCATCAACACGGGCGTGACGCACCTTTCGGACCTGGCATACCCAGCGTGCTTCGCCCACGAGCTGTGAGAGGCGCCGCTCCGCGCTGCGGCGAGATATCCTCGGCCCTCCTTTCTCCACCCTAGAGGTCTGGATGCGTCTGGTGACCTGGCTCGCCCTGCTGCTCCTGTTGCTGTCACTGCCTGCGGAGGCGGCGAGGCGAGGGCGCTCGCGGTCATCAAGAGGGCAGGGTGTGGACCTCCTCGCGTCGAACGTCGGGGTGAGCCTGGGCCTCTACGGCGGAAGTCTCCTCGTGGATGACTTCCAGGTGGTGAGAGCCGAGGAGAGCCTCTACTTCTTCGGAGGCTGGATCGGAGGCACGTTTCACCCACGGCCGGGAAGGATCTCTCCCTTCCTGGCACTCGGAACGGAGATCGCCGCTGTCGTTCCTCCCGGCAATGGGCCTGACGGCAGAGGCAGTGCCGCAGTGGAAGTGGTCCCCTCCGTACGCTTCGGTGTCTCGGCTCCGAGTGATGATGCCGGGCACTGGTTCCCGGATCTGGAGGTCTATGCGCTGGGCGGCTTCCGCATCCCCAACCACATCCGTGGATCGGCGATACGCCTGGGGGCGGGGATCTCCATCCCGGCCTTCGCTCGAGCGCAGTACAAGTGGATCAAGATCCCGTTCATCCCTTGGATGTTCGATATCTTCTATGACTACTCCCCCCGGCATGAGCTCGGGTTCAGAGTCGGTTATCACTTCTGAGCTTCAACCCATGTCCAAAGACAGCACCCACCCAGGCCTCGGGGCCGAGTACAACCCTCTTGTCTCTCCTCAGCTCGAGAACCCCCACTCGTTCCTCGCGCGCGCACGGCGAGAGGAGCCGGTGTTCTTCAGCCAGGTGCTCAAGTCCTGGGTGGTGACACGCCATGCGGACATCAGCGCCGTGGTCGCTGATACCGCGCGCTTCTCGTCCGCCGAGGCCATCACGGTGGGCGCGGCGACGACGCCGCCCGAGGTTGTCGCCACGCTGATGAACGGCTACCCGTTGGTGGCCAGCCTCGTCGACAACGATCCGCCAGCGCATACGCGCTTCCGTGGCCTTGTCAGCAAGGCCTTCACCGGCCGGCGCCTCACGGAGAAGGAGCCTCGCATCCGCGCCCTCGTGGACGAGCTCATCAGCAGCTTCGCTCACGAAGGACGGGGGGACCTGTTCCTCCGGTTCGCTCATCCGCTGACGGCAAGCATCATCGCGGAGATCCTCGGGATCCCCCACGCGGACATCAGCAAGTTCCGGCGCTGGTCCGATGAACTGACCACCGTCCTGGCGGCGCATGGGCCCATCGAGCACCAGGTCGCGTGCGCGCGGGGCGTGGTCGAGTTCCAGCGCTACCTCGCCGCGGCGCTCGAGGAGCGGAAGACGTCGCCTCGGGAGGACCTGATGAGCGACATCATCAACGAGGGGCAGGGGATGACGCCGCCCATGAGCATGGCGGAGCTCTTGAGCCTGCTGATGCAGGTGCACTTCGCGGGTCATGAGACAACGGCGGGCCTCATCGTGGGAGGGGTGGAGCTGTTGCTCCGCAATCCGGAGCAGCTGCAGGCACTCCGCGACGATCCGAGCCTCATGTCCGGCACGATCGAGGAGGCGTTGCGGATGGTCTCACCCGTGCATGCCATGTTCCGCACCGCGCTGGAGGATGTGGAGCTCGGAGGAGTCAAGATCCCGAAGGGGGACCACATCCGGATCGTCTACGCCTCAGCCAATCGCGACGAGGCCAGGTTCCACGAGCCTGACCGCTTCGATATCCAGCGGCCTGACGTCAAGAAGCACCTCGCCTTCGGTCAGGGCCTCCACTTCTGTGTCGGCGCGCCGCTCGCGAGGCTCGAGGCACGCATCGCGCTCGAGGCCCTGCTCCAGCGTCTTCCGGGGCTGCGGCTCGTGCCGGGGCAGAATCCGAGCTTCCTGAGGAGCGTCACCGTCCGGAGGCACGAGAGCCTCGAGGTGGCGTGGGACGTTTAACGGTGATCGGCCTGCGGTGACAGCGCGCCACCAGGGTGCGTATTGTCCAGCCGATGGGGATCGACTGTTCCTACCAGGCGCTGCCGGAGCCGTGCGGGCTCCTGGCACGGGCGATCCGGGAGCCCGAGTTCGGGGAAGCCTTCAGCATGGTGAATGGGGGGCCAAGGGCCGAATGGATGGCATGGGGCGGCGTCTGGGCCGAGTGTGCACAGGGGTGGCTGGACCTGTGCGCAAAGCACCCGGGCCTGGAGCAGCGCAGAGTCTCAGTGGACCGCCGATGGGACAAACTTCACTACCTCTTGTCGGAAGCACGGCGGAACGGCCGCTTTGACGCGGACGATTGGGGGACGCACACCATTCTCGGTGCCACCCTGCTGGCGGATCACCTCACCGGAGGGCAGGGGATTCACCTGCGCTACTCACCTCCGGAGGTCGTCCAGGTCATCGCGGAGCACGTATGCCCCATGACAGAAGGTGAGCTGCGACGCGCTTGGGACCCGCCCAGGATGGAGGAGTGTGGGGTCTACAAGTTCCGAGCGGACCATGCCGGTGAAGAGGAGTGGGGCTGGGTGGTTGAGTCTTTCCGCAGCTTGCAGATCTTCTATCGCCAGGTCGCGAGCCTTGGGGAAGGCGTGCTGGTGAAGTGCGATTAGGCGGGCCTCAGCCGCCAACGCTCGCTCGCGCCGCGTCGCACTCCTCGCAGCCAGCGCTCGCCGGGTGGAGGAACAGGAGCGGGTCGCGTGCCAGATGCTCGACCGCGATCCTCACGAGATCCTGCGCGCGCGCCAGCCGGGCATGCGCATGGCCGACCGGACCTTCCGCCTGCAGTCCCGCCGCCCGCAGCCATGGGTCCATCTGCGCGAAGCCCTGGCAGCAGCTGTCGTTCTCGCCGTAGTCGATCCGGACCTTTCGCCCGTTCTCAATCACCGTGTAGTGGTGTGGGACCCGATAGGGCACCCCACCTAAGAGTTCAGCCAGGTGGATCATCGTGTTGCTGTCATGGCCCACACCCAGCAACAGCACCTGTCCGTCGAGGTCATGAACAACGCTGATCTGACTTCCGGGCGCGGATGGGGGCACCTTGAACGGCGCGGAGACGATCTCCGCTGCCCGTGGTCCGATGGCGGCAAAGCCATCGAAGTGATCGCCTCGGAGCACGCTCGGCTGATGCCAGAACAGCGCGGGCACGATCCCGAGGTCGTCCCTCACGGGCGTCGTCCGAGGGTCAAACGGTTCGTCGTCGTCTCCGCCGCCCGAGGGCAGGACCAGCGTGCCGTCCGGCCCGAGCGCATCTCGCAGCGCGGCGATCAGCCCTAGCGGCCCGCCCTCTACCGGCCGCACCGCGCGGAAGGATGTATGCACCACCAACACGCCGCCTCGGCGAACGCCCAGCGTACGGAGCTGCGCGGCGACGTGGGCCCGGCTGAGCTCGGGCCGCTCCTTCTCGCTTGGGCTCATGTCTCCCTCCTGTCGCGAATGAGCTGATGGCTCGTCCTGGACACGAAGCGCATCGCGATGAGCCCACTCAGGGCCAGCAGGGATACCACGAGCCCCGCGTAGAAACTCCGTGGCTCGTACTCGAAGCGGACGCGATGGGCACCAGCGGGGACTCTCACGGCTCGCAGCGCGAAGTCGGCGCGGTGGATGGGCGTGGGCGCTCCATCGAGCGTCGCCTGCCAGCCCGGGTAGTGGCTGTCGCTGAGCACCAGGTAGCTCTCGTCACATGCGTCTACGGCCAGCTCCAGGCGCTGGGCGCTCGAATCCACGAGCTGCACCTTGCCTCCACAGTGTGGACGGTCCAGAGGCTCTCCCGTGGCCAGCCAGGCCGTGTGCCGGAAGCTCTGGGCCGGATCCCGTACCTCCTTCAGCGCCTCCGTGTCCGGCACCACCTGGGCCCTCTGGACGAGGAACGCTCGGGGAAGGGCAGTGTGAGAGCGAGAGAGGGTGGTGCCGTCCTCCAGAGTTTGGAGCAGCTCCAGATCCGCGAAGGGGGGCGGCCCTTCGCGCACGTACCAGGTGACGCCGGTCAGATCGTAGATGCTCCGCTCGCCAGCCTGGTGGAACACGTCGCTGCGGGCCAGCTCCGGCGCGCCATAGCCCTCCAGCGCGGGGAGCCGCTCCTCGACGAAGCGGTTGGGGATGAGCCGATCGCGGCTGCGCTCGATGATGTTCGCCACGGTCCCGGGGGCTGCCTGAGTGGGATCCGCCGGGCCACCGGTCTCCGTGCTGATGCGCCCGGAGAAGGGCTCGGGCAGGAGCGATCGGAAGGCCGAGCTGCGCGCGAGGGGCTCGTAGGGCGAGTACTTCGGCACGGTGAGCAGGTAGTGCGCCGCCATGAGCTCCAGCACCGCGAGCGCTCCGAGGGCATGGCGCACCCGGCTCGGGCGCGCGGAGGAGCGGGGGAGGATGAAGAGGAAGACGGCCCCCAGCCCCAGGAAGAGGAGCGGCCAGGCGACGCCCAGCGCCGCGGACTCGCGCATCGGCAGCAGCCGGACGAGGGGGCCTGCTATGCCGATGACTGCCCCCATCCCCAGGAACGCCACCCCCGCCCGGAGGCGCGAGGGATTCACCCGGCGGGAGAGCCGTCCCATGGCCTCGAGGCCAAAGCCCGCAAGGATCGAGAGGCAGAAGGCGGCTCCCACGAAGTACTTCGCCGGGTAGCGGAACAGCGAGAAGGGCGGGACGTGCAGCAGCGCGGCGGCGGGCGGGAAGTGGCGGCCGAGGCTCAGCAGCGCGAGCAGCAGGGCTCCCACCGCGAAGGGCCGGGCGCGGCGGGGGCCCGCGATGGCTCCCAGGCAGGCGAGCGCGCAAGCCATCGAGCCGAGGAACTGGTTGATCATGAACCACTGGTCCTCGCCCCAGTACGGCCCTCGGGGCCAGTCCGCTAGCGGCCACGCTGTGGAGAGCAGTTGCGCCCAGGACACGGACCACGCCAGCCGCTGGCTTGCGAAGTCCTCCGCTCGCGTGCGCAAGGAGTTCATCGCGAACTCCGCGGCGGGGAGCAGCACGACTGCAGCCAGTGCTCCCGCCAGCGCCAGCCCGCCCAGCACTCGCGCTGCCCCAGTCCAGCGCGCTGGGCTCGCCACGCGCGCCCCATGTGTCCTCCGCTGCCCAGTGCCCCAAAGGGCGAGGAGTGACACGAGGCCCTGCCAGAGAGTCGTCTCCGGCGAGCCCGCCAACAGGGACAAGGCCATGAAGGCGGCGAGCCGCATGACAGGCGCGGGGCCCGGCTGGACTGCGGCGGTTCGGGCGGCCACGAGGATGAAGCCACTCCAGGCCGCCGAGGCGACGACGTTCTGCTGGATCCCCAACTCCGTCATCATCGGCGACACGCCGAAGATGGCTCCTGCCACCAGCGAGGCCCCCCAGGACAGGCGGAGCTGGCGGCTCAGGAGGAACACGCCCACGGCGGCCACCGCGACGTGGAACACCTGCAGCACCGTCATCCCGGCGATGGGCCCGGCGATCAGCACCGCGGCCCAGCGTGGCGGGTAGAAGACCTGCGAGTAGAGCGTGGCCGCGAACGGCTGCCCGAGCCGAGGGTACGGGTTCCACAGGGGCAGCTCACCCGCGCGGAGCGACTCCAGGAGGAAGGCTGAGTCCGGGAAGAAGATGCGGAACACATCCCGCCCCGCGAGCATGTGTCCACTCAAGGCCGAGCGGTAGATGAGCGCCAGCACGGCCAACAGCCCGCAGACAGTGAGCGCGTTTCGCGTGGAGCGGCTCATGGCGCGTCCGGCTGGGCCCGGGCCCAGAGCACGTACTGGCCATCCCGGATCACCTCGCGCCAGCCGCCACGCAGCTGGAGCTGCTCGAGGAGGATGTTGCCGGGGCTGTCCCACTCCCACAGCAGGTAGTCGGGGCTGTAGCGGGCGAGCGGCTCCTGCCAGCCGGGCTCCAGCCAGATCAGGCGCACGTAGTCGTCGTGAATGGGCTGGGGAAACGGATCGTTCCGGCTGTCGATGAACACCTTGTAGTCCGGGCCCGCGAAGTAGGAGAGGGCGCCGCCAATGACGAACGCGTTCAGCACCTTGCCCGGGGGAAGCTTGCGCAGCGCCTCGAAGCAGTTCAGCGGATAGCGCTGGCGCAGCAGGCCCTGCTCCACGGGGATGGGGTTCCGCCAGCTCACTCCCGCCAGCACGAGCAGCGCCACGGTCGGCCAGAGCGCGCCATGGGCGGCCGCGCTCCACCGCGCGAAGGCCTGGTCAATTGCGCGGAACGGGTGGCGGAGGCGCTCCGGCCACCCGAGCCCCTGTCCCTGAGCCGCGTGCTCCAGCAGCGCCACCGCGAGGAGCACTGCGGCGAAGGGAGCGTGGCGCTGCACCTTCAGCGCGGCGAGCCCCAGGACCAGGGTGGGCAGCAGGATGGCGAAGCGCCGCACGGGAGCCTGGCCCACGCAGAACAGGGCGGCGCCGAACAGCGCCAGGTACGCCCAGCTCCAGCCTGCCGTGAGGTTGATGGGTACCCACTCGTTGATGTTCTGCGTGGAGCGCAGCAGTGAGTGCTGGATCGGATAGAGCCAGATACCAGGGCCGCTGGGAGACACCGCCGCCACGAGGAACATGGCCACGCTCGCGGCGAGTGCCCGGACGGCACGAGGGCGCTGCTCCGGAACATCCAGCGCCTGCCCTACCGCCGTGGCGCCCAGGAGCGCCGGGCCGAGCAGCCAGCTCCCATGCAGGTTGGCCCAGGCCACGCCCAGCAGCGGCGAGAACCACAGCAGGCGGTCATTCCCCGCGCGCCAGGCCTGTGTGCCGAGCACCGTGAGGGCGAAGAGGAGGTGTCCCACGTGAAAGGGCCGCTCCTGGGTCCACGTCGGCGACTGGACGGCGAGCACGAGCCCGAGCACCCCGAGCGCCAGCAGCCCCCGCCTGGGCATCGCCCGGCCGATGACGGCCCACAGCACGAGCATGTTGGCGGCCACCAACGCCCCCGTGAGCAGCGCGGGCCCCGCGGCGCCGAGCGCCTTCACCAGCAGCACGCAGAGCACGCCGAAGCCCCACTCGTGCGGCACCCAGCCCGCGGTGCCCGTGAGGCTGAACGGGTCCACGCGGGTGAAGCCGTGCTCCAGGATGTAGCGCCCCCCGGCCAGGTGGAAGAAGAGATCGAAGTGCCGGAGCGGCGACAAGCCCAGCCGCGCGCCGAAGTAGAGCGCGAGCAGCGCGACCGGCCCAGGAATGAGCAGGGCGCGGCGGCTCATGGCGGATCAGCTCGCCTTGCTGCGAAGTGACACCACCTCGCTCAGCACCTTGTGGGCGTTGCGCAGCATCTCCTCGGTCGTGCTCCAGTCCACGCAGGGGTCGGTCACCGAGCAACCGTAGCGCAGTTGAGACAGATCGGGGGGAATGGGTTGGTTGCCGGCCTCGATGAAGCTCTCGATCATCACTCCCACCACGGAGTGGTTGCCCTCGCGGATCTGGTGCATCACGTCGCGCATCACCAGGGGCTGCAGATCCGCCTTCTTCCAGGAGTTGCCGTGCGAGCAGTCGACCACGATGTTCCCAGGGAGCTTGGACTTGGAGAGAGCCTGCTCGGCCAGCGAGATGGACACCGTGTCGTAGTTGGGCCGCCCGCCGCCGCCCCGCAGCACCAGGTGGCCAAAGCTGTTGCCTCGGGTGCGGATGATGGCGGAGGCCCCGTTCTCGCCCAGCCCCAGGAAGCTGTGGGGGCGGGAGGAGGAGAGGATGCCGTTCACCGCCGCCTCCAGCGAGCCGTCCGTGCTGTTCTTGAAGCCCACGGGCGTCGAGAGCCCCGAGGCCATCTCGCGGTGGGTCTGGGACTCCGCGGTGCGCGCGCCGATCGCGGTCCATGAGATGAGATCGCCGTAGTACTGCGGCGCGATCGGATCGAGCGCCTCGGTCGCCGCAGGCAGCCCCAGCTCGGCCACATCCAGAAGGAAGCGGCGGCCCCGCTCCATGCCCTCCTCGATGTGGAAGGAGTCGTCCATGCGCGGATCGTTGATGAAGCCCTTCCAGCCCGTGGAGGTGCGCGGCTTCTCGAAGTACACCCTCATCACCACGTGGAGGGTGTCGCGGACTTCATCGGCGAGCTTGCGCAGCCTGCGCGCATAGTCGAGCCCCGCCACTGGATCGTGGATGGAGCACGGGCCGACGATCACGAACCGGCGCGGATCCTTGCGGTCCAGGATGTCCATCAGCGCCCGCCGGCCGGTGAGCACGGAGTCGGCGGCACGGGAGGTCATCGGCACTCGCGCCTTGATCTCGGCGGGAGAAGGCATGTGGTCGAAGCCGACGACGTTGAGATTCTCGGTGCTAGCAGGCATGGCAGAGGATTCCGAAGGAACAGCGCGAGGACCAGAGGAAATCCTACTCTACCTAAAGGACTATCCTGTGCTCGCAATGGAGGGTATCGCAGGGCTGGAGGTGGCAGGCGAGCTTGCGGGCGCGGCCGGAGGCGCGAAGCCGAGCCGGCGCAGCATCACCTTGCGGATGCCCGGAAGGCGGAACCGGTAGATGAACGCGTCCGCGAAGTAGTGTGCCAGCACCACCCCCAGGCTCAGCGAGGTCAGCACGCGCAGGAGCAGGTGCGAGCTGCTCCCGGACGGATCGCCAGCACCCAGGGTACCTCGGCCCGCTCCGTGGAGGATGAGCCCATGGATGACCCCGAGCGTGAGCAGCGGCAGCATCGAGAGGATCATCAGCGGCCAGATCCAGGCGCGCCCCAGGCGGGACGGTGGATCTCCCTCGCGGGGCTCCATCATCCGAGCGGTGATCATGTAGTACTCGAGGCCATGCATGGCCGGCAGCATCACGTTGCCCCACATCGGGGCGGCCAGCGTCAGTCCGGTCGCCGTGGCCACCGCGAGCAGGTAGAGCACCTTGGGCCCGCTGGCGTTGCCTGCTCGCAGCAGGGTGCGGAACAGCAGCGTGAAGTAGCCGAACCACACGGCGAGCATGACGCCCAAGGCGCCGTGGGGCAGCAGCGCCCCCTGGCCCACGTCCAGGTAGGGAGTGGCGCCCGGTGCCGCCGAGTCCGGGATGAAGAAGAGCCGCACCAGGATGAGGGCGAGAATCAGGGGGACGTAGAGCTGCTGGAGCGCACGCTCCCGAGGGTGGCCCGGTCCCAGCCCGGCCTGATGCCCGCGCAGGCTGTGCAGCGCCCAGAAGCCCTTGTGCTGCGAGAGCGTGTGGTGCAGGCCGAACACGTTGAAGATGACGCCTACCACGTAGATGTGAGCGTCCTTGTTCACGTGGTACGTCACGATGAAGCCCGCGCCCACCGCGAGCATGGCCAGCGTGCCCGCCAGGATGATGCGTGGCTGCTGCGGGTCGGCGGTGAGCACGTCCCGGTGCACCGCGAAGAGCAAGTAGGTGAGCACCACGTGGGTGCCGTTGCCGAGGATGTTTTGCGCCGTCCAGACGGCGAGCCGGTTGACCTCGTCCCCCACCTGGAGCCCCACCAGCGCGCTCACCGCCGCCGCGCCCGCCGTGAGCAGTAGAGGCAGGGTGAGGAACGCCGCGTCTGCCCGAGGCGAGAAGAGCCACAGCCCTCGGAACAGCAGGCTCCCACGGGAGGCAGGAGCAGAGGAGGGCCCGGTGGCCAGGACGGGGGTCGACGCGGTCATCACTCCCAGTATACCCGCCCTTGGGCGGAGCCAGGGATGTGCACGCTTGGAAGTCAGGCAAGCGTGCCGGTTGACTCTGATGGCAGGACAGCAGCAGATTGTTCCCAGGGAAGGAACGATTCGGGATGCAGATGCCGCAGGCACGCGAAGAAGGAGTCCGCCGCTTCCGGGTGGAGGAGTACTACCGGATGGCCAGGGCAGGCGTGTTCGCGGAGAACGAGCGCGTTGAGCTGCTTGAGGGCAAGGTTCATCTCATGTCACCGCAGGGAGCCCGTCACATGCGGGCCATCAGCAGGCTGACGAAGTTCGTGGCCCCAGTGCTTGGGCCGACACTCAGCTTGCGCGTCCAGGGCCCGCTGACGCTCACGGACGAGAGCGAGCCAGAGCCAGATCTCGCAGTCGTGCGGGTCGAGGACGAGGCCTCCGACGAGCGGCACCCTTCGACGGCGCTCCTTGTCATCGAGGTATCCGAGGACTCTCTGGCGAAAGACCGGGGAGTCAAAGCGCAGCTCTACGCCCAGGCGCGCATTGCCGAGTACTGGATCGTCAACCTGCTTCGACAGACAGTTGAGGTCTATACAGCACCGGACGCCGAGGAGGGCCGTTACGGCGCCGTGAAGACCTATGCACGGGGGCAGAGGATCGAGTCCACGTGCATCCCGAAGCTCTCCATCGAAGTGGACGCACTCTTCAACGCCTAGGCCTTGTCTGATGGATGCAGGCGGCGCAAGGAGTCGGGCTGGTCGGCCTCTCCCTCCGCCAGCTGGCACTTCCAGTGAGCCTTCAACGATGAGCCCCCCAGTTTTTATCTCCTACGCTCGAAGTAGCAGCCGTGCGCGCGCCGAGGCACTCCGGACGCTGCTGGGCGAGGAGCGCTGCTTCCTCGATTCCGCTGATATCGAAACGGGGAAGCCTTTTCCCGAGCGCATCGCCGATGCACTCCTGGGCGCGCAGGTAGTAGTGATCTTCGCGGACGCGACGTACTTCAGGCGCTGGTACTGCTTGTGGGAGCTGCGCACCGCGCTGGGGCCCTACCTGTCCCTGGGCGCGCAGGCCTCGGAGGAGGCCCGGCGCGACGCGCTCTCGCCCATCGTCGTCGCGGTTCCTGCACCCGACGAGCTCCCTGCCGATCTGAGCCGACTGCCACCCCTCCTGCGCCATGCTCAGTGGCCCAGTGGCCGTGACACTCAGGGGCTCGCGCAACTCATCCTTGAGCGGCTCGCGCGTCGTCCCCCGACCCTTGGAGATCGCCTGGACGCCACAGGTGCTGGGCGTGACAGGACACGAGCCAGGTTGCTCAATGAGTCCTCCCTCCCACCGCCTGCCAATCTGACGCGCGTGCAGCGCCGCTTTCCCCTGGAGCTTCCGCCCTCCCTAGGCGAGGCCTTCATCGGGCGGGCGAACGAGCTCTGGCAGATCGACTTCGTGCTCTCCACGCTTCGGGGCGAGATCACCACTGCCGCCCTTACCGGTGCCCTCGAAGGAGGAGGTGGCTTTGGCAAGAGCCGACTGGCCCTGGAGTACCTTCATCGGCTCGGCCCGGAGCGCTTTCCGGGAGGCATCTTCTGGGTCGATGCAGACGTAGGGGAAGAACGTCTGGAGGAGCAGTTTCATGGAATCCTCCGCACCCTTCGCCCCGGGACTCTTTCCCTCCTGGAATTGCACAAGCAGGGTCGGCCCGTGGCGGCGGAGCTCGCCCAGGCGCTTCACGAGGTTGGTGGCAAGGAGGCCATTCTCTACATCGTCGACAACATCCCTGAGGCTGCCCCTGGAACCCATCCGAGGCCGCTCTCGACGTGGTGTCCCGCGGTGGGAGTGGTCGCCCTCCTGGCCACCTCTCGGGCCCGGCTGGATCTGGGCGCCAATGAGGTCCATGCCCTGCCAGTGGACACTCTTGCTCCCCAGGACGCTGTCGCGCTGTTGCTCCACCGTCTCCCTGGCACTTCACCGCAGGATCCCGCCTGGAGGGAGATCGCTGAGTGGGTCGGTCACCTCCCCCTGGCGCTCGTGCTGCTCAATCGGGTCCTTCGGGCGCGCGCAGTGACCCGGGAGGAACTGCTCGCGAGAAGCCGCCAGGTTGGCCCCGTGCAGGAACTGGATCGTCAGCAGGCCGCCATCCAGAGACACATCCCCAAGGGCTCCCTTCCTGGAGTTACGGAAGTGCTCCGCATCTCATACGACCGGCTCTTACCCGCCGAGCAGCGAGCGGCCCGCTTCTTCGCACAGCTCGGACACGAGCCCATTCCCCAGGTCCTGCTCGATGCGCTGGACGAGGAGCTTGCCAGCATGGACATCCGGGCCACTCTCACGGCCCGCAGCTTCGTGACTCCGGTGGCGGCGGAGGTGGGGAGCGCGGTCACGATGTTCGGCGCCATGCACCGGGTGCTCGCGGACTTCTTGCGCAGCCAGTCTCCGGAGCCTGCTCGGGAGTGGGGAGAGGCTGCGGCGGCGCTGCTGCGTGTCATGACGCCCGAAGCTTGCCAGGACCCTGGCGCATGGCAGCTGATGGGCGCCTGTCTGCCTCATGCGGAGGCCTTGCTCGATCGTCCTCAGGCCACTGCCGGCGAGCCGCAGGTGAAGCTCACGGTGCAACTGGGGCTCCATACCGGCGTTTTGCTGATGTCGAGAGGCTTCTATGCCCAGGCTTACCGACTCTTTACGATCTCCCTGGAGAGGGGAGAGCCGGTGCTCGGCAAGCTGCACGAACTGACGCTGTCGGCGCGGAGCAATATCGCGTTCGTGCTCCACAAGCAGGGAGAGACCCACGCAGCCATCGAAGTGACCCAGGCCCTCCTGGATGATCTGGCGAGCACCCCTCCCTCCGAGGCCACTCAAGGCCTTGTGCTCGTCGAGATCACCGCGCTGAACAGCCTGGCCGTCTTCAAGAGAGGCAGCGGAGAGCTCAAAGAGGCCAGGGAGATCCAGGAAGAGCTTGTGACTCTGTCCGAACGTCTGTTTGGTCCGATGGATCCGAAGACGCTGACCAGTATGGACAACCTGGCGGTGACCCTGACAGAGCAGGGCGACTTTGAGGAAGCTCGCAAGCTCCAGGAGAGGGTGCTGGCAGCGTTCGCCCCGCAATCCCATGATGCGCTGATCGCCAAGGCGAACATGGCCATGGCGCTGCTCAAGCAACGTCAGGCTGGGCGGGCAGCCGAGCTGCTCGAACAGGTGGTTGAGGAGCAACAGCGGATTCTCGGAGAGAACCATCCCACGACCCTGAGCGCCATGAGCAACCTGGGCTCCGCCTATGCTGAGCAAGGAGAGTACGCAAAGGCGCAGAAGCTGTACGAGCTGGTGCTGGGACGCTGCCGTCAGGTTCTCGGCGAGCACCACCCCCGAACCCTCCGTGCGCTTACGAGCCTGTTCGCGGTGACGATGGCGCTGGAGGACTTTGTCCGCGCGGAGCCACTCGGTCAGGAGCGGCTCGAGTTGCTGACCCGGCTCCAAGGAGTGGACGCGCCTGACACGCAGGAGGCCATGGACATGCTTGCGAAAGTGCGCCTCATGCGGGAGGACCTGCCTGGGGCACGCAAGCTCTATGAAGACCTGCTCGTGATCCATCGGCGAGTGCACGGGGAGCACTCCCCGGAGACCCGAAAAACCCATGCTCTGCTCTTCGGGCTCGCCTTCAAGCTCCAGGATTTCACGCGTGCGGCGGAACTCCTCCAGGAGAACCTCGTCCTGCAGCTGCGGGAAAAGGGAGAGGACCACCCCGATACCCAGGATGTGCTGCTCAAACTGGCCTTCACGCGGCACAAGCAGGAAAACTACGAAGAGGCGCATGCCCTGCAGCAGCGCCGGGTTCAGTCACACGTGAAGACGTTCGGCGAGAATGATCCTCGTACGCTCGCGGTGCTGGCGGATGTCGCGACCATGCTTCACTCCCAGGGTGACAACCGAGGAGCCAATGAAATCCTGGAGCCGCTCATCGAAAAGTCTCGCCAGCAACTGGGCGATGAGCATCCCGGGACCCTTTATGTCATGGAACTACTGGCCAAGACCCTTGAGCAGGGAGCCCCACAGCGCGCCGCCGAGCTGCTGACCAAGGTGACGGAGGCCCGCTCCCGCCTGCCCGATCCGGGGACGAAGGGCACTCCCTCTTCTTGAACAGCTCGAAGAAAACGCGGCTAAACGGCCGAATCGCGTCCCGCAGTGAGTTCAGGGAGCCACATCCCGTGCCACGCCGATGCCCCAGTGCTCAGCCATCACCTCGGCCAGACGCCGCGACAGCTTGGGCCGGCCTCTCGACTCATTCAGGTGGGTCACGTCGATGAAGTCTCCGAATTCTCCAGGCCGGAACTCCGGACTGTCGGACAGGTCCAGTACCCGTACGTCTGTCTCCCGCGTGATGCGTGTCAGGACAGCAGCCAGGCGGGCACGGCCCTCGGGGGTCGGTTGGTTCCACGCCCGGTTCCGAGGCATCAGCACCACCCGCGTCTCGCGCGACACCGAAGCCAGGGCGCGCACGGCCTCGATGAAGAAGCGCACCTGCTCCTCATCGAAGTGCAGCTCCAGCATGTCGCTCGATGCCACCCGCCACTGGAGCTCTGGCTTCAGCACCAGCCACGTGTTGCGCGATCTTGCCCACGAATCGTATTCCGAGCGCGTCTCGTCGAAGAGCCAGCGCACCTCGCCCCGGCGCACAGGATCCCACTCAGGTACGTTCCGGCGCTCAGCGGCGGCTCGGCCCGCGTGGATGCTAGCCACCCACGCCCTACGATACTTGGTCTCATCAAACGCCGGAGGACGGACTGGCCACCAGGAAGGCACCGGTTTGTCGGAGATACGCTCATCCACCAGTGACTTCACCATCAGGGGCGAGGTGTTGCCCAGCAAGCGCAGCGCGCCCAGGTGCGAAGCCTCCTCGGGAGAGCGCCGTGCCACCCTGGCCAGGGTCAGGGGATCCATCAGCACGGCCTTCTTGACCGACGCGAGCTCCCGGAACCGCTGCCAGCGCGCACGCGCCACCGTGGCCTGGAATGGGGTGAACTCCACCAGGGTCAGCCGGGCTCTGTGCCCTGACTTCTCGAACGTGTTCGCAATCCTGCGCGCGAGCAGGGCCTGCACCTCGGGATCGACGCCTGGGAAGCCCAGGTTGTAGGCGGTGACGGGGAGTCCCAGGTGCTGCTCGAAGGTCTCCGGGGAGAAGCCGTGCTGGATGAGCGAAGAGCCGAAGACGAGCACCGCATCCTTGCGCTGGGCGATCTCCGGCAGCGCCTCGAGGAATCCCACGAGCCGGTCGCGGCCCTCGCTGTGCTGAGCCCATGTCTCAGGAGGGGTGGAGCGCTCGAGGTAGGTGATGAACCCGCGCGCCAGCCCCAGCGCGGCCAACAGCAGCCCAATCCCGACGCCAAGGGTGCGGGCGGCAATCCGGGTGCTGGAGGGAGAGGGAGAAGTCACGGAGGGCTCAGAACTGGAAGTAGATGAAGTTGTGGCCCGGCATCCCCAGGACCATGGCCACGGCCATACATGCGGCGACCACGGGCCAGAGGACGAAGGAGCGCTGGCGCAGCCGGGTCTTCTCCGCGAGCGCCGACACCGCATGGCAGAGGACGAGCCCTGCCACCACGAAGAGCAGGGTGCGCACCTCGGGCCAGGCGAAGGCGGAGCCTGCGGCGGGCACGTGCATGCCCTCGAGGACGCGGAGCGCCGCGGGCAGGCTCTCCGCGCGGAACAGCACCCACCCGACCACCACCAGATAGAATGTTCCCAGCCGCTTCGCCCAGAGCCCCGCGGTCGAGGCTGTCTCCTTCAGCGCGGGGTAGCGCCCCACCAGCACGTGCGCCGCCACGAGCAGCAGCCCGTGGTACAGGCCCCAGAGAACGAAGGTCCAGTTGGCTCCGTGCCATAGCCCGCCCAGCAGCATGGTGATCAGCAGGTTGCGATAACGGTGGTTCTGGTTCCCGCCCAGCGGGATGTAGAGGTAGTCCCGCAGCCAGGTGGACAGCGACAGGTGCCAGCGGCGCCAGAAGTCGATGGGCGAGGTGGCCAGGTACGGCAGATCGAAGTTCGGCGGCAGCACGAAGCCCAGCAGCAGCGCTACGCCGATCGCGATGTCCGTGTAGCCGGAGAAGTCCGCGTAGATCTGCCCCGTGAATGCCAGGGCCCCTGTCCAGGCTGCGAGCACATCGGGGGCGTTCGTGGCGCCGAAGAGCGCATCTGCGGGCCCCGCGAGCAGATCCGCCACCGTCTTCTTGAGGAGCCCCACCGCAATCAGCAGGTAGCCGCGCTGCACCTGTTCCCAGCGCAGAGGCTCCATCTTCTCGAACTGCGGCAGCAGCACCGAGGCGCGGATGATGGGGCCGGCCACCAGGTGCGGGAAGAACGACACGGCCGCCAGGAACTCCTCGGGGCGCTCGCGTGCGGGCAGCTCCCGGCGGTACACGTCGATCGTGTAGCTCATGCTCTGGAACGTGTAGAAGGAGATGCCCGCGGGGAGCAGGAGCGAGAACGTGGGCTCGGGCACTGTCACGCCGAGCGCTCCCAGCAGCCCGTAGGCCGAGTCCGCGAAGAAGCGCGCGTACTTGAAGAAGCCCAGCACCCCCAGGTTCGCCACGATGCTCAGGGCGAGCAGCACGCGGCGCCGCCGCTCATCCTGGGAGCGCGACAGGCGCAGGGCGATCCAGAAGTCCAGCAGCGCCGTACCCAGCAGCAGCGGCACGCAGCGCACGTCCCACGCTGCATAGAAGAGCAGGCTGCCCCCGACCACCAGCCACAGCCGGGCCACCCGCGTCCTCGTGGCGAAGTGGAACGCCACGAAGAAGGCGGCGAAGAAGAGCCAGAACAGGGCGGTGTTGAAGAGCATGCGATCGGAGCGCCACCCGGAGCCCGCGCCATCATCACCCGCGCGGCGGTGAGGACGCTACCTTCAGGCCATGCTAAGACAGCGGGCGCATGGAAGGCCGCCTGCTGCTCAAGAACTGCACTGTCTTCCGGGCGGACGGGCGTGTCCGCACCGGCATGGCCGTGCTGGTGCAGGATGGCGTCATCCACCGCGTCGCTCCGGACGCGGAGATCCCCGTGCTCCCTGGGGACTGGGAGGTGGCCTGCCGGGGCCGGCTGGTGGTTCCAGGCCTGGTGGACTGCCACACGCACCTCGTAGGCGGGCAGACCCTGCCTGCCACGGGCCACTTCCTCCTGCGCACGCCCGAAGTTCGGATGGAGCGGCGCAAGCACGTGGCCTCGCTGCTGACGGTGGGGGAGGTGGAGGCGCTCACCCGCTTCGCGCTCGCCCGGGCGCTCAGGGATGGCATCACCCTGGCCGTGGAGCACCTGGAGGCGCCCAGCGATGTGGGCGGAGCGCTCGCCGTGCAGGCCCGCGTGGCCGAGCAGCTCGGCATCCGGCTCGTCTCGGGCCACGTCACCCACAGCCTCGCTGGGGATGGCCTCGCGGAGGCCTGCCTCGAAGCCAACGCGGAGTTCGTGCGGCGCTACCGGGCCCACCCGCTCGTGCGTGGAGCCCTGGGCTTCCAGTCCTCCCAGACGTGCGAGGACACCCTCCTGCGAAGGGTCAGCACCCTGGCTGCAGAGCTGGAGGCGCCCATTCTCTTCCACCTCGCGGAGGGGGAGGAGGATCTCGCCGCCACCTATGCGCGGCACGGCAAGCGCGTCGTCCCCCGGCTGGACGAGCTGGGGCTGCTGGGGCCGAGGACCATCGCCGCTCGCGCCCGCAGCATCGACACCGGCGAGGCCCAGCGGCTCGTGGCCACTGGCACCTTCGTGGCGCTCAGCCCTCGTGCTCACCTCACCTCCGAGCGCGCCGGCGACTCCCTGGAGGCAGTCCTCACCCGGCACCACTTGGTGGGGCTGGGAACCAGCGGGCATGGCACCTTCTGGGACGAGATGATGGCCGCCTTCGTGGGGGTTATGCGCATCGCTCGCACCGGCCGCCTGCCGGATCCCGACGGCGCCCTGGCCCAGCTCATGTTCATCGGGCCCGCGGAGCTGTCCACCCGCCTGTTCCGTGCGCCCTCGGGCGCGGTGGTGGAGGGCAACCTCGCCGATCTCGTGGTGTACGACACCGTGCCCGCGGCGGACCCGGAGACGGGCTACTCGCCGTATCTCCTGGGCCAGCTCCCCCTGTCGCGGGTGGCCTGGACCATCGTCAACGGCCGCGTCGCGGTGCGTGAGGGGCAGCTCCTCGGCGTGGACTACCTGCAGCTGGCCGCCGATGCTTCCGCCGCACTCGCCAGCGTCTGGACCCGCGCCCAACTCGGATGAGCTCCCTTCGCCGCTCCCTTGTCACACGGCTCCGCGCCGCCCGAGAGAGCCGGGGCACCCTCCTCACGGATCCGCGCACCACCGCTTTCCGCCTGGTGAACGGCGCGCCGGACGGCATGCCCGATGTCACCGTGGATCTCTTCGCCAACGTCTACGTGGTGAGCCTCTACCGGGACCTCTCTCCCGACGAGGAGCAGGCCCTGCTCGACGCGATCCAGGAGGCCTGGTCTCCTCATAGCGTCTACCTCAAGCGCCGCCCGCGCGAGGCCCGGGTGGTGGCCAACATCGCCCGGGACGTGGTCGCTCCCGAGCAGCCTGCTCGGGGCGCTCCCGTGGAGTCCCTGGAGGCGCTGGAGAATGGCCTGCGCTTCCTCATCCGCCCGGCGCAGGGGCTCTCGGTGGGGTTGTACCTGGACATGCGCGAGACGCGGGCTTGGCTACTCGGACAGGTGAAGGGCCTCACGGTGCTCAACCTCTTCTCCTACACCTGTGCCTTCGGGGTGGCCGCCACTGCTGGAGGGGCCACGCGGGTGCTCAACATCGACACCAGCCGCCGCGTGCTGGAATGGGGCGAGGAGAACGCTCGCCTCAACGGCCAGCCGGTGGATCGCTACGACTATGTAGCGGGAGATGTCTTCGACTGGCTCGGGCGCCTGGCGAAGAAGGGGCAGGGCTTCGATGTGGTCATCTCCGATCCTCCGTCCTTCTCCACCACCCGGACCACTCGCTTCTCCGCGGCTCGGGACTACCCCCTGCTCGCCGAGGCTGCCGCGCGCGTGGTGGCCCCGGGCGGCCGGCTGGTGGCGTGCTGCAACCTCTCCACCCTGCCGCCGCGCCGCTTCGAGGCCATGGTGGCCGAGGGGGTGGGACGCGCGGGGCGGACGGGGCGCCCCCTCCTGTCGTTCGGCCCCTCCCCGGTGGACTTCCCTGCCTCCGCTGAAGCTCCTCCCGGACTCAAGGTGAATGTCGTCCAACTGCGGTAGAGTCGCCTCGATGTCGACCAACGCTGCCCCGCGAGATACCAGCCGCTTCGGCAAGTACCGGCTCCTTGACCGCATCGCGGTCGGAGGCATGGCGGAGATCTTCCTGGCTCACCAGATGGACGGCGAAGGGCTGGAGCGCCCCGTCGTCATCAAGCGCATCCGCCCGCACCTGTCCAAGCACGCCACCTTCGTGAAGATGTTCCTCAACGAGGCGCGGCTGGCGGCACAGCTGAACCATCCGAACATCGTGCAGATCCACGATCTGGGGAAGATCGCCGACAGCTACTTCATCGCCATGGAGTACATCTTCGGCCGGGACATGCGGCGGGTGATCCCCAAGGCCGAGCAGCTGGGCATCCCGTTCCCCATGGTGTACGCGCTGCGGATCGCCTCGGACGTGTGTGCGGGGCTGCACTACGCGCACAAGAAGGTGGACCTGTACGGCAACCCGCTGAACATCGTCCACCGGGACGTGACGCCCGAGAACATCTTCGTGTCCTTCGACGGCACGGTGAAGCTGCTGGACTTCGGCATCGCCAAGGCGGCCAACCAGGTGGAGCAGACGCGCTCGGGCGAGCTCAAGGGCAAGCTCAGCTACATGAGCCCCGAGCAGTGCTACGGCAAGCCGCTGGACTGCCGCAGTGACATCTTCTCCGTGGGGGTGGTGCTCTACGAGTGGCTCACCGGCTTCAAGCTCTTCACCGGCGAGTCCGAGGTGGCGGTGATGCGCAGCATCACCGAGGGGAAGATCTACGCGCCCTCCTACTTCAAGGCGGACATCCCCGAGCCCGTCGAGGCCATCCTCATGAAGGCGCTCGAGAAGGATCGGGATCGCCGCTACCAGTCGGCGGGGGAGATGCGCGCCGCGATCGACGCGTTCCTCAACACCTACGAGTTCACCCCCACGCCGCTGCACCTCTCCAACTTCCTGCGGCAGCTGTTCCACGACGAGCTGAACGAGGAGCAGGGCCGGCTGAAGCAGACCACCAGCTCCGACGAGGTGCTGGCGGTCGTCGAGGAGGAGGTGACGCCCGTGGCCTCGAGCCCCGGAAAGGCCTTCGAGGAGGAGAGCCCCTCCGAGCGCTCCCTCAACCTCACGTTGCCCGGAGAGCAGGTCGAGGCGCTGGAGGCCATCGCGCAGAAGAGCGGCGTCAGCATGAGCAAGATCGTGGGAGAGCTCCTCGCGGTCTGGCTCAAGTACCGCTAGGCCGCGCGGGAGGCGGACACCATGCCTCGCGTGAAGCTGATCCTCGAGTATGACGGCTCGCGCTACGTGGGCTGGCAGGTGCAGCCCAATGGGCGCTCCATCCAAGCCGAGCTGCGACAGGCGCTGGCAGAGCTGCTCGGCGAGCTCGTGGAGGTAACGGCGGCGGGCCGGACCGACTCGGGGGTGCATGCCATGGGGCAGGTGGTGTGCTTCGACACGGAGCGCACCCTGCCGCTCAAGGCGTATTGGATGGGGCTCAACAGCCTGCTGCCCGAGGACATCGCCGTGGTGCGGGCCGAGCAGGTGGATGCCCAGTTCGATCCGCGCCGCTGGTCGCGGGGCAAGCGCTACCGGTACCGGGTGAGCAACCGGCCCTCGCGCTCGCCGCTGCGCCGGCACACGCACTGGGAGGTGTTTGCCCCTCTCGAGGTGGAGGCCATGGCCCGCGCCGCCCGTCACCTGCTGGGCCGGCATGACTTCTCCTCGTTCCGGGCCTCGGACTGCCAGGCGGCGCACGCCGTGCGCGAGCTGCGCCGGCTGGATGTGGAGGGGACATCGGGAGACGCCGTGTCCTTCGTGGTGGAGGGCACCGCCTTCCTCAAGCACATGGTGCGCAACCTGGTGGGCACGCTGGTGGAGGTGGGCAAGGGCCGCAAGCCCGAGGCCTGGGTGGCCGAGGTGCTGGCCTCGCGAGCTCGGACGAAGGCGGGGCCCACCGCGCCGCCCCAGGGGCTGGTGCTGGAGGAGGTCTTCTACGGGGAGGGGCCGCCTCCTCGCACGGCGGGGGACGCTGCGGACGTCTTTGATGACGAGCCGTGAAGCCTCCCGGCCGGGCTTGCGCTAGGCTCCCGGGGCGTGAGCACCAAGCCCCGAGCCCTTGACTCGCTGCGCGTCCGCATCCGCCGCTTCCAGTTCATCGTGGGGCTCGGCTTTCTGTCGCAGATCATCGGCCCGGTGATCACCGTCGCGCTGGCCCAGCGGCTGGCTCAGCGGATCCAGGATCTGCCTGAGGTGCTCCAGCTGATCATCGGCATCCCGCTGCAGAACCTCTGGGCGATCGCCGTGCTGCCGCTGCTGTGCTACGGCGCCGCGCGCATCATCGACCTGAAGCCGCTGTCCACGGCCGTGGGCGCGGTGGTCGCTGGAGAGATCTTCATCCTCGCGCTCAACTTCGCGTGGGGTGGCCTCGAGGGGGTGTTCCCAGGAGTAGGGGCCATGGTGCTGCAGATCTCCATCCTGGCCACGGGGGTGCTCTTCAGCTACCGGGCGGTGCTGAGGGGGCGCGCGGATGCCGCCAAGGGCGCCGCCAAGGCCCAGGCCGAGGCCGAGGCTCGCAAGAGCGAGTACCAGGAGTAC
>Ga0247825_10000353_pt1 | contig 28950 bp, 24 predicted proteins | sample 13C_Vanillin_Day_FD_194413 | JGI IMG/M metagenome (GOLD analysis project Ga0247825, IMG submission 194413) | Soil microbial communities from agricultural site in Penn Yan, New York, United States - 13C_Vanillin_Day48 | ecosystem: Environmental > Terrestrial > Soil > Agricultural land | place... | reverse complement strand
GTATCAACCCCGCAGTGGTATTTGAGTTCGACAAGAACGGTCAGAGCACTGACTCTCGCATCCCGGTTGATATTTCAAACGCGCTGGTCGAGGAAGACGTGCAGAATGCGGTCATCAATACTGTGAATGGGATTGGTGCCTCGCTCAGAATCATAGCGGACATCGGGTTAGGGCAGCCAGGACAGGTGGATCTTAATCATGATCTTGAGGGCGCGTTCGGCAACAGGCCCATCTCCGAAGCTGTGAGCAACTCGTTCTTTAGAGTCTCCGGTATGGCAGGAGGGGCGGGACGCGACTGCGCGAGAGGCATCGGGTGCGCACAGGATGCGGATTGCCAGCCCAATCTGGTGTGTAAACCGACCAAGGTCTGCGACATCCCCTAGCGCGGATTGGGCTACTCGGAGTCTGTTCCAGTGGCGGCGAGAGGCACGGTCTCGGAGGTCTCCTTCTCGGAGGAGGCCTCCTCTTCCGGAGCGTCCTTGCCGGCGCCGCGCTTGAGCGGCACACAGAGGACGCTCGCCACCGCCTCGAGCACCTCGTGGCAGGGCACTATCGCGCCCACTGTCGTATAGCGGATGGCCCCTGTCTTCGTGGAGGTGTGCTTGAGGGCGTAGGCCTTCGCGCGCGGCAGGAACCACTCCCGGACTTCCTTCAATGGGAGCACGTGCAGCTCGGCCCGCCTCAGGAACACGTACAACAGCAGGTCCGCGCCGCTGTACAGGAAGCAGCCCGGGGTGTCCTTCTCCACGTTGGACACCAGCTCGAACCAGTAGCGCCGGTGCGCCTGGCGATCGCCTTTGACTTCGATGCCCCGGACCTCGCCCGTGGGTAGCTCCCACAGCAGATCCACGCCCCGGTGCTGGAAGCGCGGATCCAACTGCACGTCATGGACGCGCGAGCCCGGCGCTGTCTCCAGCATCCAGGTGCGAGCGTGCTGCACGGCCCGGTCGGCCGCGCCCTGCACGCCCCTCATGCTGAAGCTGCGCGGCATCGTCTAGCGGCGCAGTTCCACACCGCTGGCCACGAGCTGCACCTCGCGCGGCTTGCCATCGCTGTCGCGGGGGACAATCGCGCCCTCGCTCTCGTAGTGCTTCGCGCGGTCCTCGCTCAGCTCGGCCACCTTCACCATACCCTCCACCCGCGCCGTCGAGCCGGCCGAGTCCAGCGGGACGAAGAAGCCGTAGTCCTTGAACGTCACTCGCACGCCCGGGCCCTTGGCATCCTTGGCGGTGGCGAGCTCCATCCAGCAGCCCTTCCGCTCGCAGGCCTTGCGAACTTGGCCCTCGAGCAGGACCGTCTTGCCGTCATGCGCCTGCGGCTTGGCGAGCAGGTCCGCGAGCTTCACAGCAGGGGCTCCCTTGAGCGCCTCCCCGCGCGTCAGCGTCCAGCCGCCCTGTGGCGCAGCGGCCTGGGCTGGCGGAGCCGGGTGGTGGCAGTCCGCTTCCGAGGTCTTCGCGGGCTGCGAGGTCTTGGCAGGGGTGGGATCGCCAGCGAGCGCCACCAGGGGAACCGCAATCATCAAGAGGGCAGAGCGGAGCGTCTTCATATGCCCTGGCGCATAACGCAAAAGGCGCTGGCCGGGCAAGGTGGCTGCAAGTCTCAGTCCACTCTCCCACATGGTCGCGCTACACTGGGGGCCGTGAAGGTCTCCCTCCCTGCCCCCAATCGGAAGTTTGGCCTCGTGGACGGACTCGGTCTGGCGGGGCTCCTCGGGCTGCTCGTTGCCCGGTACATCCCCGTGGCGAAGCTCATCCCCTTTTGGGGATGCACGCTGCGCGAGATGACTGGCTGGCCGTGCCTGGGCTGTGGACTGACCCGGGTCGCGGATCGGGTGGCCCACTTCAACATCCCGGGCGCCATGCAGGCCAACCCGCTGGGCACGGTGGCCGCGCTGCTCTTCGCCTTCGCGACCGTGGTGATGGTGCTGCACCTGGTGTTCGCGATGCCTGTTCCCGAGATCCAGCTCTCGCCACGCGAGTGGCGTTGGGTACGCATCGCCATTCCCATCCTCCTCGTCGTCAACTACGCCTATGTGGTGGTGGCGACGAAGTTCCCCCACCTGTTGAGTTGAGCGCTCCGTGCTCGCGGCCCTCCTTCTGCTTGGCTACCTGGCGGGCGCTCTCCCTTTCGGGGTGTGGGTGACGCGCTGGGCACGCGGGGTGGATGTACGCGAGCAGGGCAGCGGCAACATCGGCGCCACCAATGTCGCGCGTGTGGCAGGCAAGAAGCTCGGCATCCTCGTCCTGGCCCTGGACGCGGCCAAGGGAGCCTTGCCGGTGATGCTCGCGCTGCGGATGCTGCCGGAGAGCCCTCGTGCGCATGTGGCCGTGGGCGTCGCCGCGTTCCTGGGGCACTGCTTCCCGGTGTGGCTGAAGTTCCGTGGCGGCAAGGGCGTGGCCACGGCGGCCGGAGTGCTCCTCGTTCTGGTCCCCCTGGCGGCGCTCGCGGGGTTTGCCGTCTATGGGCTCATCCTGGCGGTGACCCGGGTGAGCTCGCTCGGTTCGTTGTCAGCGGGCGTGGTGGCGGTGGCCACTGCGATCTTCACCGCTCGTGCGCCTGAGTATGCGGTGCTCTCAGGGCTCCTCTTCGTCTTCATGCTCTGGACGCACCGAGGCAACATCCGGCGGCTGCTGGGGCGCACCGAGCACCGGCTCTGAACCCGCCTTCGCTGCAGTGGGCGCAGCCGTGCCGAAGCGGTAGCCCAGCAGCGTGCACGCGATGGGGCCGTTCCACACATCCCGGCGGATCGAGGGACGTGCGTGGAAGGCGCTCTCGAAGGCCGGGTTGCCGGAGAGGATGAAGACGCGCCACCCGTCCAGGGAGCGGAGGTTCTCTCCGAGCTTGAAGTAGAAGGACTTCATTCCCTTCTGGCCGCCCGAGCCGATGCGCTCGCCATAAGGAGGGTTGGTGATGAGCAGGCCACCGCCCTCGGGGAGGGGGAGGGGCTTGGTGGCATCACCCTCGGCGATCTGGATCTCCTCCGAGAGTCGAGCCGCTTTCACGTTCCGCCAGGCCGCCTCCAGCGCGTCCGGATCCTTGTCGAAGCCCCGCAGCGGCACGAGCACCTTGCGCTCATGGCGCCGTGCATCCGCGCGCATGTCCTCCAGCAGCTCCTTGGCCCGGGCGCCCAGGTGCGGCCAGCGCTCCACCGCGAAGGAGCGGCCAATCCCCGGAGCCCGCCGCCGCGCGATGAAGCCTCCTTCGATCAGCAGCGTTCCCGACCCGCACATGGGATCCACCAGGGCCTCCTCGCCGGTGTAGCGCGCGGCGCGCAGCAAGGCGGCGGCCAGGGTCTCCTTCAGGGGCGCGGGAGTGGGGCGCACCCGGTAGCCACGGCGGTGCAGGGGCTCGCCGCACAGATCCAGTGAGAGCGACAGCCGCTCCCGAGCCAGGTGAGCCACCACACTCACGTCCGGGTTGCGCGTGTTCACATCCGGCCGAGCCCCGAGTGTCCCGCGCATCCGGTCCACAAGGGCATCCTTCACCTTGAGGGCCACGAAGCCCGAGTGGCTGTGCTCACTGTCTCGCAGTGTGGCCTCCACCGCGAAGGTGTGGCCCGGCGTGAGGTGCTCCTCCCAGGGCACGCTGGCCGCGGCCTCGTAGAGCCCCTCGGCTCCGTGGGCCTCGAACTCGCCCAGCGGATAGAGCACCCTCATGGCGATGCGCGACCAGAGGCACACCCGGAGGGCCTCGTCGAGCGTGGCCAGGAAGCGCACTCCGCCCCTGTCTTGGCGGATGCGGCGCGCGCCGAGCTCGCGGAGCTCCTCAGCCAGGAGGTCCTCGGTGCCGCGGGCAGTGGTTGCGAAGAGGGCGAGGCGTTCAGCCATGGTGTCGCCCTTAATGGACCTGAGCCCCGTTGGGAACGGCGAAGAGGCTCATTGGCCCACTACCTCATACATCGCGAAGGTGGAGTCATCGGCGACGCTGGCGGCCTTGGCGACCTGGAAGTCCGGGGACTGGAGGTAGGCGCGCTCAAAAATCTCTACATTGCGCCCGCACTTGGCATCTCGCCCACGGCGCGGATGAGCACCTCGCGAGGCTTGGCGCCGTCGGCCGGGCCTACCACGCCGTCGCGCTCCATCCGCTCGATCATGCGCGCGGCGCGGTTGTAGCCGATGCGCATCTTGCGCTGGAGCATGGAGATGGACACCGCGCGCATCTCGCTCACCGTGGCCAGGGCCTGATCGTACAGCTCGTCGGACAGATCGTCGTCCTCGCCGCCGCCCTCCACGTCCTCGTCGCGCGGCTTGAGGATGGACTCGTCGAAGACGGGCTTGCCCTGAGCCTTGAGGTGGTCCACGGCGCGCTTGATCTCCGTCTCGGAGACGTAGGCGCCGTGCACGCGCTGCAGGTGGGCGCTCGTGGGCGGCATGATGAGCATGTCGCCCATGCCGAGCAGCGCCTCGGCGCCCACGGTCCCGAGGATCGTCATCGAGTCCGGCTTGGAGCGCAGCATGAAGCTGATGCGCGTGGGGAAGTTGGCCTTGATGACGCCCGTCACCACGTCCGTGGACGGACGCTGGGTGGCGACCATCAGGTGGATGCCGGCGGCGCGAGCCATCTGAGCCAGGCGCGCGACGTAGGTCTCCACCTCGCGGCTGGCCACCATCATCAGGTCTGCCAGCTCGTCGATGATGACCACGATGTAGGGCAGCTTCTTGAGCTCCTTCTTCTCCGGCTCGGAGGCTTCGGCGGTAGCGTCCTCGCTGCCCTCCTGCGCCTCCAGGGCCTCGGTGTCCTCGGTGTCTTCGGCCTCGTCCTGGGCCTCGGAAGGCTCGGGCTCGGAGGCCACGGCCTCGCGCATGTCCTCCACGTCGTCCTTCGGTGCGGCGACCCCGGGACCGTCGCTCGAGGTGACAGCCAATGCGGATGCAACCTCGTCCTGAGCCACATCCACGACGAGCACCTTCTTCGACTTGGAGGGCTTCTTCTCGCCCGCAGCCTTCTCCACCGTGGCCTTCACATCGATGGCGGTGCTCTCCACCAGCTTGTTGAACCCGGCGATGTTGCGCACGCCGGCTTCGGAGAGCATCTGGTAGCGGCGCTCCATCTCCTCCACCGCCCAGCGCAGCGCGAGCGCGGCCTTCTTCGGGTCGGTCACCACGGGCAGCAGCAGGTGGGGGATGCCCTCGTAGACGGACAGCTCGAGCATCTTCGGGTCCACCATGATGAAGCGGACCTCCTCCGGCGTGGATTTCAGGAGGATGCTCATGATCATCGAGTTGACCGCCACGGACTTGCCCGAGCCGGTGGTGCCGGCGATGAGCAGGTGCGGCGCCTTGGCCAGGTCAAGCACGTACGGCATGCCCTCGATGTCCTTGCCCACGCACATGGTGAGCCGGCTCGCGCCCTTCTGGAATGCATCCTGCTCGGCGATCTCCTTGAGGAAGACCGTCTCGCGATCCTTGTTGGGCACCTCGATGCCCACCACGCCCTTGCCGGGGATGGGGGCGACGATGCGCACGCGCATGGCCTCCATGGCCATGGCGAGATCGTCCGCGAGCGCGGCGATCTTGCTCACCTTGATGCCAGGGCCCGGGAGGAACTCGTACATGGTGACGACGGGGCCGGGGCGGATCTCCACCACCTCGCCTTGGATGCCGAAGTCCGCCAGCTTGGCGCGCAGCTTCTCCGCGGTGACGAGGAACGCGTCCTTATCCAGCTCCGAGCGCTCCTTCTTGTCGGCTTCGAGCACGTCCAGTGGCGGCAGCGAGAAGCTCTTGCGGCCCCCGACAAACTCGAACTGCTCCGTGTTCTTCTTTGGGGCCGTGGGCTTGGGCGGCGCCTTGGGCTCCACGATGAGAGGCGTGCGTGCCAGCGCGGACGGAGGCGCTGGAATGATGGCGGCCGGAGCAGCAGCAGCAGCAGCGGCAGCCGGAGCCGGGACTGGAGGCATGCTCGGCTGAGCAGCGGCGGCAGGCTCCGCGGCGGCCACGGGCGCTGCTACAGCAGAGGCGGGCACGGGCGGCACGGAGTTGGGAGCGGCCGGAGCGGTGACAATGTTCGGCAGCTTGCGCTCGCGCTTGCGCGGGGGCTCGGAAGGGGCGGTGCTCGCGGCGGTGGCGGCAGCAGGCGCAGGTGCGAGGAAGGAGGCCCAGGCTGGATCGGCTCCCGGCGGTGGACGCTTCTCCGCCAGGGAGCCAGCTGCCACGCCAGCGACCTCGGTAGCCTTCTCCTTGGTGCGAGCCTCGCGGGCAGCCTCCTTGGCCTCCTTCGCGGCCCTCTTGGCGGCTTGAAGCTGCTCCTTCTCCTGCTCCCGAGCCAGCCGCACGGCCTCCTCGGCCATGGCCTCCGCCTCGGCGGCCTCCGCCTCGGCGGCATCGCGCTCGGCCTCGGCCAGATCCTCTTCATCCGCCTCGAGCTGCGCGAGGAAGGCCGCCTCATCCTGCTTCTCCTGCGCGAGGCGCTCCTGGCGCTTCCTGTACGCCTCCTTCTGGGCCTCCAGGAAGCCCACACTGGACTCTCGGGCCTGGCGGCCGAGCACACACAGCCCCGTCCAGGCCAGCGAGCACAGCTTGAGGAAGGTGTACTGCGTGCCGACGATGAGCGCGGCCACGGACACCGCGGTCACCAGGATGACGGTGCCCACGGTGGAGAAGAGGCCCTGGAGCACTCCCCCGAGCCCCGCGCCTACGGAGCCTCCGGGCGGATGCGCCCAACCTGGATCCTCCGCGAACATGAGCTGCGCGAGCACGGACACGCTCAGCGTCAGCAGGGCCAGCGCGATGATCTGCGGCAGGCGGCGGCGCTCGCGGTTGCCGACGAAGACCACCATGGCCGCATAGAGGCCGCAGGCGGGGATGAGGTAGGCGCACACCCCGAGCAGTCCGCGCAGGGACTCGGCGATGAGGTGGCCCATGGGGCCGACCATGTTCCGGAACCCGGGACCTACCCGATCGTGCGCATCGAAGGTAGCCACCGAGAGCAGCGCGATAAGGGATATGGCGAGCACGAAGACGCCCACCAGGGCCCTCCGGCCCACTCCCCCCGTCTGCATCTTCTTGTCCGTCAGCGCCTTGCGGCGCGTGGCAATGTCTTGCCTCGACAGGACCGTCTTCTCCGCCCTGGCCTTCCTGGCCGCCATGACCGTTCCTCTTCCGACTCGTAGCAGGCTGTAGCGACTGCCCGGGCGAGTGTAGGGAGGGAGGGGGGTTGGTCAATTTTCCGGCACAGCGCCAGAGCGAGGGCATCAATTTGAGCTCCCACTGTTCTAGAGCCAGTATGGTGCCTTGGACTGAGGTAGGCAGGCGGGGTGCATGGACGTTCGATGTGAGCGCTGCAAGACGCAGTACGACCTGGATGACTCCCGGATCTCCGAGACGGGTGTCACGGTCCAGTGCACCACATGCCACCACGTCTTCGTGGTGAAGAAGAAGGCGCTGGTCGTCACGGTGCCGGTGAAGCCAGGGCAGGAGCCCCAAGCCCCCACGGTGCCTTTGGCGGGTACACAGCCCGCTGTGCCCACTGGGCCACCGCCAGGGCTGCGCCCGATGTCGCCGCCCGTGAGCACGCAGCCCCCGATGGCCACCGCCCCGAGCCCGGAACCTTTGGCACAGCCCCTGCTGCCGGCCGCGGCGGCTGCGGGCGCACGCGAGTGGCGACTCCGGCAGCCCAGCGGCAACACCTTCACCTTCAAGGATCTCACCACGCTCCAGAAGTGGATCGTCGAGCGCAAGGTGTCGCGTGATGACGAGATCTCCCTGAGCGGGGAGACCTGGAAGCGGCTGGGTGACATCGCGGAGCTGGCGACCTTCTTCCAGGTGGTCGACGAGGCCCAGAAGGCAGCTGTGCTGCAAGCCCAGCTCGGGATGGCTTCCGGCGCAGCCCCCCGTACGGGTCCCCAGGGCACGGTGCCTCCGGCCGCCCCCTCGGCGCAGCCTTCAGCCGAGCGCAAGGGGAGCAGGCTCGCTGTCCTCTTGGTCCTGCTCCTTGTCCTGCTTGGGGGCGGGGCGGCGGGGTACTACTACCTGGTGGTGATGCCTCGGCCCGAGGACGAGGCGCTGAGAGCAGAGGCCGCGCGGCTCGAGGCCGAGCGCCGCGAGCAGGAACGCCAGGAGCAGCTCCGGGCCACCCAGACCGGAGCGGGGGCTCAGCTCCAGATGGATGCGGGTAGCACGGCAGGTCCCTCGCAGGACGGGGGAGCACTCGCCGCAGTACCGGAGGCCGGCGACGGTGGGGCCATGGAAGACGCGGGTGCGGATGCGGGCATGGCCCTGGACGCGGGGGCCGAGGATGCTGGCCTCCCTCCCGATGCGGGGAGTGCAGTGCCCGACGCGGGTACAGCAGGGGTGAAACGCCCGGCTCCGGTCCGGGACTTCGACTACTATATGACGCAGGGGAACCGCCTGCGGGAGCGGGAGCGCTCCGAGGCCGCCCTGGAGGCCTACGCGGAGGCGGCGGAGCTCGAGCCGGACCGGGCGGAGCCCTATTCGGGCCGGGGCATGGCCTACCTGGACCTCGGAGACCCCCGGCAAGCTGAGACAGAGTTCAAACAGGCACTCAAGATCAATGCAAATTACGGGGAAGCCATCATTGGGCTTGCCGAGACCTACCGCTCCCAGGGAAAGAAGGCAGAGGCAATCCGGTATTACGAGCGGTACCTTGAGGTACTGCCGAACGGCCCCGAGGCTTCGGTAGCGCGCAGCGCCATCGAGCGTTTGAAGGAGTGAGGAGACCCATATGTCCAATGACAAGCCGTCGTCCACTGAGGAGGAGTATTTCGCTCGCGAGGAGATCGAGAAGAAGCGCAAGCTCGCCATCCAGCAGGCTGAGGAGATGGCGGCCAAGCGTCGCGAGGAGCTGAAGCAGCTGCACTACATGAAGTGTCCCAAGTGCGGCATGGACCTGCAGACCCTGAGCAGGGGCCAGGTGGAGATCGACACCTGCTTCAACTGCCACGGCGTGTGGCTGGACGCGGGCGAGCTGGACTCGATCATCAAGCAGGGGCCCGAGGGCGGCGGCAAGGTGATGGGCGCCGTGCTCAACCTGTTCAAGCGCAAGTAGGCAGGGGCGCACCGCATGAAGCTCACGATTGAGCAGGTCCGCCATGTGGCCACCCTGGCCCGGCTCTCGCTATCGCCCGAGGAGGAGCAGCGGTATGCCACGCAGCTCGACGCGGTGCTCGACGCGGTGGCCCAGCTCCAGGAACTCGACGTGAGCAACGTGGAGCCCACCTCGCACGCCACGCTCGCGTCCTCGCTGCTGCGCGAGGACGTGACGCGGCCCTCACTGCCGTCGGAGAAGGGGCTGGCCAACGCCCCTGCGAAGATGGGCACCAGCTTCGCGGTTCCGAAGATCATCGAGTGACGCCATGGAGCTGACTGGACTGTCCATGCTGGAGCTGGCGGCGAAGCTGGCCGCGCGAGAGGTCTCCTCGGTGGAGGCGACGCAGGCGTGTCTGGCGCGCGTCGCCCAGGTGGACGGGAAGGTGAAGGCCTTCCTGCGCCTGGACGAGAAGGGCGCGCTGGCGGCGGCTGAGGCCAGCGATGCACGCCGCAAGGCGGGAAACCCAGCAGGCCCGCTGGACGGTGTGCCCATCGGGCTGAAAGACATCTTCCTGACCGAAGGCGTGGAGACGACGGCCGCCTCGCGCATCCTGCAGGGCTTCATCCCGCCTTATGACGCGACGGTGGTGAGCCTGCTCAAGCAGGCAGGCCTGCCCATCGTGGGCAAGCTGAACATGGACGAGTTCGCCATGGGCTCGTCCAATGAGGGCAGCGCGTTCGGCCCCACGCACAACCCGTGGGCGCTGGACCGGACGCCGGGAGGCTCCTCGGGAGGCTCGGCGGCGGCGGTGGCGGCGCGCGAGGTGTTCGGAGCGCTGGGCACGGACACGGGCGGCTCCATCCGTCAGCCCGCGGCCTTCACGAACATCGTGGGGATCAAGCCCACCTATGGGCGTGTCTCCCGCTATGGCGTCATCTCCTATGCCTCGTCCTTGGACCAGGTCGGGCCCATGGCGCGCACGGTGGCCGACACAGCGGCGCTGCTGCAGATCATCGCCCGGCACGATCCTCTCGACGCCACGTCCGCGCCGGTGGAGGCGCCAGACTACGGGGCGGACCTCGAGGGCGGAGTGCGGGGCCTGAAGCTCGGCGTGCCGCGCGAGTACTTCATCGAGGGTATGGACCCGGAGGTGGAGGCCACGGTGCGCGAGGCCATGAAGGCCTACGAGCGCCTGGGCGCGACGCTGGTGGACGTGTCGCTGCCTCACACGAAGTACGCGCTGGCCACGTACTACCTTATCGCCCCGGCGGAGGCGTCCAGCAACCTGGCCCGCTACGATGGCGTGCGCTACGGCCTGCGTGCGAAGGAAGCCAAGGGCTTGAGGGAGATGTACGGCCTGTCGCGCGACCGCGGCTTCGGCGCGGAGGTCAAGCGCCGCATCATGCTGGGCACCTACGCCCTGTCCGCCGGCTACTACGACGCCTACTACCTGCGGGCCCAGAAGGTCCGCACGCTCATCCGGCAGGACTTCACAAAGGCGTTCGAGCAGGTGGACGCCATCCTCTCGCCCGCCTCGCCGGTGCCTCCGTTCAAGCTGGGTGAGAAGATGGACGATCCGCTGTCCATGTACCTCATGGACGTGTTCACGTTGACGTGCAACCTGGCGGGGCTGCCCGGCCTGTCGCTGCCGTGCGGCTTCACGAAGTCGAACCTGCCCATCGGCCTGCAGATCCTCGGCAAGCCGTTCGACGAAGCACGGCTCCTGCGCATCGCCCGGGCCTTCGAGCGGGAGCACGACTTCAACCGCCGCATCGCCTCGGTCTAGAGGAGCGCCCCGGTACCGCCATGCCCCTGAGCGATTTCCAGCCTGTCATCGGTCTCGAGGTCCACGCGCAGCTGCTCACGAAGTCGAAGATCTTCTGTGGGTGCTCCACGGAGTTCGGCGCGGAGCCCAACCGGAATACGTGTCCGGTGTGCCTGGGGATGCCCGGGGTGCTGCCGGTGCTCAACCATCGGGTGGTGGAGTTCGCCGTCCGCACGGGCCTGGCGCTGGGCTGCACCATCAAGAAGACGAGCGTGTGGAGCCGGAAGAACTACTTCTATCCGGACCTGCCCAAGGGCTATCAGATCACCCAGTTCGATCAGCCCATCTGCGAGTGGGGCAAGCTCACCATCGACACGCCCGAGGGCGAGAAGGCCATCCGCATTCGCCGCATCCACATGGAGGAGGACGCGGGGAAGAATGGGCATGACGCCGCGGTGGGCGAGAGCTTGGTGGACCTGAACCGGGCCGGGGTGCCGCTGCTGGAGATCGTCAGCGAGCCGGACCTGCGCAGCGCGGACGAGGCGGTGGAGTACCTCAAGGCACTGCGAGAGATCCTGGTTTACCTCGGGGTGAACGACGGGAACATGGAGGAGGGCTCCTTCCGCTGCGACGCCAACGTGTCGGTGATGCGCAAGGGGGAGACGAAGTACGGCACGCGCGTGGAGCTGAAGAACATCAACTCGTTCCGGTTCATCAAGCAGGCCATCGAGTACGAGATTGGCCGGCACGTGGAGGTGATCGAGTCGGGCGGGAAGATCGATCAGGAGACACGGCTGTGGGACACGCAGCGGTACGAATCCCGCTCGATGCGCTCCAAGGAAGAGGCGCACGACTACCGGTACTTCCCGGAGCCGGATCTGCCGCCGCTGCACGTGCCAGACGCGCTGATCGATCAAGTCGCGCAGGGGCTGCCGGAGCTGCCGCGTCCGAAGTTCCAGCGCTTCATGAGCCAGTATGGCCTGCCCGCGTATGACGCGAGGCTGCTGTGCGCCGAGCGCCCGCTGGCCGAGTTCTTCGAGGCGTGCGCCCAGCACTACAAGGACTACAAGAAGCTCTCCAACTGGTTCCAGGGCGAGCTGACCCGTCTGCTGAACGAGAGCAATGGAGCGGTGACGATCTCCACGCTCAAGTTCACGCCCGGGCAGCTGGGCGAGCTGCTCACGGCGGTGGAGAAGGGGACGCTGTCGAACAACGCGGCCAAGGACGTGCTGGGGGAGATGTTCCGCACGGGCAAGGCGCCGGACGCCATCATCGCGGAGAAGGGCCTGGCGCAGGTGAGCGACACCGGGGCCGTGGAGGCGGTGGTGGACGAGATCCTCGCGAAGAACGCCGGCGAGGTGGAGAAGTACCGTGCCGGCAAGAAGCAGATCTTCGGCTTCTTCGTGGGCCAGGTGATGAAGGCGATGAAGGGCAAGGGCAATCCCACCCTCGTCAATGATCTGCTGAAGAAGAAGCTCGGGGACTGAACTCCTGCTTCTGGCGGGTGCTCACCGGGGTGGGCGAAGATGCGGTCCGGCCTGTTCTGTTCGAGGAACTCATGCCGCCCCCCGCACTTCGCTCTTCCCTCCGTCTTCTCGCGTTGCTGGTGAGCCTCGCCTTCGGGGTAGGTGCCTGCTCGAAGGAAGAACCACCAAGTCCACCGCCACGCCCGGCGGGCCGTCCCCTCCAGGTCGAGCGGGATCCAGACATCACTCCCCGCGAGGGGCTCTCCCAGTTCAAGGCGGCGTACGAGAAGGCGTACCGGCTCCAGCCGGATGCTCGCATCACCCTCGCGCTCGCGGAGCTGGATCACTTGCTGACGGGTAAGCCGCGCTCTGATGTGGAGGTGCAGTTTCAGGACGGCCGGTGGCAGCTGCGGAGCGGTGGTGCGGATGCGGGCTCACTGCCCGAGTTTCCGGACTTTGCCGACGCTCTGGCGTTGCTCGAGGCGCGGGCCCGGCAACTCGGCACCCATGCACTGGAGCTCCAGCCTGACGCCTCGGGCAAACCGGCGGCGAATCGCGAGGAACTCTCGCCCTTCCCGCTCGGCCGTAAGACGTTCGAGGTGCTGCACCAGCTGAACCGGGACTGGGCGGCCGGCAAGCGAACCGGAGCCGCGGTGCGCGAGGGGGCACGCGCCATGGTGTCGCTCTCCTTTCAGTCGCTGGATCTGACCGAGACCGCCACCATCGTGCCGGCCCGGGCGTTCGCCCAGCTCGCACTGGCACGCGTCATCACGGGCTCGCCGTTCACGGAGGAGCAGGCGCTCCTGGCCGTGAGCCTGGGCTACACCCAGGCAGCTCGCCAGCTGTCAGCGCAGCTCTCCCCTCGTGCTCCCCTGCGCCTCTTCCTCGAGGAGGACGACACCCGGCTCGGAGCCCTCGCGGCGGCGGAGGCGAAGCGTTTGCACCTGGCGCGCTATCTCTGGGTGCGCCGGATCGCGGAGATGGGACATGCCGAGCGCCTGCAACGGCTGAGCAAACTCCGGCATGCCGCTGTGCCGGACATTCACGAGCTGGCGGCCTATCTGCGCATCAGGGACTTCAACCTGGATCGCCAATGGGGGTTGGTCCTCCCAACCCTCGTGCTGCGCGAGGTGGCCACCGCTGCTGGCAGCCCGGGTGACGACGAGCGCGCCCCCCGAAAGAAGCCCTCAAGAGGCGCTGGCGAGGAGCTGGCCAGCCGCGTCAAGCGCATCGCCGAGCGCTTCGACATCTCACGGCGCGGAATCCTCCCGCCCTTCGAGGAACAACTGGCCCGGGTGGGAGATCCCAGCGGCTTCTTTCTCGGCGCCGAGGCAGAGCGTGCCTGGTTCCAGGCGCTGTTCTTCTCCGCGCAGTACCGGCTGGGGTTGCACTACCTCGACTCACTCTCCTCCGCCGAGGCGGCCGACAAGTTCTCCAAGTCACTCGGCAGCCCCAGCTCCCCAGCGGGTCAGGAGTTCGTGGCGTGGATGACGCGCCTGGTGCAGGCAAAGTCAGGTGGCGGGGGAGAAGCCGAGCTGATGAAGGGGCTGACGGAGCTTAAGAGCTTCGGTGCGGCGCCCCTCCTGCGGATGTTCGAGGAGCTTCAGGACGCCGCCGACTGGGGGGATCCCGCGCTCTCCACGATGGTGCGGCGCCTGGCTGCGCAACTGGACACGCGCCCCAGGCATCGAAACGCCCTGGCGAAAGCGGCCCGGAGTGCCTTGTCGGACTTCGTGCTCGCGGAGAAGCTCTACCGCGCCAACTTTGCCGCCACGGGTGACACCGGGATTGAAGCCTGGCTGGCGTGGATCGACCGGGATACCGCGAAGCTCCGGGCCTTGCTGGCCTCGGCGGACTCCTCCGGCCGGATCAAGCTGGATGTGCTCAAGCACCTGGTGAAGTCCCAGCAGGTGGATCCAGCCCAGCTGAAGCAGCAGCTGGCCCCGCTGCTGAGCGAGTACGGAGACGAGTGGTCCTTTACCTCGGACTGCGTGGAGCTCTTGGAGAGCCACCAGCGCTATGCCGATGCCCGAGCCGTGGCCGAGCAGTGGGTGATGCGCCACCCCAATGCCGAAGGCTTTGAGCGGATCTTCTCGCACTCTGCCATCGCGCGCATGCACTACCGCGAGGGCAACCCAACGGCAGGTTGGGAGTGGGCGGAGCCTCTGATTCCAAGCCAGCAGTTCGGCGCCATGCAGCGTGGTGCACTGTTGCTCCAGGCGCTCGGCGAGGAGGACAAGGCGGTGTCGCTGGCCCAGCAGCTCTACCGCCGTTACCCAAGAGTGAAGGCTCTGGCTGTGTTGGCCGAGGTGTTGTGGCGCTCTGGCAGACATGAGGAGGCGGCCAAGGCCCTGGCCTCCCCCGCGCGCCCTCTGCGGACGGTGGACTGGCGCTGGCACATCGGCGAGCGGTTCGCTGCAGTGTTCTCCTCACGCCCGGTCGCGGACGGGCGAAGCGCGTTCCTGGCGCTGAGGCAGGCGCGCATTGGCGCCACGGAGTTGAGCCAGCTGACGGCCGAGGTGAGCCAGGCGGGCAACGCCGAGCTCGCCTTCGACCTCCTGTCGAGAGTGAGCGTGTCCGGGTTGCAGCAATTGGAGCTGCTCATGCGCGCCTACGGTGATCTGAAGAAGTGGAAGGGGGAGGAAGCCGCGCTGACATGGCTGAAGACGCGTGTCTCCGGCGGCATGTTGGAGCCCCTGAGCATGTTCGCCTTCAGAGCCAAGGCGAGCCGCGTCCTTTGGGAGGTGGTTCCGGACAGCCAAGGCCAGAATGAAGGAGCTGACTACGTCTGGCTCATGCGCGCCGCATCAAGCCTCCAGGCCCGTGACACGGACGCCGTCCGCCAGACCGCGTTGCGTGAGCGCTTCGGGACGGATCGGGCCAGCTTCTATCACCAGCTTGGGCGCTACCTGATGGGGCTCACCTCCGAGGAGGAGATCATCGCCACGGCCACCACGCCCAAGAGCAAGGAGGAGCTGCCCTTCTTCCTGGGCTTCAAAGCGCAGGTCGAGGGGCGCTACGCGGACACGGTGACATGGTATCGGGCCGCCATCGAGACAGGGAATCCGCGCATGGGTGAGTACCGGTGGGCCTACGATGAGCTGAGCCGCTTGCGCAGCGCCGAGCTGAGCCTGGCGCGGATGAAGGAGCAGTCGCTCTAAGCAGGCCCTGGTGAAGCTGCTGATGCCAGACGCGCCGTGGTGTGCAGGATGTCCTCCGCCCGGGGATCCACGGCCTGGGCGAGGATGCGCACCTCGCCAGTGCGCACACGCTCGAAGATGAGCGAGGGCGCCTCGAAGACGGTGTCGAAGAGGGTCCCAACCAGCTGCGGGTTCACCGCATAGCGCACGCGCTGGAGTGCGGCGAGCTGGGAGTAGAGGCCCTCGGTGAACCACTGCTCGCGCCGGAGCTGGTGCTCGTCCGGAGCGTTGAAGGCCCAGGGTTCATCCCACGGCCAGGCGTTGGCCGAGGGCTGCGCGATGATGTCCGCTCCGAGCGCATCCAGCACCCGCGCCGCGGGAACGAAGGACGGCTCCTGTGACGTGTGGGGCTCGCGGAAGCCGTCGTAGCAGATGAGCGTGCCGAGCCGGCCAAAGGGCGTGGGCACCACCTCCAGCTCCTCAGGGCGTCCCGGGCTGAGCCGGACGACATCCTCCTGCGTGGGCACGAGGTTCACCTTCCGGGTGACCGCCACGCACCGCCCCTCGGGAGAGAAGGTGTAGCTGGTGTTGTAGGTGCGCGCGCTCACCGGCGTGAAGTCCGCTGTATCTGCTCCGAGCCGGTTCTTGGGCAGTAGCGCGCTTCCCCCGACGACCCACAGGCCGAAGCTCCGCGCGATGCCCGAGAACGTGCGCCACATGGCCCGATGCACGCGGGCCGCCGTGGCCACATAGAGGCACTCCTCGATCGAGGAGGGCAGGTACCGCAGGGCCGCCGAGGCCAGCGACCGAGCCTCGGCCACCGCCACGCGGAACATGGCGGCCTGCGTGGTTCGGGCACGGCGCACCCGGTGGAGGTGGCCCATGATGCCCAGGGGCGCACCGATCATCTCCGGCCACACGGCCAGCGCCGGGTACAGGAGGCGCCCCGAGCCATCCCGGGCCCGGAGCTGATCGATCCGACGGGCCAGCGCACGGTGCCGCTCGGTGAAGGACTCCTCGGAGACATAGTCCTCCAAGGAGAGTCTGGGTTGAACGGCGAAGAGCTCGACGTGTGTGGAGGAGGAGGGAGCTTCCACTTAGCGGAGGATGTCACCGGCACACGAGCGGGTCGAGCCAGTACGCAGGCGGCGACTTGATCAGGCCAATCTCCCGCAGGCGCTGCTGAAGGAAGGCGTCCGCGGTGATGACGGGCGGCAGGCTGGTACCCGTGATTGACCACGCGGTGCGTCGTGGCGGGGATGACGTTGTTCGTCACCCGGCTGAGCTGGGCAGCGTCCCGGAGCGGTCGTGGGCGAGGTTGACGAGCGGGATGCCACGAGCCGAACTGGACATGGACCTCAACTCTATCTATCCCCTTGGATCCGTTGGACTAAACCGTTCCGTGCATCGAGAACGTCTGTCCGCTACCCTGGCGGTCAGGTTGGATACAGCAGGATGAGGATACCAGGTCCGGGTTACGTCGGTAGAGACTTCCGGCGCGCCCGCATCGAGAATGAACTCTGCATACAGAGGCCTGACCTGGGCCAGCGAGGATGGCACACCCGCGATGGAGGATGAGCGGAACTCCCCGGAGATGAACCCGGGGGAGGAAGAGGATCCGCTGATAGGGACGCAGCTCGGCAGCTTCCGTCTGGTGCGGAGGCTGGGCCGAGGCGGCATGGGGACCGTGTACCTTGGGGAGCACGTCTCCATTGGTAGCCGCATGGCCGTGAAGGTGCTCCATGAGCATCTGGCCGCGTACCCGGAGCTCGTCCAGCGCTTTCATGCCGAAGCTCGGGCGGTGAACCTCATTGGCCACGAGAACATCGTCAGCATCTTCGATCTGAACTCGGCCCCGCCGCGCCCCTACCTCATCATGGAGTACCTGGAGGGGGTGCCCCTGTCCTCGATGGTGGGCGTCCCAGTGCGCGCGGACGTGTGGATCCCCATCCTGGCCCAGGCCTGCGAGGCCCTGCACGCGGCCCACCAGCGCGGCATCGTCCACCGTGATCTGAAGCCCGACAACATCTTCCTGGTGCAGCGTGCGAAGGGGACGCCTCCCTTCGTGAAGGTGCTCGACTTCGGCATCGCCAAGCTCATTGACGGCGCGGGGCCGCAGACGCAGGCAGGCATCATCGTCGGGACGCCCGAGTACATGTCCCCCGAGCAGTCCCGCAGCCAGCGGCTGGATGGCCGCGCGGACGTGTACTCGCTGGGGGTGATCGCCTACCAGCTCTCCACGGGGCAGCTCCCCTTCACCGACGAGGGGACCGCTGCCCAGCTCGTGGCGCACCAGACGATGCCCCCGCCCCGGCCTCGCACCATCCACGCGGGCGTGTCCGCTCCCGTCGAGACGGTGATCCTGCGCGCGCTCGCCAAGCCGCTGACGGACCGCTACGAGCATGCTCTGGCGTTCAAGGCCGCGCTGGAGACCGCTCTGAGCGAGGAGCTCCGGGGGCCCCCTCCCGAGCCCACTCCGCCGCCTCTGCCCGTTGCCCCCAGCCCGGTGCGCGAGACGCCCTCTCGCCGCCGTGGGCGCCCGATGGAGATTCCGGTGCGGGTGGTGCTCCGCCCCGGTGCCTCGGCCGAGCGCCTGGTGTGCACGGACATCGCGCGGGGAGGACTGTTCCTGCGCACGCAGGGCGAGCTGCCGCAGCTCTTCGCCCGGGTCCAGGTGACGCTGGATCTGGCCCGTGGACCGCTGACGTCCACCTGCGAGGTGGTGCGCCTGGTGACGCCCGAGCAGGCCCTGCTCTGGGGAATGGCGCCGGGCTTCGGCGTGCAGTTCGTGGAGCCCCCCGCCGACTTCAAGGCCGCCGTGGCCCAGCTGGCCAAGGGCGGAACGGGCAACACCCCGGTCGAGGTCGCGGAGCCCGCGGGAGATGCCGAGGCGGCGACGCTGCTGGAGGGCTTCCGGACGAACCTCCAGAAGGACCACTACTCCCTGCTCTCGCTCCAGCAGGACGCCAGCTTCGAGAACATCCGGGGGCGGCTGCGCGCGGTGCTCACCGAGCTGGAGGGGCTCAGAGGGCGCCCGCTCTCGTCTACTCAGCGCTCGTTGCTGGAGTCGGTGCTCGCGCGGGTACGAGACGCGGGAGAGACGCTGACGAACATCCCTCGCCGGGCGATGCATGACGCCCAGCTTGGCAACTTCCGGGGCGTGGAGATCTGCCTGGCCGCGGGCCTCACCGTGACGCAGCTCGAGGGGTTGCGCAAAGACTTCCTGCTCCGGAGGCCGAACGCGGCGGGCACGGCGCGCGTCCACATCCTCACGGGCAACGCCTATGAGCGCAACGGCCAACTCGCGCGCGCCGCGGAGTCCTATGAGCGGGGGCTCGCGTTGGATCCGCTCGATCTCTCGCTGCTCCAGCGCTACCGGGCGGTGCGGCGGTCCCTGGGCCCGCGCGGGCCCACGTAGCGCAGGGGCGCGGTCAGCGGGCGACGCTGTAGCCCGCGGCAGCGCGCTTGATCCCCTGGGAGACCGTGGAGGTGCAGGCGTCGCTCAGCTTGCCCGCCGCGGCGAAGGCGCAGGCCAGGACGGCGCCACCGTAGACATCCTCCTTGCCCTTCTCGCACGTCTCCACATCACCCAGGCAGTCGACGTACTCCTCGAGCGCCTTCTTGTCGTCCTCAGAGCACTTCGCGAGGTCCTCCTCGCACTGCTGGACGTCGAACGGCTCGTCCGTGCCCGGGGTCCCATCGCTACAGGGCTTCGCCTTCTCCGAGATGTCCTCGCTGACGTCCTTGAAATCCTCGCAGATGGACCCACTGCACCCCGTCAGCACCAAGGAGGCCACCGCGAACGCACTGACCAGCCGCTTCATCATGAGACTCCTGGGGTCAAGAGAAGGTACAAAAAAGACCCCAGGCGCCGGCGAGCGGGCCTGGGGTCTGGAACGACGGAGAAGGTGGATCAGCGGCCCTTGACCATGGCCAGGCCCTTGCGAACCATCCCGTCAGAGGTCACCGCGCCGCAGGCGTCGCTCACGCTCTGCAGGGGAGCCGCACAGGCCAGGAAGGACGTGGCGAACGTCTGCTCGGTCGACGCAGTGCACTCGGGCAGGTCGCCGATGCAATCGATGAACTTGTTGAGGGCCTCCTTGTCGGAGTCCGTGCAGGCCTCGAGGCTGTTCTCGCACTGCTGCCGCTCCGCCTCGGTGGGCTCTTCATAGGTCACCTCACTGAAGCTCGGGCAGTTCTTGACCTTGTCGACCAGCTCCTTGCCAGAGTCATCGAACTCATCGCACAGAGAACCGCTGCAACCCGCGAGCGACAGAGAGACCAGCGCAACCGCACAGACCAACCGCTTCATCAGAGGACTCCTAGAGTTCAAGAAAGTACAGCGGGGAACATCCTAGCCGGGGATCGCCTCCTGGCGAGAATTGCGAAAGGGCAAGCAGACGGCCGGTTTCTTGCTTCCGGATGTGGGTAAGGGCCCGCCATCCCCTTGACTCAACCGATCTTCTCTCGTAGATCGGCCGTCCTTTGCGTATCCGGGCGGCCTGCCGACCGAAATGCGCAGTGGCTTTCACGGGTTGACCCAACCCGACTCAATCGAGGGTTCGACGATGTACGCAGTGATTCGCACGGGCGGTAAGCAGTACCGCGTGGCCGAGGGCGACGTCCTCCGCATCGAGAAGGTTGCGGGCGATGTGGGCTCCGAGGTGGCCTTCAACGACGTCCTCATGCTGGGCGGCACGGACTCCCCGAAGGTGGGCCGGCCCACCGTGGGTGGCGCCAAGGTGGTGGGCAAGATCCTGGCTCAGGACAAGCACCGCCGCGTCCTCCACTTCCGCAAGGAGAAGGAGGGCTGGACGCGCCGCCGCGGCCACCGCCAGCCGTACACCGAGGTCAAGGTCACCTCTATCTCCGGCTAACGCTGGTTCCATTTTCTCCCGGGCGCCTTGGGGCGGCCGGTTCTCGCAGGACAGGTGTCATGGCTCATAAAAAGGGACAGGGTTCGTCTCGCAACGGGCGCGACTCGAATGCTCAGCGCCGCGGCGTGAAGGTGTTTGGCGGCGAAGAGGTGACGGCGGGGAGCATCCTCGTGCGGCAGCTCGGCACGGTCATCCACCCCGGCACCAACGTGAAGCTGGGGCGTGACTACACCCTCTACTCCACGGTGGATGGAGTGGTGAAGTACGAGCGGCTGGGCAGGGACCGGAAGAAGGTCTCGGTCTACCCGGCCCAGGCGAGCGCCTAGCAGGCGTCGCCCCGGGCCTGCCTGTGGGCGGGCCTGGCTGCAATCGAGCGGGTCGCTCCCGGTCCACACGCCTGACGGCGGTTGGACACGAGGGCGGCCCGTTCTGCGTTTCCGAACCCGGTTTCCCCGCGTGCGGGGAGAGGCCACCGTATGAAATTCGTCGACGAGGTCCGCATCTACGTGAAGGCAGGGGACGGTGGGAACGGCGCTGTGGCCTTCCGGCGGGAGAAGTTCGTCGAGCGTGGCGGCCCCAGCGGAGGGGATGGCGGGAATGGGGGCTCGGTGGTGTTCGTGGCTGATCCCCAGCTCACCACGCTGCTGGACTTCCGCTACCAGCAGCACCACCGCGCGAAGAACGGCGAGAACGGGATGGGGAGCGACTGCAACGGCCGCGCGTCGGAGGATCTGATCCTCAAGGTGCCGTCGGGCACGCTCATCCGCGAGGCGGGCTCGGGCGAGCTGCTGGCGGACCTGAGTGAGCCGGGCCAGCGCTATGTGGCGGCGCAGGGTGGGCGCGGGGGCCTGGGGAACATGAACTTCGCCACCTCGACGCGGCAGACACCGCGCTTCGCCCAGGAGGGGACGAAGGGCGAGGAGCGCACGCTGGTCCTCGAGCTGAAGCTGCTGGCGGACGTGGGGCTGCTGGGCTTCCCGAATGCGGGCAAGAGCACGCTGATCTCGCGGGTGAGCCGGGCGCGGCCGAAGATCGCGGACTATCCGTTCACCACGCTGGTGCCGAACCTGGGCATGGTCCAGTACAAGGACAACCTGTCCTTCGTGATGGCTGACATCCCCGGGCTGATCGAGGGTGCAAGCGAGGGCGTGGGGTTGGGGCACCAGTTCCTGCGTCACGTGGAGCGCTGCAAGGTGCTCATCCACCTCATTGACCTGGGGGCGGAGGGCGAGGGCCGCGATCCGGTGGGGGACTACGAGATCCTCAACCGCGAGCTGGAGAAGTACAGCGCGGAGCTGGCGAAGAAGCCGCAGGTGGTGGCGCCCAACAAGCTGGATCTGACGGAGTCGCGTGAGCGCCTGGAGAAGTTCACGGCCGCCATGCGGAAGCGCGGCATCGCCGTGTTCCCTGTGTCCTGCGCCACGGGGGAGGGCATTCAGGCGCTGCTGGACGTCACCGCCGAGGTGCTCTTCACAGGCCGGCCGGACAAGCTCCACGTGGAGCCGCCCGAGAAGCCCGCCAAGAAGGCCGCGGTGAAGAAGGAGCTGCCGAAGCGGGCTCCCGCCAGGAAGGCCCCGGTGAGGAAGGCGGCGGCGAAGAAGGCTGTGGCGAAGAAGGCTGTGGCGAAGAAGGCCGTGGCGAAGAAGACGGCGGCGAAGAAGGCGCCAGCGAGGAAAGCCGCGGCCAAGAAGGCGCCAGCAAGGAAGTCTGCGGCCAAGAAGGCGGGGCGTGCGAAGGGGCGGAGGTCCTGACGCGATGAGTGGAGGCGGTCCGAAGTACGAGCCGTACGAGAAGAAGCCGGTCGAGCCGGAGACGTTCCTGCTCGACGTGCGCAAGGAGAAGATCGACCGCGTGGTGGAGCACCGGACGCGGACGTTCACGGTGGTGCTGGACCGGCTCGAGGACAGCTTCAACATGGCGGCGGTGTTGCGCACCTGCGAGGCCATGGGCGTGCAGGAGGTGCACGTCGTCATCAACCCGGAGGCGCCGTTCCTACCGAACTCGCGGGTGGCACAGGGCTGTGACAAGTGGCTGGACGTGAAGCTGTACAAGACGTTCGCCGAGTGCCGCGATCACCTCAAGGGGCGGGGGTTCGCGCTGTATGCCTCGGCCATCCGCGACGGCGCCACGAGCCTCTACTCGCTGCGCTTCGACTCGAAGATCGCGATCATCTTAGGTAACGAGCGCTTCGGGGTGAGCGAGGAGGTGCTTGCGGGGGTGGACGGCACCTTCTGGATCCCCATGCGGGGCTTCAGCCAGAGCATCAACATCTCCGCGGCGGCGTCGGCCTGTATCAGCCGGGCGGTCGCCTGGAGGGAAGAGCACCTGGGGAAGGTAGGAGACTTGACTCCAGAGGAGGCCCAGGCGCTCCGCGAGCGCTTCTATGAGCTGGCTGTCAAGCAAAGGAAGCGGATTTTCAAGAGAAAGCAGCCGTGAATGAGGGGGACGAGACCCCCGTCTGAAGCGATAGAAGCCATCACGGGCCACCGGGGCCTTCCTGGAGATCGCATCATGCTCATCAAGACCTTGCTTGTTGCCCTGCTATCCATGCAGCCCGCGGCTGCGCCCCAGGCAAAGCCGGCGGCACCCGCGGAGACCAAACCGGCAGCCCCTGCCGCTGAGGCCGCGAAGCCCGTCCAGGCGGTGAAGGGCAGCGTGGCGCCAGAGGTGAAGTCGCTGGTGGATCGGATGCAGGCCTTCTACGAGAAGACGAACGACTTCAAGGCCGACTTCAAGCAGGACTACAAGTACAAGACGTTCCGCCGGACCCAGACGTCCACGGGCACGGTCATCTACAAGAAGCCGGGCTTGATGCGCTGGGAGTACGAGAAGCCCTCGAAGCGCACGTTCGTGCTGGCGGGCAACAAGGCGTACGCGCATGACCCGGAGGCGCAGAGCCTCACGGTGGCGAGCATGGACACCAGCAAGCTCTCCGCGTCCGTGACGTTCCTGTTCGGGCAGGGGAAGCTGGCGGATGAGTTCAACATCAAGAAGGGCACGTGCGCCGACTGCAAGGGCACGCTCCTGGTGCTGGATCCCGCGCAGCCGGACCCGCGCTTCCGGCAGGTGCGCCTGGAGGTGGACACCAACACGGCCCAGGTGCTCAAGAGCACCGTGGTGGATCCGGACGGCAGTGAGAACACCATCGCCTTCCTGAACCTGAAGACGAACGCGGGCATCCAGGCGGACAACTTCAAGATCAACCCGCCCGAGGGCACGCGCGTCGACGACTTCACCAAGCAGAAGCAGTAGCCGGACGTGCGCCGCGCTCTCCTGGTGCTCTTGTGGGTACTGGCCGGTTGCCACCGGAGCGCGGCTCCTGCGCTCGAGCGGGACAGCTTCGCTGGCCGGACGTTTCCGCTGCTGTCCTCGCCGGCCTTGCGCCTCTCCGTTCCGGGTCACTTGGGAGCAAAGCAGGTGCAGGTCCTGCTGGATGTGACGCGGCCTCTCTCCCTGGTGGCCACGGGGTGCTTCGAGGGGAAGCCCCCGGCGCTCGAGGGCAAGGTGCGAGCCCCCGACCCTAATGGCATGAGGGAGTGGGCCATGGTGCCGCTGCCGGGGCTGCGAGTTGGAGAGGTCTCGCTGCCAGGCCTCTCCGTCGGGCTCACGGGGGAGACTGTCTGTGCCGTCACCCTGGGCACCGATGTGCTGGCTCCCTATGCGCTCACGGTGGACCCGTTGCGCCGCGAGGTGACTTTCACCGCGTCGCGCTCGCGGGAGGCGTACACGGCCGAGCTCACCGCTCCCGGTGCGGATCCCTCGCAAGAGACGCACCTGCTGGAGTTGAGCCGTGAGCCCACGGGAGACTGGCCGCTGCTGGCGGCTCGCATCTCGCAGGGCAGAGCGCGCCTCACGGGTCCGTTCGTGCTCGCGACCCGTGACCCGTTCTCCAGGATCGCATTGAGGGCCGCCGAGGCCCAGGGCCTGCGTCCCTTGGAGACAGCCGCGGGTCTGCCCGCGCGAGCCATCCCGCTGGACTCCGTCGAGCTGGCGGAAGGGGTGGGCGTACGTTCGTTGGTGGTGGAGACGAGCGGATGGAACTCTCCAAGCTCTCTCGGGCGCCTTGGGCCAGATGTGTGGGGACGCTTCCGTGCCACCATTGATGCGCAGGCGGGAGTCCTCCTGCTTCGCAGGCCTCGAGTCCTCGCTTCAGGGGCTCGTCAGCGCTGTGCCCGGGCTGGCACCGGAGATTTCGATGAGGAGTCCTGCTACGCGATCCACACGCGCCAGGATCCGGACGGATCGCTCTCTCTCTCCGTGGCGATACATCGAGATCTGCCCCAGGGTGGGCTGCTCCACGTCGAGCCTCTGGGAGAGGATGGCAAGCCGCTGCACACGGGCTGCCAGGTCGCGTTCACCTTCATGCCCTCGAGCCGCGGTACGACGACCCAGCATCGCATCCCCTGGCCTTCACTGGCCCAGTCCATGCCGGAGTGCCATGCGGAGCTCTCAGCCGTGCGTGGCTACGCGTTGGCTCTCTTCGAGGAGGAGCATCTGTCGCAGTGCCCGCTGACGTGCGCCTTCGTCCACGCGACGCGCACGCGGCGCACGATCTGCGAGTGTCAGCCGACACCGCTGGGAGAGGGCATGAGTGCAGCGGCCCGCACGTCCTCACCCTCGCGCGCTCCGCCTCCGGAAGAGAGGCAGCGGGAGCCCGAGGATCCGAAGTAGAGCCAACACCACGGCCCCCACCAAACGGTCAAGGGCGATGCCACGGTGCCCAACGCTCCCGTCATGAGCATGGCGCAGCTGATGGCCAAGGTCTCCAAGGGGGTTGCCGCTACCGCGGCGGCAACGTCACTGGAAGCGGCGGGAACGACCACCCAAATCTTCACTTGCGGAATAACTGGCAAAACGAGTAAAACTCATTTTTGCAAACTTGACCGTAATTTGAAGATTTCTTGAACAACAAGATTATCCTCCAGGTGGGTCCTTATGCCGTCAGGAACCGGTAGCTCCTCACTGACTCCCGCACTCTCGCCTTCTCCTCGTGGGCTGCGGCTCTTCCGCTCCGTCGCTTTTGCCCTCATGTCCTGCTCACTGGCCGCAGGGTGCGGCGGCACGACGGAGGCCTTGCAGCAGACCGACCCGCTGGAGCCAACGGAGGAGCCGGGCCGTCCGGTTCAGAGCTTCGCTCAGAGCTGCAACACTCCCTGGCTGGGAGACCACCAGTTTGGAACCTCCAAAGCGGACGAGATCACCTCTGTCTGGGTGGATGAGAACGGCTACATCTTCACCACCGGCTTCGAGAACGGAACCGTGGGGCAGACCAACATCGAGCCATCGGGGAATGCCCGAGGGGTCGTGCGCAAGCTTTGGCCCACGGGAGCCCTGCTGTGGCAGAAGAACATCGAGACTTCCGGCACGGACACCGTGGAGCACCTCATCGGTTCGAGCAATGGCCATGTCACGGTCGTGGGGCGCACCACCGGCGTGGTGAGTGGAAACTCCAACGGTGGCCAGTTCGATCTCTTCGCCATGGAGTTGGAGGGGACGTTCGGCCTCACCTACAGCTCCCTGCAGACCGGGGATGCTCGCCCCCAGCACCCCCTGAAGCTTGCCTCCACTTCGGAGGGGAACCTGGTGTTCGCCGGCTATGAGGATCTGTTCGTTCAGCACCAGCAGGTCATGGATACGGAGAACTCGTTCTTGAGCAGCTACGTGCCCGCCTCAGCCCAGGAGCGGTGGCGGTGGAGGTCCGAGTCCCTCGAGAACCCGGATCGCATCACGGGGATGACTCTGAACGCCCCCTACAATGATGAGATCTACGTCTCGGGGTTCAAGTTCTTCGGGGACGCGGAGAGCTTCGGCGGAGCGTTCGTCCGCCGGTACGATCTGTCCGGCACGCAGCTCTGGGCCACCCAGATTGGCTTCGTGGCCACCGAGGTAGATGAGCTGCTCATCTCGCCCACGGGAGAGTTGTTCGCGGCCGGCTCGACCCAGCTTCCGATGCTTGGTGGGGAAAGCCGGGGCCTGTCCGATGCGTACATCACCTCGATCGACAGGACCACGGGCGCGATGCTCTGGGCGTCCAAGGCAGGCACCTCCGAGCACGACTTCGTGACTGCGTTCGCGCAGGGCCCCAACGGAGATCTTTACGTCGCCGGCGACACCTTTGGCGCCTTCGGGGACTTCACGAACCAGGGCGAGCGCGATCTCTTCGTGATCCGGTTCAGCTCTACGGGAGAGTTGCTGAACATCTGGCAGCGGGGGACGCCCGCCAGGGATCATGCCGCAGGGCTTTGGGTCGACGCGTGCAACAACATCTACCTGGGAGGTTTCACCGAGGGCAGCCTCGTGAACGGAACCACGCCCAGGGGTAGGGACTCGTTCCTGCTCAAGGTCACCATGCCCGACATGCTCTAATAGGAGCGCACGCCGCGACTGGATAGCCAGGCCGAGCGGGAGGAGTTGCTGCAGATGCGCCGGGAGAACCGGCAGATGTTGAGTGACAATGGCGGACATGACGGCTCGCCTTGCTGCCTTCTTCTGCCTCCTCGTCGCCGTGCCCGGTGCCGCCAACGTGGCCGCATCCACGCGCACACCTGCGGCTTTCACCCTGTCTCCAGGGACCGCGCGCACACGCTCGGAGGTGCTCGGCGAGAAGCTATCCTTCGACTGCTCGGGGGCGGAGCGCGAGGAGGCCTGCCGCTTCGAGGCCCGCTACCGGCTGCGCAACGGTACCTCCGAGGCGGAGGTCATCGACGCCTCCTTCCTGAGCATTCGTGTGCGCGAGGTGGGCGTGGAACTCGATGGGGAGCCGCTCCCGGTGGCAGAGGGACAGGTGGACCCACCCGAGTTCGCCCTGGGCACCGGCGATGCCGCACAGGCTCCCCCCTCACCCGAGGAGGCGCTCGGGCGGCTCGTGCGCACCTCGGTGCAGCGTTTCGGCTTTACCCTTACGTTGCCGCCGGACAGGGGAGGGGAGTTGGTAGTGCGTGGCGTGGTGCGGCTCGAGCGGCGCTTCCTGCCCTCGGGGTACGAGTGGCCCGCGGTGCAGGCGCGCCACGTGCTGCTGTCCCCTGATGCGCGGCAGGCCACGCACTGGGACATCGACTATCTGCTGGGGCCCATCCGCACGTGGGCGGGCAGCCCCGAGCTCCACATCACAGTGCGCATCCCCTCGGCGTGGGAGGTGGGGAGCAGCCCGGACGCATACGCGCGCACGCTGCCGGAGGCTACGGGTTGGCAGGTCCGGCGCGAGGGCGCGCACGCGGTGGCGGAGCGGCGCCTCCAGGCGGCGAGCGCGCCGGAGTGGCTCAACATCGCGCTCACGCAGCGCAAGCCGTGGTGGATTCCGGGCGGCGTCCAACTGGGCCTGGGCGCTCGGCTCGGGGACGGTTCCCGCTTCATGGCGCGGCTCGGCTACCAGCTCGCCGCGCCCGAGTCCTTCCTGCACTCGCTCTCGGTGGAGACGGACTTTCGCGAGCAGCTCGTCCTCACGCCGCTCACACAGTACGCAACGCCGCAGATCGTCATCATCCCGAGTCTCGGCCTCGGGGTGGGTGTGCCGGTGCAGGTGCTTCCCGAAGCCAGGCCGGGCTTGCGGTTGCTCGTAGACTTGCACTTCGGCCCGGCGGGAGCCGCGCTTAGCTGGGACCACTATCCCCGTCTGCGGGAAGGCTCGGACTCCTTCTCGCGGCTCGCCCTGCTGCTCCAGGTGGGGCTGTAGAATGCCGTGGCCTGCCAGTCGCAACTCTGTTTCCACTGCGTGTGATGGGGTCACGGGATGACGTCGCAGCAGAGAAAGGTACGCAGTCAGAAAGTGGAGGCGGCGGGAATCGAACCCGCGTCAAGGCGGAAGCAAAAAGGGCACATGCAGTCCCGCCCATTGTGACTTCAAGGGGCATGACTCAGAACGGCGTCTTGGGCACCGTGTAGCCCGCATTCGCCAGCAGCGCGGCGTAGTTCGTGGCGACGTGCTGGGCAAGGACCTCGTCGGCCCAGGCGAGGATGCCGCTCTCCTGCACGAAGGAGCCCGTGAGCGTGGTCAGGTTCTGCGATTGCTGCATGTAGGTCACGCCGTTGTCCGTCATCCACTTCTGGATCTGGCTCAGGTACCCGTTGACGAGCGAAGGAGTCGAGAGGCCATAAGCGGTGTAGAGGCCAGGGATGGCGGAGGGCGAGGCCCAGATCAGAGGCACGATGTCGAGCGAGTTGGCGAAGGCGACGTTGCCGCTGAAGGTCGATTGATAAAGATCGATGAACGCCTGGTTACCAATGCCCGGCGCCGCGAATGTGACGGGCTGGATCACGGTGCTCCCGAGCGCGCTCGCGAAGGTAGACTGGCCCCACAAGGAGACCATGGTCGTCATCGCGCCTCCGAGGCTGTGCCCCGTCACGACGAGCTGCGGCACCTTGCCGGCAACGGTGGTGAGGTACTCCGACAGGTTCTTTCCCCACATGGCGCCCTTGGACGTCATGGTGGTGATGTCACCGAAAGCCTTGATGCTGCCGCTTGAGACCGCAGCGCTGCTGTCCGAGGACCAGGGGATCGTGACCTGCTCGAGAGAGCGCAGATCCTCGGCGACCTGGGCCAGGAGCCCCAGGGGATCGACCTTCGCGTCGGTGCCGCGGATGACGACGGCGGCGATTGTCGGAGCGGTCGCCCCAGTGGGCGTGAACTCGGCCGCATAGGCGAGGTTCGAGTCGGAGAGCGTCCACGCCGGGCCCCAGGTCACTGCCCAGGAACCGCCTGAGACAACGAGGTTCTTCAC
>Ga0247825_10000352_pt1 | contig 28955 bp, 27 predicted proteins | sample 13C_Vanillin_Day_FD_194413 | JGI IMG/M metagenome (GOLD analysis project Ga0247825, IMG submission 194413) | Soil microbial communities from agricultural site in Penn Yan, New York, United States - 13C_Vanillin_Day48 | ecosystem: Environmental > Terrestrial > Soil > Agricultural land | place... | reverse complement strand
CACACCCCTCCCACAAGAACATTCCAACAACAAGAGGCACCAATGAAAGACGCCGTCGAAGCAGCGAAGCCATACCCCCCCCCTACCTTTCGTAAGTGATTTGAGGCGGCCATAGCTTTCCATTGTTTCAATTGCCTGTCCATGAACAAACAGCGCGACGGAGCCATTATGCTTACATTGAAGAAGTGCCTCCTGGCCGCCACGGCTGTCTTTGCCTTCGCGGAGGAGCAGCACGTCGCCGAGCCCCCTGTCGAGAGCTGACATCGCCTTTCAGATCGGACGTTCCTCCCAGGCGGGTGTTCGGGGCTCAATTCTTCCCATGCATCCGCGAGCTGCCCAACGTGCTGCGCCGCGCCCTGCCGACGCGCCGTGGGCCACAGCTAGCCGCTGGAGACATCTTCTTCGCGGAGATCTTCTCCTGCCACATTCCTGTTAGCCCCGGTTAGAGTCACAGCAAGGGGTGTCACCATGGCATCGGTGATGACATGGTGCTTGGTGCCAAGCTTTCTTCGTCGACGGGGCTGGGGCTGGTTTTTGGCCTCCGCCAGGGGCTCGCACGGAGCTGCTATCAGAGAACTTGGCTCAATCGCTTCCAAACACCCGCCCGATGCTACTTCAACAACCAAAATGCGCGCCAGGAGACACCTGTTCGCAGCACGAACACGATGCCGTTGAAGATCTGGCGAGGGTCGGTCCTCTTGCGCCCAGCGAATTGGACGTGGCGATTTCTTCGACGAGGCTTCGTATGCACTGGGACATCGCCCTCCAACGACCGTCACGGCACTGACAGAAACTGGGTTGATTTTTCCATCAGCGCTGATCAGCAGGACTGGAGGTGGAGGGGCGTCCAGGGGGGATGAAAGGCAAGTAACATGTGCCCTTGTACAGATGACCCCTGAGTCCCGCGCACTCCTCCTGATCTGCTGAGAGTGTTACCCAGCAGCCCCCGTTGAGGGCGACCTGCCGCTTGCGCGGACACCGTCCCTTGGCATCAGGGCGCCTCTGCCCCGGCTGCGGTTCAGGAAGCGTCTCCTCTGCCATGACCTTGGGGCCAAGGGGCTTGGGGGAATTCTCCGGCGATGCGGACGCCGCCGCATCGCCCAGCCCCACCGGCCCTGCGTCCGGCTGTTCCGCCTCTGCTCTCTCTCCCCGTGCGACAGAGGCCCCCTCCACGGATTTCTCAGGAGTCATCCACCTCGTTCCCATGGCCAGGGCCAGACCGGCAGCACCTGCTGCGAGCCAGAGCCTCCACGAGCGCAGGCAAGTCTGCGGAGACGCTCTCGCGGCGGAGTCCTGTCCATCCACCTGCTCCTGGATGGAGGGGTTCAGGGGCGCGTTCGAGTCCGGGAGAGAGGTGGCGGCACGCTCCATCTCCTGAGCCAGCAGCGCCGCGGTGCCTCGCTGCTGTGGACGCAGCGAGAGCATGCGCAGAATCACCGCGCGCAGGGGAGGCGCCACGCGAGCCGAGTACAGCGCCGTGGGAAGCATCAGCGGCTCCACGCGCCAGGCGTCGTGCTCTCCTCTGTGCGCCTCTCCCAGCTCCGGATAGGCGCCCGTCACGAGCTTGCACGCGGTGACGCCCAGGGCATAGAGGTCATCGGCGGGCCCCGCAGTGTAATGCGCGCCGTCCTGGCGGTGCAGCGCGGCGAACAGCCACGCCTCCGGAGAGCGGTAAGCGGGAGTGCCGGGTGGGAGCGGAGGCGGCGTGAGAGGGGCCGCCCCCGGGTAGATGCTCGAGCCGAAGTCGGTGAGGAACAAGCGGCTGTCCGAGCGGCGCACCAGCGTATTGCCGCCCTTGACGTCCCGGTGCACGGCGTCTTGGGCGTGGAGGTACTGAAGCGCCAGCGCCAGCTGAGCCAGCAGCCGCAGCATCTGCTGGGAAGTGGGGTGGTACAGCCGCGCCCAGTCGTACAGCGGCACGCCGTCAATCCATTCCATTGCCAAGTAGGGATGCCGCGTACCTCCGGGGTGCTCCCACTCCCCGTGGTCAAACAGGCGAGGGAGGTGGGGATGGCACGAGCGAGACAGCAGCCCCACCTCGCGCGCGAAGCGCAAGTCTCCCGGGAACAGGGCGAGCTTGAGCGCGACGGGAGGAGAGTGCTCCTGGCCTGCGCGGAGGGCGCGGTAGACGGCGCCATGGGCGCCACGGCCAGCCGGTTCGGCTACGCGCCAGGGTCCCACCTGTGTGCCGGGAGGGAGCAGCTCTCCAGCCTGGAGCGTGGTGTCGGAGTGCACGATACGGAATCTACTCGGGGTGCGCTTGAGCGTGAATGACAGCGTCACGAGCCGCAACAGCAAGAGCGGCAAGGTGGAGCTGAGGCCTGTCATCTCCAATGAGAAGACGCTGCGTGCAGGATCAGCCCGCTGAGTGGAGTTGCCCCAGACCCGCAGCAAGGAGCGCTTTGCGCTAATTGCTGGCTGTGCACTGAGCGGCGAGTGCCTCGGCCTGGGCCGGGAAGCGGGAGGTCAGCTCTCGCTTCACCTCGGCCACGGCGGACTCGTTGCCACCGCGGGCGTGCATCTGACAGCGGGCGGTGAGTGCCCGCGGATCGTTCGGGGCGAGCTGGTCCGCCTCTCGGTAGGCGCGCTCGGCCCCAGCCTTGTCTCCCTGTCGGAAGAGCACGGCGCCCAGGTAGTAGTGGGCGATGGCCAGCTTCGGGGACTTCTTGAGCGCGCGCTTGATCAGGGCCGCCGCATCCTCTACGCGCTCCTGGCGGTAGCGCACGAAGGCCAGCTCAGCCAACGCTTCCGCGTCGTAGTGGTCTCGCGTCCAGGCCCCGAGCACCTCGGCGGCTTCGTCCAGCCTTCCACTTTGGGAGAGCAGCTGTCCGTAGCGCGGCGCGATCTGAGGGTCCTTCGGGCGCTTCTCGTATGCCTTCGAGAGCGCCGCGAGTGCACCGGGAACATCCCCCTGCCGCTCGCGCAGCTCGGCCAGGGCGAGCACGGGACGCAGATCCTTGGAGGCTGCCAGGGCTGTAGCCTCTTCGATGGCGCGCTCGGCGCGCTTGCCCATCCGCAGCTCGGTCGCGGCGCGCGCCGTCAGCAGGTGCGCCTCCACGTCCTTGGGGAAGCGCCGCGTGAAGGCATCAGCGATGTCCAGCGCCGCGCTGTATTCACCCACTTCCATCAGCAGCGCGCCGGCCCGGGTCAGCTCTTGAGCAGTGGTGCGCTCGTCGCTCTCGAGCCCCTTCAGGGCCGACCTCCGTTCTCCGCCGCCAGGCAGTGCCGCTGCCGCGGCGAGGCGCTCGGCTGGGAGCGTATCGGGCCGCAACAGCCACCAGGCCGCACCGCCTCCCCCCAGCGCCAGGAGCAGCACTACGGCGAGCACAACCCGCAGCAAGCCTCGGGAAGAGGCCACCTGGGAGGTGGCGGGCATGGTCGCTGGCTCAGGAGGGAGTATCGAGGGCCCGGGAGGGAGTGTCGAAGGCCCAGGGGGCAACGTCTTCGCGGTGGGCGCCGCGGTCTGCGTGGGAGGAGCGCTCTTCACGGAGGGAGGCGGCGTCCTCCCGGTGCGCCATGCCACCGTCTGCGTGCCAGGAGGCGGCGGGGAGCCCGAGGTGGACCGGGCCAGGTCCAGGTTCAGCCTTGGCGCCTGCGCGCCGGACTCGGAGGGATCGGCGGAGCGCGCACGCTGCAGCGCCTGGCGCTTGGGATCGCTGTTCAGCGGGAAGAGCTGCTCCACGTAGGCCGCCACCCGCTCGGGAGACGCGAGCTCAGCGGGTCCGCCCACGCTCTCGATGGCCTCGATGAACACCTGGAGCGACTCGAAGCGCGCCTCGGGATCCCGATGGAGCGCCGTGAGGCAGATGTGCTCCAGGGCGCTCGGCACCGAGGGATCGAACGCGGTGGGGGGCTTGGGGCGCCCCTCGGCGATGCGCGACAGCACCTCCTCCGGGTTCAGCCCGGTGAAGGGCCGCCGCCCGCAGAGCTGCTCGTAGAGCATCACCCCGGCGGCGAAGAGGTCGGCGCGGTGGTCCACCGTCTTGCCGACGATCATCTCCGGCGACATGTAGAAGAACTTGCCCTTGAGCGTCCCGGGCTCGGTGCCGGAGCCCAGCGTCTCCGCCTTGGCGATGCCAAAGTCGATGACCTTGATGGCCCCATCCACGCCCACGTGGATGTTGTCCGGGGTGAAGTCCCGGTGGACGATGCGCAAGGGCCGGCCCGCCTCGTCCACGGAGCGGTGGGCGGCGTCCAGGCCGCGGCACGCCTCCACGAGGATGCGCAGGGTGACGCCCACCGGCATGCGCTGGCCTCGCTCGGCGGCCTCGGCGCGCAGCTCCGCGAAAGAGCGGCCCTCCAGCAGCTCCATGGCGATGAAGGGCTCGCTGTTCTCGACCCCCAGTTCCAGGATGCTGACCACGTTGGGGTGGTGCACCTGGGCGGTGATGCGCGCCTCGTTGAGGAACATCTGGACGATGCGCCGGTCCGACACGAGGTGGGGCAGCAGCCGCTTCACCGCCACCGCCGGGCCCCGCCGGCCGTCCTCCTCGATGCGGCGCCCCAGGTACACCTCCGCCATGCCGCCCGTCGCAATGCGTGCGCTCAGGCGGTAGCGACCCAGCCAGTAGAGGTTCTGATCGGGGGGGGTCACGGCGGGCCCAGTCTACGTACCGAATGGCCCTCCTCACTACTGCACTTTGAGGTTTTCCCGCATGGTGGGCTGCAGAGAGACCGGGGAGGCAGGAAATTTGCCCCACGGGAGTTCCCGCCCCACGCTTGCCGTCCTCGCCTTGACGGAGGGTGAAGTGCATGGGTCGCCGGCTGGTATTGCTCCTGGGAGTCGTCGTCGCACTCGGTGGGTGCACGACCGTGGACGTGGCGCGAGTGCCCGATGCACCCCAAGGGCGAGGGGTGTTCGTCAGCACCAGCGATCTGCCAGGGCCCTATAAGAGCCTGGGCGTGGTGCAGGCGACGCGGCGCGGCGTGCTCCTGTTCGGTGCCGTGGATCCGGCGGGCACGGACCTCCAGGCGGACCTGGATGATCAGCTGCTGCCCCAGGTCCGCATGATGGGGGGCGACGGCGTCATCAACGCGCGCTTCCAGCAGACGCAGTACACCCTGCCCACCCGCCTCCTGTTCGCGATCCTGTTCTTCATCCCTCTGCCGAGCGAGGTCACCATCACGGGTGAGGTGGTGAAGCTCGAGGCTGGCGCCCAGCCGCCGGGTCTGGCGGGGAGCGCCGCGGCTCAGGCCCGCTGAACCTATCCACTTTCCTGGAGAGAACCCTGGTGAGACTCCTGCTCCTTCTTCCCCTGGTGTTGGCCACGGGCTGTGGCGCCACGGTGCGTGGCTCGCCGCTGTCGAGCCGTCCGCCCGAGCCCCAAGCAGGGCCTGCCATCTATCTGAGCACGGGCAGCGCGCCCCGTCCGTACCGCACGCTCGGCTTCGCGCAGGTGACGGGCTATGGCGTCACAGTGGCCGGCTTCTCGGACGTGGGCGAGGCGGGCCTGGACGGCACCATCCGCGGCACGCTCTCTCAGGTGGCCGCCACCATGGGCGGGGATGGCATCATCAACATCGAGTTCATTGACGAGAACCCGCCCACCGAGGTGGAGCGCGTCTCGGATCTCTCCGAGACCGTGAGCAGCGCCTTCAGCGGCAAGGGCCAGGTCAAGACGCGCAACCGCTCGGTCGTCGTCACCGGTGAAGTCATCCAGTTCCTCTCCGCTCCATGAGGCCTCTTCCCATGCGTCTGCTGCTTGCCCTCAGTCTCGTGGCCCTGACCGGCTGCACCGTCATCAACACCGCCGCCGTGCCCTCGGATCGGAGCGGCCAGGACATCTTCGTCAGCGCCGGAGACATCCCTGAGCCCTACGAGTCGCTCGGCATCGTGCAGGCGACGCGCTCCGGCGTGCTGCTGTTCGGCTTCGTGGATGTGGTGGGCACGGACATCGAGGCCGGGCTGAACGAGGTGCTCATTCCCCAGGTCCGGGAGATGGGCGGCGACGGCGCCATCAACGTGCGCTTCCGGCAGACACAGTACCTGCCGGCGCAGCAGGTGATGGGCGCCATCTTCTTCTTCGTGCCCCTACCCACCAGTGTGACGGTGACCGCCGAGGTGGTGAAGCTGCGCCGTGGCAGCGCGGTAGGCCCCCCGCAGCCCGAGGGCGCACCCCCTGTCGCGGTGCGCTGAGGGTACGCGCAGCTGCTCCGGCTCCCTGCCTGCTCGCGCCAGGTGGGGGGCGGGGTGCTAAGGTTCAGTCAGTCCCAGTGGTCTGGAGGCCCAGGCCGGGCGAGAGGGTCTCCGTAACGGTTTCCCGAGGTGGGAGCGACGTTGGGTATCGTCCTCAAAGGTGGACATGTCGTCGAGCTGGAGCCGGCCGCCGTGGAGCGGGTGGACCTCCGCATCGAGGACTCACGCATCGTGGCCCGAGGGCCGGAGCTGCAGCCCCTGCCGGATGATGAGGTGGTGCCGCTGTCGGGCAAGCTCGTCTTCCCGGGACTGGTGAGCGCGCACCACCGGCTGCACATGTCCCTGGGCCGAGGCATGCCCGAGCCGGTGCTGGAGAGCTACCAGGAGGCGCTGGAGAAGGTTCGCTGGCGGTACGAGGGTGCGCTGGACCTGGACGCAGTGCAGGTGGCCGCCACCGCGGGTGGCCTCGAGGCGCTGCAGTGCGGCACCACCACGGTGTTCGATCTGCACTCGTCGCCGCGGGAGATCCCTGGCTCGCTGACGCGGGTGGCGCGCGGGCTGCACGAGGTTGGCGTGCGCGGGGTGCTGTCCTACGCGGTGACGGATCGCGCGGGGGCGGTGGGGCGCGAGGAGGGGCTGGAGGAGGCCGTCACCTTTGCCAAGAAGGCCAAGGGCCGCTTCCGAGGGCAGGTGGGCACGGGCCAGATCTTCACACTGGGCAATGACGCGCTGGAGGGGCTGAAGGAGGCGGTGGGCTCCACGACCGCGGGGCTGCACGTGCCGCTGGCGGAGGATCCGCTGGATGAGAAGCTCTCGGTGGAGCGGCATGGCGCCGCGCCGGTGGAGCGGCTGCTGGGGGCGGGGTTGCTGTCGCCCAAGACGCTGGTGGCGCACGTGGGGCACCTGGCCTGGGCGGACTTGGCGCAGGTGATCAGCACGGGCACGTGGCTGGTGCACACGCCGCGCTCCAACCAGCGGCTCGAGGTGGGCTATGCGCCGGCGTTGAAGTTCGGCGCCCGGGCGACGCTGGGCGCGGACGGCCTGTCCGCGGATCTCTTCGCCGAGGCCCAGGCGGCGTACCTGCGCTCGCGCGAGGCGGGGCAGCCCATCGATGTGCTGCGCTACCTGGCCAACGGACACCGGCTGGTGTCCCAGGCGTTCGAGCTGCCGGTGGGGCCGCTGCGCGAGGGTGCACTGGCGGACCTGCTCATCCTGGACTACCTGCCGGCCACGCCGCTCACGGCGGAGAATCTGGCTTGGCACGTCGTGTTCGGGCTGGGCGCGCGGCACGTGGAGGCGGTGATGGTGGATGGAATCTGGCGCATCTGGGCGCGCCGGCCGCTGTCGGTCAACCCCATGGTGGTGGCGGATCAAGCGCGCGAGGCCGCCGCGGCGGTGTGGGCGCGCCTGGCTGGCAAGTAGCGCTCGGCTGAGCAGGGCCGCTTGCCTTCCAGGCAGGTGATCAGTAAGACCGGTGCCATGCTCCTACCCATCCTGGTGACGGGCTTCTTCTCGAGCGCCGTGCCGCAAGCGGGCGAAGTGGCGCCGGACTTCACGGTGACAGACACCGACGGCAAGACGCACACGCTATCGGAGATGGTGAAGACGGGCCCGGTGATCGTGGCCTTCTTCCCCAAGGCGTTCACACCTGGTTGAACGCGCGAGCTCTCGGCGTACCGGGACCGGTACGCGGACATCGAGAAGCTCAACGGCCAGGTCCTGGCCGTCTCCATGGATGACGCGGCGACGTTGAAGAAGTTCAAGGAAGAGCTGAAGGCCCCGTTCGCCTTCATCCCCGATCCGCAAGGCAAGGTGGTGAAGGACTACGACGTGAAGACGCCAGTGGTGGCGTTCGCGCAGCGCTACACGTTCGTCATTGGCGAGGGGCGGAAGATCCTCAAGGTGGAGTCCGGTAAGGACGCGATCGATCCCTCGGGAGCGGTGGCAGCCTGCCCGCTGCGCAAGCCCGGCTCGAAGCAGGACGCGGGGACTCCGTAACACGGGGATGCCGTAGACGCCGTAAGGTCCCTGGCCCTGGAGCGTTGGCTCCAGGGCCGGCGTGCCTGGCTCAGTGCTTGGGGCGGAACGCGTCCTGCACCATGTCAGACGCGAAGCCCTTGCTGACCTGGCCCTCGGCGGCGAAGCGGTACAGCGCCGCGGTGTAGATGCCCGAGAGCGTGGCGTTCACCAGCGACAGCAGGAGCAGGGAGATCACGAAGCCGCCGATGACCACGCCGATCAGCACCGGCGACTGAGAACCCGCGGCCAGGATGATCAGCGGGATGAAGATCAGGATCAGCAGGAACGTGGCCAACCCCATGATGACGCCCAGGGAGAAGCCGCCGATGACCTGCTCCCCCCACGTCTTCTTGAGCAGCGCCGCGCTGCGCTTCACCGCGTCAATCGGATTGACGTCCTCCACGACAAGCACCGGCACCACCAGGAAGGTGGCGAGGTTCCAGGCCATGCCGATGAGCCCCACCACGATGCGGCCGATGATCCCCGCTCGCTCCTGGATGGCGCGGAGGATCATTCCCACCGTCGCCGCGATGAGCGCGTAGCCAAAGATGACGCCCACCTTGCCGGAGGCGATGCGAAAGCCATCCGCCACTGTGGGGTCTCCTCCGCGCAGGCGGATCATCGCCGCCCCCACCAGCGCTGAGTTGCAGAAGAAGATGACGAAGTACGACACCAGGTAGAAGAGGAACCCGACGACGTAGGAGGCCACACCCCCCAGCATCTCCCGGGCGCTATCCGCCAGGATGATGGGCAGGGCGAATGCCGCGGTGACCAGCACCAGCATCACGGCCGACAGCGCCGGGAAGATCATCAGCTCTTTGTCTGCGCTCAGGACGGCCGCGCTCGCCTTGGCGAGCTTCCAGCTATTGGAGATTCGTTGGAACACGTGGGGACCCCCGGTGATGCACGGACCTTACTCCACCGCCGGGCCGCAGCGCATCTGAGGGCGCGGGGGGATGCCCGCACGCCTGGGAACTCAAAGGGGTATGGAAGTTCCTGGTGAGGCGTGAGGTTCCAGGTCGACCGCCGGTGACCGGCCCTTGCCTGCTGCCCATGCTTCGCTCCACTGCTCGCCGCCTCTTCCCCCTCCTGTCCCTGATCTTCGTAGCCCTTGGGGGCGTTTACCCGGCCACCGCCTCAGCCAGCGCCACGTGTGGTCCCGTTCAGGACCCGGAGTGGCTTCGAGGCGCCGTGGTCTACGGTGTCATTCCTCCGCTCTTTGGGGAGCACCCGTTCCAGGACGTGACAGCCAAGCTGGACGCCCTTCAGGAGCTGGGCGTCGATGCCCTCTGGCTCTCGCCCGTGAACGCGACGATCGCCGGAGACTTCGGCTACGCCGTCACCGACTACTTCACCCTGCGCCCGGATTACGGGACGCCCGCCGAGTTCAAGGAGCTGGTCAGGCAGGCGCACGCTCGCGGCATCAAGGTGTTGATGGACTTCGTGCCGAACCACACCTCGGAGGAGCATCCGTACTACCAGGACGTGCTCGCGCGCGGGAAGGAGTCCCCGTACTACGACTTCTACGATCGCGACCGCAGCGGCCAGGTGACGCACTACTTCGACTGGAAGCACCTGCCGAACCTCAACTACCGCAACCCCCAGGTCGCCGAGATGATGACGCGGGCGTTCCTGCACTGGGTACGCGAGTACGACGTGGACGGGTTCCGGGTGGATGTCGCGTGGGGGGTGAAGGAGCGTCGGCCCGAGTTCTGGTGCCAGCTCTCCACTGCGCTGCGTGAGGCGAAGCCGGGGGTGTTCCTGCTGGCGGAGGCAAGCGCGCATGACGCGTACTTCGTGCAGCATGGGTTCAACGCGGCCTATGATTGGTCCCCCGCGCTGGGGCACTGGGCCTGGGAGAAGGCCTTCGAGGATCGCGGCCAGGTGGCCCCGCGGCTCTACGCGGCGCTCACGTCGGGGCAGACACCCGTCGATCGGGTGGCTCGGTTCATCAACAACAACGACACCGCGAAGCGCTTCATCGATCGGTATGGCCCGGAGATGACGAGGGTGGCGGCCGCGCTGCTGCTCACGCTGCCAGGGCTGCCCATCGTTTACACGGGCGACGAGGTGGGGGCCACGTATGAGCCCTATCAGGAGCCTCCACCGCTCTCGTGGGAGGACCGACATGGGCTTCGGGAGCATTACCGGAAGCTCATTGACCTCCGCGAGTCGCTCCCGGCACTGGCCTCGCGGAGCTGGATGCCGTTGACGGTGCAGGGCCCAGGCTCGGTGATGGCCTATGTGCGGCACGAAGACGGGGCGCCGGAGAAGGCACCGGTGCTGGTCGTCCTCAACTTCGGCCGGACGGCGAAGGTGCGGCTGCAGCTCCCCGGGCGGTTTGGACCGCTGGCCGCCCCAGGCGCCCTTCGTGACGTGCTGACGGACACAGACGTTCGGGTCTCGAAGCGTGGCCGCCAGCTCGAAGTGACCGTGCCCGCGTCTGGCGCGTTGCTGCTCACAGCGCAGCCGACTCGGTGATGGCCTCGCGGGGAGCCGGGGCGCGCACTTCGAGCACCTTGCGGAACCATGTGAGCGTCTCCACGAGCCCCTCCTCCAGGGAGACACGTGGCTCCCAGCCCAGCAGCGTGCGGGCTCGGGTAATGTCCGGGCGGCGCTGCTTGGGATCGTCCTTGGGCAGCGGTTGGAAGACGATGCGCCCGCCACCCCCCGCCGCGGCGCGGACCGCCTCGGCGAACTCGAGGATGGTCAGCTCCCTCGGGTTGCCGATGTTCACGGGCAGGGTGACATCCGACAGGGCCAGCCGCACCAGCCCGTCGATGAGATCCCTCACGTAGCAGAACGAGCGCGTCTGCGAGCCATCTCCGAACACGGTGAAGTCCTCGCCACGGAGCGCCTGCCCCACGAAGGCGGGCACCACGCGGCCGTCCTGCAGCCGCATCCGAGGCCCGTAGGTGTTGAAGATGCGGGCGATGCGTGTGCGCAGGCCGTAGGTGCGGTGGTAGGCCATGACGACGGCCTCGCCGTAGCGCTTGGCCTCGTCATACACGGAGCGTGGCCCGATGGGGTTCACATGGCCCCAGTAGTCCTCCTTCTGCGGGTGGACGAGCGGGTCTCCGTAAACCTCCGAGGTCGAGGCCTGGAGGAACACGGCGCCCTTCTCGCGAGCCAGGCGCAGCCCGTTCTCCGTGCCGAGCGAGCCCACGCGCAGCGTCTCGATGGGGAGCTGGGCATAGTCGATGGGGGAGGCCGGGGAGGCCAGGTTGAAGATGTAGTGCACAGGGCCCGAGATGCGGATGGACTCGGTGATGTCATGGCGCACGGACAGGAAGTCTCCCAGCGCTGACAGCTCGGCGATGTTGCGCGGATCTCCGGTGATGAAGCTGTCCAGGCTGATGACCTCCGCGGCGCCGTCTCGGAGCAGCCGCTCGCACAGGTGAGAGCCCAGGAAACCTGCACCGCCGAGCACGACGATCCGCTTGCCGTTGAAGTCGTTCATGGCCACCAATTTCAGACGCGACCCCGGAGCCGAGAAGCGGCCTTGGACCTGAGGGCAGTGCCATGGTCCGTCCCTTGACGGCCGCTCGCGAGACTCGTCCTCCAGCGGTCAGAACCGAGGGTCTCCGGAGCATGTTCGTGAGAGGGTGGGTTGTGGCCTCCGCTCCAGCGAAATAGCCCTGTGCCCCCCATCGAAACCCGGAGGCGGCTGACATGGAAGTGAGGTCGAGGATGAAGGCCGCGGTGATTGCCGCGCCCAAGGGCGCCCGTGTGGAGAACGTGGTGCGGCCAGACCCGGGACCGGGAGAGATTCGGGTGAAGCTGGAAGGCTGCGGCGTGTGCGGCTCGAACCTCCCCACGTGGGAGGGGCGTGAGTGGTTCAAGTACCCGCTGACGCCGGGCGCTCCGGGCCACGAGGGCTGGGGCGTGGTGGATGCGGTGGGCCCCGGCGTGCAGAACTTCCGGCTGGGAGACAGGGTGGCGACGCTCTCCAACAGCGCCTATGCCGAGTACGATGTGGTGAGCACGGACTCCGCCGTGGTGCTGCCGCTGTCGCTCCAGGGCATGCCGTTTCCGGGGGAGCCGCTCGGCTGCGCGATGAACATCTTCCGGCGCAGCGACATCCAGCCAGGGCAGACGGTGGCCATCATCGGCATTGGCTTCCTGGGAGCGCTGGTGACGCGGCTGGCGGTCAACGCGGGAGCGCGCGTGATCGCCATCACCCGGCGGCCCTTCGCGCTGGAGCTGGCGCGGCAGTTTGGCGCCAGCGAGTGCATCCCGATGGATGACCACTGGAAGATCATCGACCGGGTGAAGCAGCTCACGGCCAGCCAACTCTGCGACCGTGTCATCGAGGTGGTGGGCGAGCAGTGGCCGCTGGATCTGGCGGCGGAGCTGACGCGCGAGCGGGGCAAGCTGATCATCGCCGGCTACCACCAGGACGGTCCCCGGCAGGTGAACATGCAGCTGTGGAACTGGCGCGGACTGGATGTGATCAACGCCCACGAGCGCGACCCGCAGGTGTACCTGGAGGGCATCCGTCTGGCGGTGGATGCAGTGGCCTCCGGGAAGCTGGACCCGACCCCGCTCTATACGCACACCTTCAAGCTGGACGAGCTGAACCAGGCGTTCGAGGCGATGCGAAAGCGCCCGGACGGGTTCCTCAAGGCCCTCATCACTCTCTGAGCCCAGGAGCGCACGACGATGATGCACGGAATCGCGGCGAAGCAGCAGGTGGACCTCCCGAGGCTCGGCTTCCTTGGGGTGGGGTGGATTGGCCGGCACCGCATGGAGGCCATCGCACAGAGCGGGGTGGCCCAGGTGGCGGCGGTGGTGGATCCGTCCGCGGCGGCGATAGCGGAGGTGGAGAAGGTGGCCCCGGGCTGCCGGCGGGCGGATTCGTTCGAGGAGCTGCTCTCCGCGCCGCTGGACGGCATCATGATCGCCACACCAAGCGCGGTGCACGCGGAGCAGTCCATCCGCGCGCTGGAGCGGGGCATCGCGGTGTTCTGCCAGAAACCACTGGGCCGGAATGCTCGGGAGGTGCGGCGTGTGGTGGACGCCGCGCGCGCCTCCAACCGGTTGCTGGGGGTGGATCTCTCGTATCGCTTCACCACGGGGATGCGGCAGCTGCGCGAGCGCATCAGCGGTGGCGAGCTGGGGGACGTGTTCGCGATGAACCTCGTCTTCCACAACGCCTACGGGCCCGACAAGGGTTGGTTCTACGATCCGAAGCTCTCGGGCGGTGGCTGCGTGATGGACCTGGGCATCCACCTCGTGGATCTGGCGCTGTGGGTGCTGGACTTCCCAGAGGTGACACGGGTGACGAGCCACCTCTATGCGGGAGGCAAACCGCTGACGAACCCAGGCGCCGTGGTGGAGGACTACGCTGTAGCGCAGCTCGAGCTGAAGACGGGAACGGCGGTGCAGCTCGCGTGCTCGTGGAAGGTGAGCGCGGGCTGTGACGCGGTCATCGAGGCCTCCTTCTATGGTTCGAAGGGGGGCGCTTCGTTCCGCAACGTGAACGGCTCGTTCTATGACTTCACGGCGGACCTCTTTCACGGCACGTCGCGCCAACGGCTGAGCGATCCACCGGATGCGTGGGGGGGCCGCGCCGCGGTGGACTGGGCCACGCGGCTGGCCCAGGGCGAGTTGTTCGATCCCGAGGCCGAGCGCCTGGTGACGGTCGCCGAGGCGCTCGACCGCATCTACCGCTTGCAGACATAGCGCCTGGATGGACGCGGGGGCTCTCGTAGCGGTAGACGGCGGCCCCTCTGCTGTCCTTGAATCCGGGGCATGGCGCGCAAATTGGGCGAGCAACTGATCTCGGAGGGGGTCCTGACGCCGGAGCTGCTGGCGAGGGCCCTTGAGCGGCAGAAGGCGACGGGGCAGAAGCTCGGAGAGTGCCTCGTGCGGCTGGGGCTGGACGAGACGCCCATACTGCGTGTGCTGGCCCAGGAGTTCAAGACGCGCTTCGTGTCCACGGCGAAGCTCGCGCAGGCGAAGATCGACCCCGCGCTGATCGAGAAGGTTCCTGTCCGGCTCGCGGAGGGGTTCGACTTCATGCCGCTGCGGCTGGACGAGGCGGGAGTGCTGTATGTGGCCATCGCCGAGCCACAGCGTCAGCGGGCCATCGAGGAGATCGCCAAGACGGTGGGGGTCAAGCGGGTGCTGCCTTTCGTGGCGGTGCGGCGCACAATCCGGGCGGCGATCCGCAAGCACTACTACGCGGATGCCCAGGCCTTCGAGCAGATGTCGGACGATGACGCGTGCCCGCACTGTGGGGCGCCCGTCTCTCGTGGTGACTTCCAGTGCGCCCGCTGCGAGCTGCTCCTCGTCCGCAGCCTGGACGAGCTGAATAACCGGGACAATGTGTCCCTGGTGCGGGCGCTGCTCTCGGAGCCCGAGCAAAAGATCACCGCCGAGGTGCCCGTCAATCCACACATGGCCAAGACGCGCGCCTCCGCGTACGTGCCCGATGCGGCGGCCTCCAAGAAGATCCCGATCATCATCGGCAACCTGTTGGAAGTTGCCGAGAAGCCACTCCATCCGTTCGAGGCCTATGTGCTCTCCGTCGTGGACGGCCGGACGTCGATCGGGGACATCTCACGCATCACGAAGCTGGCCGAGGTGGAGCTGCTCGCCATCTTCGACTCGCTGGGCGAGCGTCAGTTCACCCAGCTCACGAGCCCCGAGGTGAAGCCTGCCCCCGCCCCGCGGCTCGGACCGGAGCCCAAGAGCGCAGGAGCCACGGCCGCGGCAGCTTCCGGCCCCGCCCCGCGGCTCGGCCCCGAGCCAAAGAGCGCGAGATTCCCGGCAGCGGCAGCTCCTCCCCCATCTCCAGCTCAGCCCAGGAGCCAGCCACCACCACCGCCAGTGCACACAAATCCTCCTGTGTCTGAGCCAGCACCCGGGAAGGCAGCCAGCCCCGGGGTGGCTCAGCCCTACGTGAGGAGCCAGGAGGACGGCATCATCCAGCGCGCCGTGCAGCTGGAGCGCAGCGGCCGTATCGAGGAGGCCATCGAGGTGCTCCAGACGGGCATCTCCAAGCTCCCCAAGCCCGCGCCCCTGTACAACCGGCTGGGGATGATCCTGCTGAACCAGCGGCAGGACTACACCCGGGCCACGAAGCTCTTCCAGATGGCGGCGGACCTCGAGCCGGACAACAGCACGTACATGATGAACCTCTACACCGTGCTCAGCCTCAAGGCCGACATGACCAACCCGGGCAAGAAGAAGAAGCGCTGACGGCCTACGGCCGTCATGTCCAGGGGATTTTCGCTCAGGCGTAGCGGCGGGCCATGCGTGCGCAGAAGTCGGCGAACTCCTCGGGACGGTGTGGCGGGCTGGTGTGGTGGTCGCGCTTTCCGCAGCTGCCCGGCGTGAAGCAGAACGTCACCGTCACATCGAACTCGTCCAGCGCCTTCATCTGCCGGTCGAACCACGGCTCCCAGTGGGGCCGGTGGCTGTCCGCCCAGCTCAACCCCGTGCGCAGCTTCTTCACCCCCAGCTTGCGCAGCCACGCCACCGCGTCGTCCAGCCGGTGGTCCTCGAAGTGGAACCACTGGCAGACGCCCAGCTCCGGCGTGTAGTCCGCGAAGTGCCGCAGCGCCTTCTTCGGCGTCCCGTCCTCGCGCAGCAGCCCCATGTAGAAGTGCCGGTAGTACGACGAGCCCTCCCCCTCCCGGTGCCGCGTCGTCGCCGGCCACGCCTTCGGCAAGTCATAGAGGCTGTACCAGTGGATGCGCGGTGCCAGGCCGGTCAGCAGCTCCGCCGTGCGCCGCAGGCCGAACTCCTGCACCTCCTCAGCGCCGAACGTGGACACCCCCACCTCGGAGATCCACACCGGGTGCTTCACCGCTGCCTTCACCTCCGCCAGCCGGTGGGGCCACTCGTGGATCTGCCAGTGGTTCCAGTCCAGGGGGAAGCCGTGGAGCGCCACCGCGTCCACCTTGTCCAGGACGCCCTTGCGCTCCATGTTCTCCAGGAAGTTGACGTCGATGGGAGAGATGCCGCCCAGCACCCTCGGCAGGCTCGGACGTTCTGCCTTCACGGCGTCCGCTGCCAGCTTCGTCATATGGGCGAACTCCACCCAGTCCTTGTCGAACTCGAAGTCCCAGTGGGACATGTTGTTGGGCTCGTTCCACAGCATCACGGCTTCAACCATGGGGACGCTCTCCTAGGTGCGGGGATACACGGCGCGCGGCTGCTCACGTTCATGCGTGTCCTTCAGGGGGGGCGTCGAGCATCTCTCGCACAGCGGGTGCCATGCGCACGCGCTCCAGCCACGGGCGGTGCTCGGGCCGCAGCCTCGCCAGCGTGTAGGCCACCTTGCGACGAGAGTGCTCCGGGCTGAAGTAGCGGATGAAGCCGGAGGAGTTGAGCGAGAAGAAGGACAGCGCGTCCGCGTCGTTGAGCAGCGCCAGTGCACCATCCTCGCCAGGACGCTCGTGCCTGGTGACGAGCCAGCGCACCTGCTCGCAGGTGGTCTCGTCCACCGACAGCTCCTCCAGGAGCGCGCAGGAGAGCTCCGCGCCAAGCGCCGCGTGGGCGTCCTTGAAGATCTGGTAGTTCGCGGCCTTGTGCTCGACCCGGGCGTCCGCCTCCGAGAGCAGCCGCTCCACATCGTGGAAGAGCGCCGCCACCTGCACGGCCAGGTCCGCCTCCGGCTCCAGCCTCAGCACCCACTGCCACGTGTCCAGCGCGTGGTGGTAGTCCGCTCGGACCAGGGGCTTGTCCAGATCATGCAAGGCGCGGTGCCGCACGAGGATGTGATCGAACACTCTCGCCGAAGAGGCCGCATTCCGCCGGCCGATGAGCCCCTGGTAGCGCGTGAGGATCTCCAGCGCCGCGGATGCGAGCGTCTCGCCCTCCGCGCCCACCAGGTGCAGCGCCAGCCGCTCCGCCTCCGCGGCCGAGAAGACGTGCGGATCCCATGAGAAGGGATCGAATCCGGGGCGGAACCACTCCTCGACATTCAGGCACAGCACTTGAGAGCTCACGCCCAAGCCGAGGGGTTGGACAGCCACGGTGGGAAACTCCGCCGCGAGCAGCGCCCAACTCTCCCCGTGCTCGGAGTTCGCGGTGTCGACATCGGACAGCAGCAGCTGCCGCAGCATCCAGCCTCCCACTGGGAGCCCACTCTGGGCCGACCCCTGCCCATGCTGGAGACTTTCACCAGCGGCTACTACTGGAGGTATGGACAATGAGAACGACGGGTGCTGAACACCTGCTTGCTCTCAGAGAGCTGGAGAGGCAGGCCGTCCGGCTGTCAGCCCCACGTTCGAGAGAAGTTGTGTTCAGCGCGCATGAATTGCAACCCGGGAATGACGGTTGACGGGGGCACTCAATGCAGACTGCTTCGTCTCCGCGTGGCCGGCTCCGCCGCAGCCTGAGCTACCTCCGGCCCTTCCGTGGCGGTGTCGCTGCCATCCTCAGCCTGGTGCTCGTCATTGGGGCGCTCAATGCGCTCGAGCCGCTCATTCTCAAGTCCATCTTCGACGAGCTGGGCGGTGGCCGGCGCTGGCAGACCATCGCGCTGGGCGTGGGGCTCCTGATCGCCGCGGGACTGCTGCGCGACGGGCTCGGGGCCGTGTCCAACTGGCTCACCTGGCGCACGCGCATCAGCGTGCACTACTCGCTCATGGAGGAGACGGTGGGGCGCCTCCACCGGCTGCCCTTGAGCTTCCACCGCGAGGAGGGCGTCGGCGCCACGCTCACCCGCCTGGAGCGCGGCATCCAGGGCTTCGTTGGCATGGTCACCGACATCGCCTTCAACGTCATCCCCGCCGCCACCTACCTGGTCATCTCCATCTGCGTGATGCTGAAGCTGGACTGGCGGCTGGCGCTGCTGGTGCTCGCCTTCACCCCAGGCCCAGCCCTCATCACCCGCTGGGCCGCCACGCGCCAGACGGCCCGCGAGAAGAACCTCATGGATCGCTGGGTGAAGATCTACGCCCGCTTCAACGAGGTGCTCTCCGGCATCGTCACCGTGAAGAGCTTCGCCATGGAGGAGCGCGAGAAGCAGCGCTTCCTTCACGAGGTGTATGACGCCAACGGCGTGGTCATCCGCGGCGTGGGCTTCGACTCGCGCGTGAGCCTGACGCAGAACGGCGTCATCCTCCTGGCCCGAGTGGCGGCCCTGGCGCTGGGCAGCTGGCTGGCGTTGCGCGGAGACATCACCGCGGGCACCCTGGTGGCCTTCCTAGGCTATGTGGGAGGCGTGTTCGCGCCCGTGCAGGGCCTGAGCGGCACCTACCGCACGCTGCGCACCGCCTCGGTGGCCATGGATCAGGTGTTCCATATCCTGGACACTCAGGACCACCTGGGCGACGCACCGGACGCCGAGGAGGTGACGGGCCTGCGTGGCGAGGTGGAGTTCGATGACGTCCACTTCGCCTACTCGCCGGACCGGAGCAGCCCGCTCATCAACGGCATCAGCCTGCACGTGCGCCCCGGCGAGAACATCGCGCTGGTGGGCCCCAGCGGCGCCGGCAAGAGCACGCTCATGGCGCTGCTGTGCCGCTTCTATGATCCGCTCTCTGGCGCGGTGCGCATCGATGGCCGGGACATCCGTGGCCTCAAGCAGATGTCGCTGCGCCGCAACATTGGCGTGGTGCTGCAGGAGTCGCTGCTCTTCAATGAGAGCGTCCGCGCCAACATCGCTTATGGCCGGCCCGAGGCCACGCAGGAGCAGATCGAGGAGGCCGCCAAAGCCGCGCACGCGCACGAGTTCATCATGCGCCTGCCCCAGGGCTACGACACGTTCGTGGGCGAGCGTGGTAGCCGCCTGTCCATGGGCGAGCGCCAGCGCATCGCCATCGCGCGCTCTCTGCTGAAGAACCCGCCCATCCTCATCCTGGATGAGCCCACCTCCGCGCTCGACGCGGAGTCCGAGGCGCTGGTGCAGGAGGCGCTAGGACGGCTGATGAAGGGCCGGACGACCTTCGCCATCGCGCATCGCCTGTCCACGGTGGTGGACGCCGATCGCATCCTGGTCCTCAAGGGAGGCCACATCGTGGAAGAGGGAGGCCACGCGCGGCTCATGGCATTGGATGGCTACTACGCTTCGCTGGTGCGGAGGCAGACCCGCGGACTGCTGCCCGTGGGGCCGCTCATCGCCGAGCCCTCGGCCGTGAAGGGCGCCGCCTGAGCCCCAGGCTCCTGGCTCAGATCAGCTCGCCACGGCTCGCCTCGATGAGCGCCTGGACGATGCGGTGCATCTTGTTCGCGGACTGAATGAGGGTTTCGGCGGCAGCGACCTCGTCGGGGTCCCCAGCCGAGGCCCGGAGGTGCTCTGCCAGGCCCTCCGCGGACGACCGGATCAGATCCAGCGGGACCTGGATCTCCGACGCGACGAGCTCGAGCGGCTCATCCCAGGACTGCTCTTCCGGGAGGCGGACGCCTCCCACGGTGCTCATTGCCATTGGACTCTGCCCCCCCAGACCCAGGCGAGCCCACGTGGGCCTGCCCGAGCTTGGCTGTGTTACGAGTTTCTGCTGACAGACATCATCCCGGGATTGAGTTCGAAAGGGTTATGCCCCGTAGGGCATGTCGCACTCGTGCTTACTGGCCGGGAGCAGCCGGACTCAGCCGACTTGGGCCCGCGGCTCAGGCTTCCTAGGGACGCTACGGTGGGGCGGTCGCAGGCCCGCGCGGCACGCGAGGACCGCCAGCTCGGTCCGGTTCTCCGCGTTGAAGCGCGAGAGCAGCGCGGACACATGCGCCTTCACCGCCCGCTCGGAGATGCCGAGGTTCGCGGCGATCTTCAGGTTGTCCGAGCCAGTGGCCAGGAAGCCCAGCACGTCCCGCTGCCGAGGCGTCAGCAGGGACCATTGCTGACGCTGGTGCTGCGCCTCGGGCGAGGGGGGCGGCATGGCAGAGGGCTGCTCGGCCATCTGGGTCAATCCCACCACGGCACGCAGCACCTGAGCATTCGCCTCGGGCATCTCGAGCGCTCCGTCGGCTGTGCCATTGGCCGCGCCCACCTGCTGGGCCGTCCCGATGATCACCACCATGGAGCGAGCCGCTCGGCTGCGCAGATCTCGCAGCAGCAGGAAGGGATCGTCCGAGGTGTGATCCATGTCGACCAGCACCAGCTGGGGCGCTGTGTCCCCGAGCGCGCTCAAGCACTCCGCGGCGCTGCGATACTCGCTGACGCTCTGGAACCCCTGGGAATGGAGGAGCTGGACGACCCCCTCTCGAAACAGGTTTTGATCCGACACAACGGCAATGTTTGGCTCACGCACGGTGGAGTCCCTTTCAATCCCTGCGTGGTGCAAGCCTCGTTCCACGGTGAACAGAAGGGAACAGGAATGCTGTGGAGCGCAACTCCTGCGTTCCCGCCTGGCCCCCCGCAAATTCTGCATGTGGATCCGCTGGAACATCCGCCACGCACGGCTCGAGCCTGCTTGTCCCCCCTGGTACGTCGGGTCCGCCAGTGACAACTCCCCAGGTTTGTCGTTTGGAATGCAAGGACGACCCGCAAAATCGTACCCGAGTACTAGAACCCGTGTGATCTAGCAGGGTTGCCAGTTTCCGGCATCGCCCCTGTACTCAGGCACAAGCAGGCGATCTGGCACTACCCACAGCATGTACGTCTGCCTAGGTTCGAGCCCGAAAGCGGCGTTCGTAGGCGTTGCCACGGTGTCGGAGGCGAAATGAAGAGCAAGCTCATCCTCATGACTGGCGGCGCGGGCTTCATCGGCTCGCACCTGGCCGATCAACTCATCGAGCAAGGCCATCGGGTCCGCGTGCTCGATTGTCTCTTGCCGCAGGTCCACGGGGAGGCCCGCCAGCGTCCCGCGTATCTCCACCCGGAGGTGGAACTGCAGGTGGGGGACGTGAGGGATGCGGCGGCGGTGCGCCAGGCCCTGGAGGGCGTGGACGCCGTCTACCACTTCGCAGCGGCAGTGGGCGTGGGCCAGAGCATGTACGAGATCGCCCACTATACCTCGGTGAACAATCTGGGCACCGCCGTGCTGCTGGAGGTGCTCAGCAAGCAGCCAGTGAAGCGGCTCATCGTCGCCTCGAGCATGAGCGTGTACGGAGAAGGGCTGTTCCGAGGACCGGATGGGCGTGTGGCCACGGGCCAGGAACGCACGCGCGAGCAGCTCCAGGCAGGCCTGTGGGAGGTGCTGGGATCTGGGGGGCAGGTGCTGGCGCCCGTGCCCACGCCGGAGACGAAGCCGCCCGCGCTCTCCTCGGTGTACGCGCTCTCCAAGTACGACCAGGAGCGACTGTGTCTCGTGGTGGGCAAGGCCTATGGCCTCCCCACCGTGGCGCTGCGCTTCTTCAACGTCTACGGGCCGCGGCAGGCGCTCTCCAATCCCTACACGGGTGTGCTGGCCATCTTCTCCGCGCGGCTGCTCAACGGAAACCCACCGCTCATCTTCGAGGATGGCCTGCAGCAGCGGGACTTCGTGAGCGTGCATGACGTGGCGCGCGCGTGCCGGTTGGCGCTGGAGGTGCCCGAGGCGGCTGGCGGTGTCTTCAACATCGGCAGCGGCCAGGCCATCACGGTACGCGAGGTGGCGGCAGCCATCGCGGAGGTGATGGGCAAGCCTCACATCCGGCCGGAGATCACCGGCAAGTATCGGGTAGGGGACGTGCGCCACTGCTTCGCGGACATCTCGCGGGCGCGCAAGGTGCTGGGCTACGCGCCGCAGGTCTCCTTCCACCAGGGGCTGATGGAGCTGGCCGAGTGGCTGCGCGGCCAGGTGGCCACGGATCGGGTGGCCGAGGCGAAGGCGGAGCTTGAGGCGCGGGGGTTGACGGTATGAGGCACTCTGAGCGTCAGGTGGTCATCTTCGGAGGCGCGGGGTTCATCGGCTCGAACGTGGCCCACAGCTACCTGTCCGAGGGGCGGCGTGTCCTCATCTTCGACAGCCTCTGCCGGCCCGGCGTGGAGAGGAACCTGCGCTGGCTCAAGGAGCAGTTCGGCTCGCAGGTGGAGGTGGAGATCTCGGACATCCGCAACGCCCATGTGGTGCGCCGCGCGGTGCGAGAGGCGGAGGAGGTCTTCCACTTCGCAGCTCAGGTGGCCGTCACCACGAGCCTGGGTGGGCCGGTGCATGACTTCGAGGTGAACGCGCGCGGCACGCTCAACGTGCTGGAGGCGCTGCGGGCCATGGAGACGCCAGCGCCGCTCGTCTTCACCTCGACGAACAAGGTGTATGGCGGGCTGCGAGGGCTGCGGTTCGAGCCCGAGGGCCGCCGCTACCAGCCGATGGACGCGGACATCCGCGCTCAAGGGATCAGCGAGCAGTGTCCTCTGGACTTCGAGAGCCCCTATGGGTGCTCGAAGGGAACAGCGGACCAGTACGTGCTGGACTACTCGCGCAGCTACGGCCTGCAGACCACGGTGTTCCGCATGAGCTGCATCTACGGGCCGCGGCAGTTCGGCACGGAGGATCAGGGCTGGGTGGCCCACTTCCTCCTCCAGGCGCTGAAGGAGCAGCCCATCATCCTGTACGGGGACGGCATGCAGGTGCGCGACATCCTCTTCGTGGAGGATCTGGTGCGCGCCTTCCGGCTGGCCCAGTCCAAGATGGAGGCGATCTCCAGCCAGGCCTTCAACATCGGCGGAGGTCCCTCGCGCACGGTGAGCCTGCTGGAACTGCTCGCTCTCATCGAGGAGCTGGTAGGCCACCAGCCCGTGGTGCGCTTCGAGGGCTGGCGGACCGGGGATCAGCGCTACTACGTGTCCGACACACGCAAGTTCCAGGCGGCCACCGGGTGGGCTCCGCAGGTGGGAGTGCGCGAGGGCGTCTCGCGGCTCCATGCGTGGCTCGCGGAGATGTTGGGAGACCTGGAGGTGCGACGCCCTGTCAGCCTGCGAGAGCCCCTTGAGAACCATGCTGGATAGATGCGGATCCTCGGCGGGCGTGCGCCGAGTGCTGATGACGGCGGACACCGTCGGTGGCGTCTGGACCTATGCGCTGGAGCTCACCCGCGCCCTCGAGCCGCACGGGGTGGAGGTGACGCTGGCGACCATGGGAGCGCTGCTGACGCCGGGCCAGTGGGAGGAGGCTCGCGCCCTGCCGAACCTGAGGGTTGAGCCGAGCACCTTCCAGCTCGAGTGGATGGATGATCCGTGGGCCGACGTGCGGGTCGCGGGGGAGTGGCTGCTCGGGCTGGAGGCGCGGATTCGCCCGGATGTGGTGCACCTCAACGGCTACTGCCATGGGGCGCTGCCCTGGTCGCGGCCGGCGCTGATGGTGGGTCACTCCTGTGTCCTCTCGTGGTGGCGGGCGGTGAAGCGGGAGGAGGCCCCCGAGCGGTATTCGCGCTACCGCGAGGAGGTGGCCCGAGGCCTGCGCGCCGCAGGCCGTGTGGTGGCGCCCACCCGGACGATGCTGGAGGCGCTCCGCGAGCACTATGGGCCGCTTCCCGAGGCGGAGGTCGTCTTCAACGCACGGCGCCCGGAGGACTTTCCTCCGGACTTCGAGCGCGAGCCCATCATCCTCACCGCGGGCCGGCTGTGGGATGAGGCGAAGAACGTGTTCGCGCTGGAGTCCGTGGCGCCGCGGTTGGGCTGGCCAGTGAAGGTTGCGGGGGAGACCCGGCACCCCTCACTCGGAGGGTGCCTCCAGCCCCGCAACGTGGAGCCGTTGGGCTGGCTCTCGCCCCGGGAGCTGGCGGGGTGGATGGGACGCGCGGCCATCTACGCGCTTCCGGCTCGCTACGAGCCCTTCGGGCTGTCCGTGCTGGAGGCCGCCCTGGCGGGCTGTGCGCTCGTGTTGGGGGACATCCCCAGCCTGCGCGAGGTGTGGGGAGACGACGCGGCCATCTTCGTCCCTCCGAGCGATGTGGAGGCCCTCGCGGACGCGCTGGAGTTCCTGCGCCGTGAGCCTGAGCGCCGGGCACGGCTTGCCGCGTGTGCCCGGCTCCGGGCGCTCGAATACAGCCCTGCCCGGATGTCCGCGAGCTACCTCGCCGCCTATGCCTCGCTGGTGCAGGCGCGGCCAACCCACCCTGTGAGGCACCATGAGAGCCGTCCTCTTCTGTCATTCCCTGTTGTCTGACTGGAACCACGGCAATGCCCACTTCCTGCGCGGGATCGTCACCGAGCTGAGTGAGCGCGGCCACGAGGTTCGCGTCTATGAGCCCCATGACGCCTGGAGTCTGCAGAACCTCCTGGCAGAGCCTCGGGGGCAGGAGGCGCTGGAGGGAGTGCGGACCCTCTATCCGCGGGTGGAACCTCACCGGTACGACCTGTCGACGCTGGATCTAGAGCGTGCCATCGATGGTGCGCATCTGGTGATCGTCCATGAGTGGAGTACGCCGGAGCTGGTCCAGCGCCTGGGCGAGCTGCGCGCGCGAGGCGGGCGCTTCCGGCTGCTCTTCCATGACACACACCATCGCAGCGTCACCGCTCCGCATGAGATGGAGCGGTACGAGCTGGGGCACTACGACGGTGTGCTCGCCTTCGGTGAGGTGATCCGCCAGCTCTACATCTCGTGTGGGTGGTCGAACCGGGCCTGGACCTGGCACGAGGCGGCCGACACCCGCATCTTCCGCCCGCTCCCCACCGTGCGGCAGGGAGAAGATCTCGTTTGGATCGGCAACTGGGGGGATGACGAGCGCACCGCGGAGCTGCACGAGTTCCTCCTCGGCCCGGTGAGGGCGCTGGGCCTGAAGGCGACGGTGCATGGGGTCCGCTATCCGGAGGAGGCGCGTTCGGCGCTGACGGGCGCGGGCATCACCTACGCGGGGTGGCTGCCCAATCACGAGGCGCCCCAGGCCTTCGCCCGCGCACGGCTGACGGTGCACGTGCCGCGCCGGCCTTATGTCCAGGCGCTGCCGGGCATTCCGACGATCCGTGTGTTCGAGGCACTGGCCTGTGGCATCCCGCTGGTGAGCGCGCCGTGGTGGGATGCGGAGGGGCTGTTCAAGCCAGGCCGTGACTTCCTCATCGCGCGTACGGGCGAGGAGATGCAGCGCGTGCTCAGCGTGGTGCTCGCGGACGATCAGCTGCGCCGCGAGCTCGCCGAGCACGGACGGCGCACGGTCCTGGCGCGCCACACCTGCGCGCACCGTGTGAACGAGCTGCTGCTCATCTGCCGCGAGCTGGGCCTGGACACCCGCGCGGCGCAACCGCTGGCACAGGAAAGGGTCACCGCATGAGCAAGGGTCTCCGCATCGCCTTCTTCGGCTCCAGCCTCGTCTCCGCCTACTGGAACGGCGCGGCCACCTATTACCGGGGCGTCATCCGTGCGCTCCACGCCCGCGGCCATCACGTCACCTTCTATGAGCCGGACGCCTACGAGCGTCAGAAGCACCGGGACATCCCGGATCCGGATTGGGCTCGCGTGGTGGTGTACTCGGCCGAGGGCACAGAGGCGCTCGAGCGCTGCCTGGAGGATGCGCGCGGCTCGGACGTGGTAGTGAAGGCCAGCGGCGTGGGTGTCTTCGACACGCTGCTGGAGGCCCGCGTGCTGGAGCTGCAGGGCCCTCGGACCCAGGTGGTGTTCTGGGACGTGGACGCGCCGGCCACGCTGGAGCGCGTGCAGAAGCACCCGGACGATCCGTTCCGGCCGCTCATCACCCGCTATGACCGCGTGCTCACCTACGGCGGTGGCGAGCCCGTGGTGCGGGCCTACCGTGCTCTGGGGGCTCGCCAGTGCGTACCCATCTACAACGCGCTGGATCCGGCCACGCACCACCCGGTGCCAAGGGACCCCCGCTTCGAGGGAGACCTGGCCTTCCTGGGCAACCGGCTGCCGGACCGCGAGGCGCGCGTCGAGGAGTTCTTCCTGAAGGCCGCGGAGCTGCTGCCCCAGCAGCGCTTCCTCCTGGGCGGCAGTGGGTGGGGGGACCGCGCGCTTCCCTCCCATGTGAAGTACCTGGGGCATGTCTACACGCAGGACCACAATGCGCTGAACTGCACGCCTCGCGCCGTGCTGAACATCAGCCGTGAGAGCATGGCGCGCTTTGGCTTCTCTCCGGCCACGCGCGTCTTCGAGGCGGCGGGGGCGGCGGCCTGCCTCATCACCGACGCGTGGGAGGGCATTGAGCTGTTCCTCGAGCCTGGCCGCGAGGTGTTGGTGGCCAAGGACGGCGCCGAGGTGGCGGCGCTGCTGAGCGAGCTGGAGCCGGAGCGGGCCCGGCGCATCGGCGAGGCGGCGAAGCGGCGCGTGCTGGCGGAGCACACATACGCGCATCGGGCCCTGCAGGTGGAGGCGGTGCTGGGCTTCACGGCGGTGCGGAAGACGTCCTCCTCGGTGCAAGAGCAGGTGGCGTGATGGCGTCCGAGCGCCTGAACATCGTCATCCTGGGGCTGTCCATCACCTCTTCGTGGGGCAACGGGCATGCCACCACATACCGCGGACTGGTGCGCGAGCTGGTGCGCCGCGGGCATCACGTCCTGTTCCTCGAGCGGGACGTGCCCTGGTACGCCTCCAACCGAGACATGCCCCGGCCCCCGTACGGACGCACGGAGCTCTACACGAGCCTGGAGGATCTGCGCGCGCGCTTCATGGCCGACGTGCGCCAGGCGGATCTGGTGATCGTGGGCTCCTACGTCCCGCAAGGGGTGGAGGTGGGCCAGTGGGTGCAGCGCACGGCCCAGGGCGTGCCGGCCTTCTATGACATCGACACGCCGGTGACGCTGGCGAAGCTGGCCCGTGGAGACTACGAGTACCTGACCCCGGACCTCATCCCAGGCTACCGGCTCTATCTCTCATTCACGGGGGGGCCGCTGCTGCGGCGCATCGAGAGCGAGCTGGGCTCACCGGCGGCCCGGCCGCTCTACTGCAGTGTGGATCCCGAGCTGTACATGTCTCGGACGATCGAGCCGCGCTGGGATCTGGGCTACCTGGGGACCTATAGCGAGGATCGGCAGCCCACGCTGAATCACCTGATGCTGAAAGCCGCTCGCGAGTGGCGGGGAGGTCGCTTCGTCGTCGCCGGGCCTCAATATCCCGCCTCGGTGCAGTGGCCTCCCAACGTGGAGCGGGTGGAGCACCTTGCGCCTCCCGAGCACGCGGCCTTCTACAACAGTCAGCGCTTCACGCTGAACGTCACCCGGGCAGACATGGTGCAGGCGGGGTACTCGCCCAGCGTGCGGCTCTTCGAGGCTGCCGCGTGCGCCGTCCCCATCATCAGCGATGTGTGGGACGGGCTCGACACCCTGCTCATCCCTGGCCGGGAGATCCTCCTCTCGCGCTCGAGCACCGAGACGCTCGGCTTCCTTCGGGAGCTGTCCGAGAAGGAGCGGCGGACCCTGGGAGTGCAGGCCCGCGCGCGCGTGCTCGCCGAGCACACCGCGGCCCACCGCGCGCAAGAGCTGGAGACCTATACCCTGGAGGCGGTCTCGGGGCGCTAGCCCAGCATCACGGGGATTTCTTCAACAGCAGCCATTGAGCGAAAGGACGTATCACGCCATGAAGATTGCTGTCGTTGGCACTGGGTATGTGGGCCTGGTGGCGGGCACCTACTTGGCCGAGTCGGGCAATGACGTCACCTGTGTGGATGTGGACGAGCGGAAGATCCGCTCGCTCCAGGCCGGGGTCGTGCCCATCTACGAGCTGGGTCTGGAGGAGTTGGTGCACCGCAACAGGAAGGCGCGTCGGCTGCGCTTCACGTCGGAGCTGGCTGAGGCGGTGGGGCCAGCGCAGGTGGTGTTCATCGCCGTGGGCATTCACGAGGGTGAGAGCGGCGATGCGGATCTGCAGTACGTGCTGGCGGTCGCCGAGGGCATCGGGCAGGCGATGCGCCAGTACACGGTGGTGGTGGACAAGAGCACCGTGCCGGTGGGCACCGCGGACAAGGTGCGCGACGTCATCTCCCAGGTGACGAAGGTGGAGTTCGACGTGGTATCCAACCCCGAGTTCCTCAAGGAGGGCGCGGCGCTGGAGGACTTCCTCAAGCCGGACCGTGTGGTCATCGGGACGAGCTCAGAGCAGGCGCGGAGCATCATGGGGCAGCTCTACGCGCCGTTCGTGCGGACGGAGAACCCCATTCTCTACATGGACGCGCACTCGGCGGAGATGACGAAGTACGCGGCCAACGTGATGCTGGCCACGCGCATCTCCTTCATGAATGACATTGCCGCGCTCTGCGAGAAGGTGGGGGCGGATGTGGAGTTCGTGCGCAAGGGAGTGGGGGCGGATCGGCGCATCGGCTATCCGTTCCTGCACCTGGGCATCGGGTACGGGGGCTCATGCTTCCCCAAGGACGTGAAGGCGCTGGTGGCCACTGGGCGCGAGCACGGACTGGAACTGGAGATCCTCCACGCCGTGGAGCGCACGAGCGCCCGGCAGAAGCGGTGCTTGCTGACGAAGGCGCTGAGGCACTTCGGGGAACTGGCAGACAGGACGTTCGCGGTGTGGGGGCTGTCCTTCAAGCCGAAGACGGATGACATGCGCGAGGCGCCCTCGGTGGAGCTGATCGAGGGACTGCTGGGCAAGGGCGCGAAGGTGCAGTGCCACGATCCGGTAGAGGCGAAGGTGGCGCAGCGCTACTTCGGCCACCGGGTGCTGTACGCGACATCGAACTACTCGGAGGCGGAGGGCGCGGACGCACTGTTCCTGGTGACGGAGTGGAACGAGTTCCGGCGTCCGGACCTAAAGCGGCTCAAGAGCCTAATGAAGACGCCGGTCGTCTTCGATGGCCGCAACGTCTTCGAGCCGGCGCAGATGCGCGAGGAGGGCTTCACCTATTACGGCATCGGCCGCTCCTGAGTTCACCTACGGGAGGCGGTTGCGTGCTAGGACAGGCCTTCCGGAGTGGCAGTCTACCCAGGAGGTGCGGCGGGGGCTCCGGACCGCTGTGCACAGAGGAGGCTGGGCATGCTCAAGCCAGGAGACGTAGCTCCGGACTTCCAGGTCAAGGACCACAC
>Ga0247825_10000351_pt1 | contig 28967 bp, 20 predicted proteins | sample 13C_Vanillin_Day_FD_194413 | JGI IMG/M metagenome (GOLD analysis project Ga0247825, IMG submission 194413) | Soil microbial communities from agricultural site in Penn Yan, New York, United States - 13C_Vanillin_Day48 | ecosystem: Environmental > Terrestrial > Soil > Agricultural land | place... | reverse complement strand
GGAAGAACGGATCGATGGCCGATCCTGCCAGAGGGCCGCCGTTCGCTCAAGCGCGTGGCAACACACCGCCTGCAGTCGGGAATTCAGTGCACCTGCACCGGCCGCCAGCCCGCCGCAAGCGCCTCCGCCTCCGAGCAGAACCAGCGCTTGCCCTTCTCCGGCTCGATCCTGATTCGCGAGTACCAGGGGCTCCAGGGCATGTGATAGATCCTGCCGGTCTTGGTGACGTTGCCCTTGATGGCGCAGCCTTCGGGCGCCTTGTCCTCCGCGGCGGCCCAGCGCTTGGCGCGGTATTCCCAGGCGGGCTCCGATTGGCCCTGCCAGATGCCGAGGCCCGCGGCGCGCGCCTGCGTCTCCTCGCGCACATAGCTCTGCGAGTATTTGACGAAAGCCCAGGCATGGCCCTGGCGCACCATCTGCGCGTTGATGTCCACTCCGTCGACGTAGCAGACCGCGAGCACGCGGCTGTACTTGTCCGTCCCGCGCGGATCACAGCTGACGGTGCGCCCCTCGGTCAGCCGGCGCAGCGCCGCGGTTGCCTCGTGGCCGCAGGCCCACCAGCCGAACCATTTGCGCTTGCAGCTCTGGCCCGCCTCCGGCGCGTCGATGCCCTCGAGCCTGATCCGCGTCTCGCCGACGTCGATGGTATCGCCGTCAATGACTCGCACAGGGCCCTGGACGCCCTGCCCCACTGCATCGCCGCGCGCCCAACCTTGGAGCGACGCCACCGAAAGGACACCCACGGCCAGCGCGAACGCCACTAGCCCATGAGTTGCATACACCAACTTGAACTCGCGCATAGGTAGAATCTGCGAGATTCGCATGGCAAATGCTAGGCCCTGGCGAGGCAGAGCCCGGCAAATCCGTGTTGGTCCGATGGCGGATAGGCTCAATTGGCTGAATCAAAAAAGAAATCACGGTCGATCAGCGGCTTGACGGGACTGGGAAAGCTGGTCTGATAGCCGGGTCGGGTTGCTCCTGCATCCGACCACCAACGAAGGAAGGGCTAGGGGTAAGGAGTACGCGGATGTCAAAACCGATCCTCACGCATGTCATCGAGCGGGCACGAGCCTACGTGGCCGTCCGGTCCACCTGGACGCGCTACACGCTGGCGCTCACGGGCAACAACAGGGATTGCGAGCCGACCGACGCCAAAGCGGTCCGGTTCTGCGCCTTCGGCGCGCTCGTGCGCGCGGGCTACGAGCTGACCGCCAATGCCGACAAGGCCCGCGAGCTGGCGGGCAATGCCGCCATGCGGATGACCGGCCGGGAGACGCCGGAGGACGCCTACGAGGAGATCTACACGATCAACGATGGCCCGCCGACCTCCTCACGCAAGGCGATCCTGCGGCTGTTCGACGAGAGCCTGGCGCGCGTCTGATGCGCGTTTGAAAGGCATTGCGGGCGCTCGCTCCAAACGGATATAACGCACTCGGCGCGGCGCTGGCGGATCACCCGGCGCCGCTGGTTCTTGGGGTATCCCCCATCGCTCGCCGCGCAGGCGCTGAGCCGGCGCCGGTATGAGCCACAGAAAGCCGAGGCAGCCATGTCCGAGCCACCGACCAATCTTCACCGTGCCAAAGCCCATGACGTGCTGGAGGCTGCGCGCAGCTGGCTCGACAAGGACGGGCGCGTCGCGCTCGCGACCGTCGTCGGCACCTGGGGCTCGGCCCCGGTCGGCGTCGGCGGACAGATGGTGGTTGCCAAGGACGGCAAGTTCGAGGGCTCGGTATCGGGCGGCTGCGTCGAGGGCGAGGTGATCGCCGAGGCCGAGGAGATCATGGCCGGCGGTGCGCCCAAGACGCTCGAGTTCGGCGTCGCCGACGAGACCGCCTGGCAGGTGGGCCTGCCCTGCGGCGGCCAGATCAAGGTGTTCCTCGAGCGGCTGGAGAAGGGCGACGGCCTCCCGCTCGTCGCCCGTGCCCTCGATGCCCGCGTCAACCGCCGCGGGATCGTCGTGCGCACCCGCCTCAAGGACGGCAATCACGAGGTGTTCGGCCGCGACGACAAAGGCGCCGACGACGGCATCCGCGAGCGCTTCGACAGCGGCGAGAGCGAGCTCATCGAGACGCCGGACGGCGAGGTGTTCGTGCACGCCCTGGTGCCGCCGGCGCGCGTGCTCATCATCGGCGCCACCCACATCGGCCAGATCCTGGCGCAGCTCGTGAAGATCGCTGGCTACGAGGTGGTGGTGATCGATCCGCGCACGGCCTTCGCCGCCGAGGCCCGCTTCCCCGACATCCGCCTCGACACCGAATGGCCGCAGGACACGCTGCCCAAGATCGGGCTCGACCCCTACACGGCGGTGGTGGCGCTGGCCCATGTCGGCCACATCGACGACGAAGCCCTCAAGCTCGCCATGCGTTCGGACTGCTTCTACATCGGCGCATTGGGCTCCCGCCGCAACCACGCCAAGCGCACCGAGCGCCTGAAGGCCGCAGGCTTCAGCGACGAGGAGATCAAGCGCATCCACTCGCCCGTCGGCATCAACATCGGCGCCCAGAGCCCGCAGGAGATCGCCATCTCCATCATGGCCCAGCTGGTGCTCGCCTTGCGCGGGCCCAAGGTGTACAAAGCGGCAGACGCGCCCCGCACCTGATCGAGCCCTGCGGCCGGCGCGAGCCGTTCCAAAAACTGTAGCCCTGGGGGGAGCCGCGCCATGCTCGAAGCCTACATCTACGGTGGACTGCGCACGCCGTTCGGCCGCAATGCGGGAGGACTGTCACGGGTGCGCCCGGACGACCTTCTGGCCGGCGTCGTCAAGGAAGTGGTGGCGCGCTCGGGCTTCGCGCCGGAGACGATCGACGACGTCTCCGTTGGATGCGCGAGCCAGGCCGGCGAGGACAGCCGCAACGTCGCCCGTCACGCGCTGCTGCTGGCGGGCCTGCCGGTGGAGACGCCGGGCGCCGTGTTCAACCGGCTATGCGGCTCGGGCCTCAACGCGCTGGTCGGGGCGGCTCACGCCATCACCTGCGGCGAGGCCGATGTGTGCATCGCCGGCGGCGTCGAGAGCATGACGCGCGCGCCGTTCGTGGTCGGCAAGGCCGAGCAGCCGTTTGCCAAGGACTTCAAGGTGTTCGACTCTTCGCTCGGCGCGCGCTTCCCCAACCCGCGCATCGAGGGCAAGTTCGGCGCCGACACCATGCCGCAGACGGCAGACAACCTCGCCCGCGAGTACCAGCTGACGCGCGAGGCGTGCGACGAGTTCGCGCTGGGCTCGCAGCAGAAGTTCGCCAAGGCCAGCAAGGACGGCTTCTTCAAGGGCGAGATCCAGCCCGTGTCGATCCCGCAGGCCAAGGGCAAGCCCGACCTCGTCGTGGCCGAGGACGAGCATCCGCGTCCCGAGACCACGATGGACAACCTGCAGAAGCTCAAGCCGCTGTTCGCCGACGGCGTCACCACGGCCGGCAACGCGTCGGGCATCAACGACGGCGCCGGGGCGCTTCTCATCGCCAGCCGCGATGCCGGCGACCGCGCCGGCGTCAAGCCGATGGCACGCGTGATCGCCTCCGCCGTTGCCGGCGTGCCGCCGCGCATCATGGGCTTCGGTCCGGTGCCCGCCGCCAAGAAGGCGCTGGAGCGGGCCGGTCTCGAGCTCAAGGACATGGACGTGATCGAGATCAACGAGGCGTTCGCGGCGCAGGTGCTGGGCTGCCTCAAGGGCTTCGGCATTCCCTTCAACGACTCCCGCGTCAACCCCAACGGCGGGGCGATCGCGGTCGGCCATCCGCTCGGCGCCTCCGGCGCGCGCCTGGCACTCACCGCCACCCGCCAGCTGCAGCGCACCGGCGGGCGCTACGCGCTCGTCTCCATGTGCATCGGCGTCGGCCAGGGCATCGCCGTCATCCTGGAGCGGACGGCGTGAGCGAAAGTGCCGGTGGCCGCGCATACAGGCTGGCACTCTTCACCAAGAACCGGACCAATCCGGCGTATATGGGCGCGCGGCTCGGCGCGGACCGCGTGGCGGAGCGTCTCGGTGCGACGCTGACGCACCATGTGCCCGTGAAGCCCGACAACGTGGAGGAGCAGCGCGCACTGCTCGAGGCGGTGCTCCCCGAGCGCCCCGACGCGATCCTGCTGGTGCCGACGCACGGCACGGCGCTCAACGACATCCTGCGCCGCATCGAGGCGGCCGGCATCCTCCTGCTCTGCGCCGTCAGCCGGCCGGAGGTCATCGTGCCCAAGGCGTTCGTCGGCTCCGACGACCGAGCTCTCGCCCGCGGCATCGCCGATTACCTGTTCGACCGCATGCCCTCGGGCGGCACCATCGTCACCATCGAGGGCCATCCCAACGCCATGACCACCGCGCCCCGCGCAGCGGGTTTTCGCGACGCGGCGGCGGGCCGGTCCAACATCCGCATTGCCGCCTCGCGCGACGGCGACTTCCAGTTCGCCGAGGGCAAGACGGCGATGGCCGCGCTCTTGAAAGACGTGCCCCAAATCGACGGCGTGCTCGCCGCCAACGACTTCTCGGCCCTCGGCGCCATCGAGGCGATGCGGGAGAACGGGCGCAAGGCTCCGATCGTCGGCGTCAACGCGACCCCCGAAGGCGTGCGCGCCATCAAGAGCGGCGACCTGCTCGCCTCGGCGGCCTTCGACGCCATGAAGATGGCCTGCCTTGCCACCGAGGCCGCCGTCCGCATTCTGCGCGGAGAGAAGGTGCCGGCCGAGGTCATGCTGCCAGTCGAGGTGGTGGACCGCGGCAACTGCGAGGCCTGGGACCGCCCCTACGAGGAGCGGCCGCTGCCCGACTGGGGTGCGCACGTGCGAGCTTAGCCGTCGCCGCTGCCGACCCGCCGGGATCGCCGAAGTTGACAACGCCTCGTGGCGCCTCGACCTTCCCGCCTCCGAATGAATGTGCCGGGAGGTAGGCATGACGTGCGGCGGCCCCACGCGTCGATCGATCGGCGGGTTGCCGACGATTGCGGGGCTGGGCGTGGGCGGCGCCGCCGTGGCGGTGCTCGCCGCGCTGGTGTGGGCGCACGCTCCAGCATCGGCGCAGGACAAGCCGCTGCCGGGCACTCCCGGCGCCATCCAGGGCACGTCCTCCAAGGCCGACCGCCGCGCCGAGGAGAAGCAGCGCCGCGCGCGCCCGGGTAACCTCGTCGGCCACGGCGGTCCCGTGAAGGCGCTGGCGGTCGATGCCGCGAGCGGCCGGGCGCTCACCGGCTCCTTCGACTATGCGATGATGGGCTGGGACATCGCCCGGGAGACGCCGCAGCGGCTGCATCGTCTCGACGACCACAACGGCGCGGTCAACGCGGTCGCATTTGTGCCCGGCGGCAAGCTGGCGCTGGCGGCCGGCGACGACGGCGCCGTGGCGCTGTGGGACCTGGCTACGGCCAAGCTCGCGCACCGTTTCGAGGGGCATCAGGCGAAGATCGTGGGGCTCGCCGTATCCGAGGACGGCCGCTGGGCCGCATCGGCGAGCTGGGACCGCACCGCGCGCATCTGGGATCTGGCAAAGCGCGAGGCGGGCCCCGTGCTGGAGGGCCATACGGGGCCGGTCAACGCTGTCGCCTTTTCCGCAGACTCCATGCGCGTCTATACCGCCAGCGCCGACGGCAGCATCGGCCTGTGGAGCCGGCAGGCGGGGACCTTCCAGCGGCCGCTGCATCGCCACGGCTGGGGCATCAACGTGCTGGCGCGCATGCCGGGCGGCGAGCACCTGGTATTCGGCGCGCTCAACGGCTCGGTGGCGATCGTCGACGGCGACAAGGGGGATGTCGTCAAGGAATTGCCCGCGCACGACCGCCCCGTGCTGGCCCTGGCGGTGCTGGACAAGCCCGGCATCATCGCCACCGGCGGCGGCGACGGCGTGATCCGCGTGCTGCGCTACCCCGACGGCTCGCAGATCGAGGAATACCGCAACTCCTACGGGCCGGTGTGGGCGCTGGCGTTCGCAGGCGAGGGCACGGCTCTCTACTATGGCGGGCTCGACGACTTCGCCACGCTCTGGCGCATCACCCCGCGCGAGCCGTTCGAGCCGATCGAGAGCTCCTTCCCGCGCCGCTTCCAGGTCCGCGGCGACACCGGCAACGACCAGATTGCCGCCGGCGAGCTGCAGTTTGCGCGCAAGTGCAGCGTCTGCCACACGGTGCAGGCCGACGGCCGCAACCGCGCGGGCCCCACGCTCCACCGCGTGTTCGGGCGCCGGATCGGCACGCTCGATGGCTACCCCTATTCGGAGGCGCTGAGGAAGCTCGACATCGTGTGGAGCGCCGAGACTATCGGCAAGCTGTTCGAGCTCGGGCCCGAGGAGTTCACGCCCGGCACCAAGATGCCGCTGCAGAAGATGACGGACCGGGCCCAGCGCGACGCCCTGATCGCCTACCTCGAGGTCGCCACGCGCGGGGATCAGCCCGACGCACCCAAGGAGGAGAAGCGGTGAGCGCTCGCGACGCCGCATCGACGCCCCTATGAAATTGCTCCGCACCATCCGCTTCGACGCTTCCGACGGGCTCGTCTTCGACGTAGCGGCGGCGCCGGAGGAATGGGCCGTGTCGGGAGCTTTCGCGTTCGCCGGCGCCGCGCCCGGCAGCCTGACGGGCAAGTCGCGCCAGGCGTTCGCCAACGGCTTCCTCGGGGTTGCAAGCTTCGGCCGCTCGACCTTCGTCACCGTCGCCCAAGCCGAGCCAGCCGACCGCGAGGCGATCGAGCGGGCGCTCGCCCGGCATTTCGTCTCGGCCTACGGCGCACCGGACGAGGCGGCCGCCCACGCCGCGGCGGAGGAGGAGACGGCGTTCGTGGCCGAGCTTGCCCGCGATGCGCCGATCAACACGGTCTTCACGGTGCGCCGCACGTGGGACGCGGAGGGCCGCATAAAGGAGGTGTTCCGCACCATTCGCCCGCCGACAGGCGAGCCCCAGCACGCCAGGATATGGACGGTGGTCGACGATGGCCCATGACTTCTGGAAGTCGGCCGGCATGCACCTGCTGGAGCGAGACGGCGAGGGCTGGCTCAGGGTTACGCCGCAATTCCTGCGCGCTTACTTCACGCGGCCCGAGGTGCACCCGCTCGACACCTCCTGCGCCGCGGAGATCGCCCTGCACGACGCGCTGATGGAGGACCCGTTCCGGCCGGTGGCGGATGCGGAGCTCGCCGCAATCGCCGACACCGAGGCCGCCGACAACTACCGCGTGGTGCTCGCCTTCCGCGATGTGCTCGCGCACGCCGGCACCGTCGAGGGCGCCTACCTGCGCCTGATGCGCCAGGCCAGCATCGCCATTCCGCCGGTGTTCGTCGACCAGATGGTGCACGTGATCCTGCGCAACATGCTCGACGGCACCAACGACCCGATGCGGCTGCGCGCCGCCGAGCTGTTCTTTCGCGAGCAGAGCGCCACCACCGACGAGGGCCGTATCATGCTGGCGGACGAGGAGATCGTGGAGATGCACGCCCGCACGGGCACCGAGACCGGCCTCGGCCAGCTGCTCGCCGAGACCGGCACGCCCATGAAGTCGGTCGCCCTCGATGTGCTGGACGAGGACAACGCGCAGATCTATTGGTCGCGCTCGGACCGCTTCGACACCGTCGTCGACTTCCGCTTCGAGCAGCCCGCGCCCGACGCATTCGCTCGCGTCGTCGAAGCCTGGCTCGAGCATCTGCTCAGGATCGAGGCCCGCGTCGAGCCGCGCCCGAGGCTCGACGACCCCGACTGGCGCTGGCACATCGGCCTCGACCGCGAGGCGACCCGCATCCTCAACGCGCTCTACGAGGGCAAGACGCCCGCGCTCGACGACATGGCCAGCATCGTCGGCCTCTTCCGCATGCGCATCCCCGACGACCGCCTGCTGCTCGATCGCGTCAAGGGTCGGCCCATCTACCTCGGCCTCGCCATGGACGCGAGGAAGCGCGTCAAGATGAAGCCGCAGAACCTGCTCACCAATCTGCCGCTGGTGGCAGCGGCCTGAGGAGTGGCGTCATCCCGGCGCCGCTCGCAAGCGAAGTCTTGCGAGCGGAGGAAGGCCGGGACCCAGTCCACCTATCTGTCCACTGGATTGAAGTGCATGGTTCCCGGCCTAGTCCCACGAGCGCCCTGACGGGCCCTCGCGGCGTCGGGATGCCGACGCATCTTCTGCTACCGCAACCGGCCCGAGACGAAGGACGCGTCGGTGCTCAGCTCGGTGACCTGCGTGACGAGGTAGCAGACCTTTGTCTCCTTCGCGAACGAGAAGGCGTCACAGCCGCTCTGCGCCAGGCATTGCGCGGCACAGGTGTCCGGATTCGACTGCCCGCCGTTGAAGCTGCGTGAGCGGCCGATCGCCTCGGTGTCGTGCAGCACCACGAACTTTGCCTCGTTCTCGCCGGTCAGCACGCGCTCCTCGAGCGGCGCCTTCGCCTCGTGCGCGGCCAGAGGCGCCGCGAGCGAGATGCGCGCCGGCGCAGCTCGCTTCGTCGAGCGAACCGGCGACGATCCCGGGGCCATGGCGTAACCGTCGTGTCGGTACTCGGCACAACCAACCAGCGCCGCTGTCGCGATGGCGGCGGCGAGTGGAGCACGCAGGCGGAGACCGTTGATCGAGCGACCGGCAGTCGCACACCGACGCGTGGCCTGCATCGCAAATTCCCGTTAGTTGATCCCCACGGTCTGCACATCCGCTTTCACGATGGTGAAAGTTCGACGTCAGTGCTCCCAACGAGCAAAACCGGGAAGCTCGCCGGCAGGTTCAAAGATCGCGAGAACTTACCTATTTCTTGGAGTCCTGCCGCGACTCGGAGGGGGCCGGAGGTCCCCCGAGGTTGCTCCGCAGCCGCTGACTGTCGACGCATCCCGCCAACAGGATGGCGGCAGTGACGAGGAGCAGCGCGCGCGCAAGCATCGATACACTCCGGTCGGCTCTACCCGCCGCCCCCTGGCGTTCACCGAGCTACCGGTGCCCCGCGTCCGACGTGATGCCGTTCGCTGGGATCGCCTTCGGCGGCGTGGCGAGCACAGCAAGCGCGACAACGACGGCGAAAGCGAAGAGCAGTGGAACGAGCAGGATTCGCATCCGCCAAGTGTTGCGCCATTTTACGGCGTGCGAGCGGCGCCCATCTGAACCGCAGATGAAGGCGCTCCCTCGACTATGGCTGTTGCACCCTCAGGAGCAACCTCAGAAGCAGCCGAATGCCATATCCGGCCCACGCACTGCCCAACGCACCCGCAAGACTGAGACCTATCGCCCATAGGGTCTTGAGAACAATGTCCGTATTCGGCTCATGTCGATGGCGCCAAAGGTACTGAATCTTCTCCGGAATGCTGTACGCGATCAGGAGAAGCGCGCCTCCCGCAAACGCAATCCACGGGTGGCCGCCGAATCCGACGCTCGCCGTCCCGAACATGAGAAGGGCTGGAACCATGCGCCAGCCTACCACTGCCTGCCCAGCGGTTCCCTTGGCATCGCCAGTTGTTCCACCGGTTCCGTGCGCATATACGTGGCTGATCCGGAGCTGCGCAGCGCCACGTGCCGATGAACACCCAGGAAACCCCCGACCTGATGACCGTGACCGAGGTTGCGGACTATCTGCGGGTTCGGGAGCGGACCATCTACGAGCTGGTGCGTACGCAGCGCATCCCGAGCTGCAAGCTCTCGGGCAAGCTCCTGTTCCCCAAGCGCCTGATCGAGCTGTGGGTGGCGCAATCGGCGGACTACCCGCAAGCCGCTACCCACCTCGCCGCGCCGCCGTTGGTGATTGCCGGCAGCCACGACCCCCTGCTGGAATGGGCGGCACGCGAATCCAAGTGCGAGCTGGCGCTGCTGGTCGACGGCAGCACCGCCGGCATGCACCGGCTGCAGGCGGGCCAGGCGACCGCCTGCGCGCTGCACCTGATCGATCCGGTGACGGGCGAATACGACGCGGGCCTGCTGGCGCGAAGCCTCCCGGGGCTCGATTTCGTGGTGATCGAATGGGCGCGGCGTCAGCAGGGGCTGATCGTGGCTCCAGGCAATCCTCTGCAGGTCGGTTCGGTGGCCGATCTGCGCCGCAAGGGCCTGCGCATCGCCACGCGGCAGCAGGGATCGGGCAGCGCCCTGCTGTTCTCGAAGCTGGTGGCGGACGCGGGCCTGGCGCTCGATGACCTCCAGGTCGCCGGACAGCCCGTCAGCAGCGAGACCGACATCGCGGTCGCCGTGCGCGAGGGGAAGGCCGACGTCGGCCTCGCCATCGAGGCTGTGGCACGCGAGCAGGGCCTCGATTTTGTCCCCCTGCAGTGGGAGCGGTTCGACCTGGTGGTGCGGCGCGTTGAGTATTTCGAGCCGCCGGTGCAGCGGCTGTTCGCCTTCTGCCGCACGGAGCCTTTCCGCGACCGAGCCGCGTCGCTCGGCGGCTACGACATCACGAGATGCGGCGGGGTGGTGTACAACGCCCGGCGTTGAGCGCCCGTCCGTCGATAACCATTCTTGCCGATCGGAGCAGCTCGGGCGTGAGCGGGGCCGTAGAGGGGTCCCTGCGCGCGCACGGGGGCCGAGACAAGCGGTGCACAGGGCGGAATTTGCCCGCGGGTTGGGCAGAGAGCTGCAGAATGCCCGCCGCCATCCCGCCCCATTGCCCTCGCAACCTGTTGCAAATAAAACCGTTAATGTGTTGGGCGCACGGGCCCGCGGCATGCTAGAGTGAAGGCTATGGCAGCACGGCAAGTACCCCCATCGGCGGGGCAGCGGGTACCGGCAACCGCCATTGAGCGGGTGTTCGAGCGCAAGATTCGCCTGAGCAAGTGGGCGCTGCTGTTCGAGCAGCTCTGGCCCCGCGCCTGGATCGTCCTCGGACTTGCCGGGCTGTTCATCGGCGCCTCGCTCGCAGGCTTGTGGCCGCGCCTCCCCGAGCTGCCGCACAAGATCGTCCTGGGCCTGTTCGGGCTGGCGTTCGCAGGTGCGCTGGTAGCGCTGGCGCGGGTGCGCTGGCCCAGCCGCGAGCAGGCAATACGCCGTGTCGAGGCGATTTCCGGGATCAAGCATCGCCCCGCCTCCTCCTACGAGGACACCCTCACCCTCGGCACCGGGGATGCCCGCACCGAGGCGCTGTGGCGCGTGCATCGCGCACGGCTCGCGGCAATGCTGCAGAAGCTGCGCGTCGGCCCTCCTTCGCCGCGCACGGACCGCTATGACCCCTTCGCGCTGCGCGGCCTGCTGCTGCTCGGCGTGTTCGTGCTGCTGGTCGCCGTCGGCGACAGCGCTTCGGACCGGCTGCGCTCGGCTTTCCGCTTCGGAGCGTTGGCCAAGGGGGCAGAGGCCCGCATCGACGCCTGGGTCACGCCGCCGGCTTACACCGGCAGGCCGCCTGTCATGCTGGCCGACGGCTCGCATGGTCTCAATCGGCCGCAGGTCAGGCCCGAGGGGCCATACGAGATCCCGGATCGCAGCGTTCTGGTCGTTCGCGGCACGGGCGCGAGCGTCGGCGGGCTGACGCTGGAATTTCCAGGCAGCAACGGCGCGGCCGAGCGGATGGAGGCTCCGGCGCCGGCCAACGCCACCGACGTCTCCGAGCTCAAGGTCGAGGTGCGCAAGTCGGGCACCGTGACGGTATTGGCTGGCGGCATCCCGTTGCTCAGCTGGCCGTTCCAGGTCATCCCCGATAATCCCCCCAAGATTGCGCTCACCAAGGACGCCGAGAAGAGCCCGCGCGGCGCTCTCAAGCTGTTCTACAAGGTCGAGGACGACTACGGCGTGGTCTCGGCCGAGACCCGCATCCGGCGCGTGCGGCCGAAGGAAGATAGGACCTCGACCGCCTGGGCGCGGCCGAGCGCCAAGAAAGGGCCGCGGCCCCCGCACGAGCGTCCGCCCGCACTGGCGCTGCGCCTGCCGCGCGCCTATCCCAAGCAGGCCGAGGGACAGAGCTTCCACGAGATCGGCGACCACATCTGGGCCGGCATGACGGTCGAGCTGTCGCTGGCGGCCAAGGACCTCGCTGGCCAGACCGGGCGTAGCGCCCCCATCGAGATGGTGCTGCCCGAGCGGCGCTTCACCAAGCCATTGGCGCGGGCAGTGGTCGAGCAGCGCCGTCGCCTCGCGGAGGACCCCCGCGATCGCCTCCAGGTCGCGCGCGCCATCGACGCGATTACCCTCGAGCCCGAGGAGTTCATCGAGGACCTGCAGGTGTTCCTTGGACTTCGCTCGGCCTATTGGCGGCTCAAGAACGACGGCTCGCGCTCGGCGCGCAACCTCACCGTCGCCCAGCTCTGGAACATTGCCCTGCGCATCGAGGACGGCAACCTGACGGACGCCGAGCGCGCCCTGCGCGCGGCCCAGGACCGGCTGCAGAAGGCGCTCGAGCAAGGCGCCTCCGACGAGGAGATCCAGAAGCTCATGCAGGAGCTGCGTCAGGCGCTGGCGCAGTTCCTCGAGCAGCTCTCCAAGCAGGCCCAGAACGCGCCGCCCATGCAGGGGCTGGACCGCAACAACCAGTTCATGACCTCGCAGGATCTCGAGCAGATGATGCGCAACCTCGAGAACATGGCGCGCTCCGGCAACCGCGACATGGCCCAGCAGATGCTGAGCCAGCTGCGCGACCTGCTCGACCGGCTGCAATCGGGCCGCATGGCCGACCAGGGCCAGAACCAGCGCATGGGCCAGATGATGGACGAGTTCGGCAACATCATCGGCCGTCAGCAGCAGCTGCTCGACGACACCTTCGGCCAGCAGCGCCAGCAAGGCCAACAAGGCCAGCGTGGACAGCGGGGCCAGCAGGGCCAGCGCGGCCAACAGGGTCAGCAAGGGCAACAAGGCCAGCAGGGGCAGCGTGGCCAGGGTCAAGGCCAGGGTCAGGGGCAGGATGGCCAGGGCCCGGATGGTGACCAGGCGGGTTCGCTCGGCGACCGCCAGCGCGAGCTGCGCGACATGCTGGGCCGGCTGCAGCGCGGCATGCGCGAGTTCGGGCTCAGGGCTCCCGGCCAGCTGGACGGCGCGGGCGAGGCCATGGACCGTGCGGAGCGGGCGCTGCGCAACGGCGACCTCGACGGCGCCACCCAGGAGGAGGCGCGCGCGCTCGAGCAGTTGCGCCAGGGCGCCCGCGAGATGGCGCAGCAGATGCTGCGGCAGATGCCGTCGCGCTATGGTCTCAACGAGCCCCAGGGCGAGCTCGATCCCATGGGGCGCCCGCCTCAGCGCACCGACGGGCCGGACCCCGGCGTGGGCGTCAAGGTGCCCGACCAGATCGACGTCCAGCGGGCGCGCGAGATCCTGGAGGAGCTGCGCCGGCGCATCGGCGAGTCGACCAGGCCGCCCATCGAGCTCGAGTACCTGGAGCGGTTGCTCAGGCGGTTCTGAGAGCGGCAGCGCCGATTTCCGCGCATTACCGTTAATGGTCGCGGACGCTCTTGCGATCGCCGCCCGTACACGCATTCGGCCGCAGCCTTCCCGATACTGGCCGATTCCGCGTGAATCCTGGCCCGGACAGGCGGTTGCCACACCTTCTCGACGCAGATTGCCCTGATGGGACGCGTCGTCTCAAAACTCGCTTGAAAGGGTCAACATTCAGGCTAGAGTGCGGGGCGCAACTTGTACTAAAAATAGAATAACGATGTTGCGGGGTGCAGCGGCCGAGGCGTGGGGAAGCGCCAACGGGCGCGGGGGAACAGTGAATGGACATCCAGGACATGCGCATCTTTGCCCGTGTCGCGGCGGTGCAGAACCTGTCCGCGGTGGGCACCGAGCTCGGGCTGACGCCGGGCACCATCTCCAAACGCATCCAGGCGCTGGAGGACGAGCTGTCCGCGCGCCTCTTCGACCGAACCACGCGCTCGATCCGCATCACGGAGGAAGGCGCGGCGTTCCTGGCTCATGTCGAGCGCATCCTCTCCGAGATCGAGGCCGCGCGCGCCAGCGTCGACGACAAGGTGAGCAAGCCGAAGGGCAAGCTCAAGATCGCGGCGCCGGCGTGTCTGGGCCGGCGTTATGTCGCCCCGGCGCTGTGCGAGTTCGTGCGCGCCTACCCTGAGATCGACGTGCACGTCGACCTGCACGACCGGCAGGTCAATCTGCAGGAGGATGGCTACGACGTCGCCATCCGCACGGGCGTACTGTCGGACTCCTCGCTGATCGCCAAGCGGCTGGCTCCCGACCGGCACGTGATCGTCGGCTCGCCGGCTTATCTGGCCCGCAGGGGCTGCCCGCAGCGGCCCCAGGATCTGACCAGGCACGATTGCCTGATGCTCGGCGAGAACAGGCAATGGTCCTTCAACAAGGACGGTGTCGAGAGCGCCGTGCGCGTGGCCGGGCCGCTGCGGTCCAACAACGGCGAGTTGCTCTGCCGCGCCGCCGTCGAGGGGATCGGCCTGATCCGTGCCTCCGAGCTGGAGGTGGCCTGCGAGCAGAACGCCGGCAAGCTCGTGCAGGTGCTGCCGGACTTCGAGGTCTCCACCAATTCGGCGCTGTGGGCACTCTACCCGAGCGCCAAGCACGTGCTGCCGCGCATGCGCGCGCTGCTCGATTTCCTCGCCAACTGGTTCCGCGATGCGAGCCACGGCGGGCGCGCGCCGGCGGTACCTCCGATTCCGGCCATGGCCGATGGGGTGCCGGCGGCGCCGCGGGCAAAGGTGCCGCTGCGCGCGGGCTGAGCCGTCACTTCAGCCGTACGGTGACGCGGTCGGCGCGGCCGTTGGCATCGATCACGGAGAGCTTGAGGAAGCCGCGGCCTACCGCCGGCAGCTCCACCTCGCGCCTGGCCGGGTCGGTCGCAATCGGCACGCCGTCCACGAGCCAGGTGAGCGGCAGGGCGCCCCCCTCGGCCTTGACCATGATGCCGGAGGTATCGCCGTCCTCGACATCGAGCTCGGCGCGATCGGGCGGGAAGGCGATCTGCACGGCGGGCTCGAGATAGGCGCCGAGGGCAGCTGTGGTCTCGGTCCCCCGCGCCTCGCGGAAGCGCTTGAGCGGCGGCGGCAGGTCGGTCGCCGAGCCGGCCAGGGCGCCGGCGGGCGCGGATGCTAGCGGCGCGCGCTGGCGCGACTGCCGCGCGAAGGCATCGAACAGCAGCGGTGCGGCGGCGGTGCGCCCTGCGAGCGCCGGCGTAGCGGCTCCGTCCGGCCGGCCGACCCACACCGCGATCGTGTAGCGGCCGTCGTAGCCCACCGCCCAGGCATCGCGGAAGCCGTAGGAGGTGCCGGTCTTGTAGGCGAGCTGGCCCGGCTTGGCGTTGGCCGGCGCCGGCGCGTTGCGCAGGATGTCGGAGACGTACCAGGCCGCGACCGGCGACAGCAGCCGCTGCGTGGCGGCGGCAGGCTTGGCAACGGCGCTGTCGCGCCGGTATTCGAGGGCAACGGTATCGCCGCCGCGGGCAAGACCGGCGTAGAGCGTAGCGAGGTCCGACAGGCGCATGCCGAGGCCGCCGAGCGCGATGGCAAGCGAAGGCTCGGCGCCCTTGGGCAGCACCGGCGTCACACCGGCCTGGGTCATGCGCCCGTAGAGCCGGGCCGGGCCCAGCGCCTCCAGCACCTTCACCGCGGGGATGTTGAGCGACTGCGCCAGCGCCATGCGGATTGTCACCGTGCCATGCCAGTCCTGGTCGAAGTTCTTCGGCACGTAGATGCCGAACCGCGTCGGACGGTCCTCGATCAGGGTGTCGGGATGGGCGAGGCCCGCCTCGAAGGCGAGACCGTAGATGATCGGCTTCAAGGTCGAGCCCGGCGAGCGCACGGCCGCCGTCATGTCGACGGCGCCCTGGCGGGATTCGTCCAGGTACCCGGGAGAGCCGACGTGGGCCACCACCTCGCCGGAGCGGTAATCGACCGCGATCACGGCCGCCGACAGGCGCCCTCCGAGCGCCGCCGTGTGCTCGCGGGTGAGCTGCTCGAGGCCGGCCTGGGCGGCGGCATCGATCGTGAGGCGATGCACGAGGCGGCTCTTGGCCTGCTCGACCGCGGTGTCCGCCAGGTGCGGGGCCAGCATGGGGAACTCCCGGCGCACGCTCGGCATGCGCTCGCCCTTGGCGCGCTGGGCTTCGTCGGCGGGAATGATGCCCTGGGCAGCGGCGTGCGCCAGAACGCGGTTGCGGGCGCGCAGCGCGGCCTGCGGGAAGCGGTCGGGCCGGCGCAGCTCCGGCGACTGCGGCAAGGCGACCAGCAGGGCTGCCTCCGCCAATGACAGACGGCGCGGCTCCTTGCCGAAGTAGGCGAGCGAGGCCGCGCGCACCCCCTCCAGGTTGCCGCCGAACGGCGCGAGGCGGAGGTAGAGGCGCAGGATCGCGTCCTTGGAGAGCTTGCGCTCGAGTTGCAGCGCGCGCAGCGCCTGGCGCACCTTGCCGGCACCCGTGCGCTCATGCTCGCCGGCGAGCAGGCGCGCCACCTGCATCGTGAGCGTCGAGCCGCCCGAGACGATGCGGCGATGGGCCAGGAGCTGCCAGCCGGCGCGCCCGATGGCAACCGGATCGACGCCGTGATGGCTGCGGAAGCGACGGTCCTCGAAGGCGAGCAGCATGGCGAGGTAGCGCGGGTCGACGTCCTTGACCTCGACGGGCAGCCGCCAGCTCCCGTCGGAGGCCGTGTAGGCGCGCAGCAGCCGGTCGTTGCGGTCGAGCACGGTGACGGAGAGCGCCTCGGCACGTGCAAGCGATACCGGCTCCGTGCGCTGCCAGATGATAGCGAGCGATGCCGCAACTGTCATGGCTGACAGAACCACCGCCAGCAGCGTAGGGCGCAATAAGCGAAGCGCATTGCGCCGTTTCGCCCGTGCATCGGCGCAATGCGGCTTCGCCTTATTGCGCCCTACGGGCGAGGGCATCGATCACTCCTTCGGCGTGACGTCGAGGCGGCCGGAGGCGGTGCGGGCGAAGCGGTCGGGGCGGTACATGTCCTCCACCGTCGCCGCCGGGTGCACGAACGAGCCCGGCGTCACCGCCCGCACGATATAGGCCACCGTGGCGCCGCTGGCGGGACTGCGCTGCTCCTCGTCGCCGTCCGCATTGCGCCGGCCGCGGCGGCCGTCGTTCGTGCCGAAGAAGTCGAAGGCGGCCACGAAGCGGTCGTCGCGGAACTCGGTGTGCTGCGGCTTGAGCGTCGTCTTCAGCCAGTCGAGCGTCTTGACGTCGCCCGAGTCGACGAGGCGCGGGTTCTCGACCTCGAGGCCGGCGGGCAGCCGGTCGACCAGCAGGATGCGTCCGCCGGTCTCGGGCGACTCCACCTTCAGCACCACGACCAGGCGGTCGTTCTGCTTGAGCTGGCTCGTCCCGCCGGTGGCGCTGGCGAGATCGACCTTCTTGCCGTCGAGCGTGTAGTAGGTGCGCTCGATGGTGAAGCCCTTGGAGGCCGCCGGCTCCGGCGTCAGCGCGGCGCCGATCACGGAGATGACGGCATCGACCGGGGCATTGCTCTCGTTGACGACGCTGAGCGCGCCGGCCTTCACATCCTCCGGCCGGATGGCGCGGATGAGCTGGCCCTTGTGCTTCTCGCCGTTGACGGAGAGCGTGGCGTTGCCGGCCTCATCGCCGAGCGCGCGCGCGGCGAGCAGCATCCAGGCCTGCTCCTGCGTCGAGGTGTAGGCCTTGGCGCGATAGGCCTTGGCGACCACGTCGACCAGGCGCGGCACTTCCTGCTTCACGATGCCGGTCTCGGAGGCGAGCGTGATGAGCGCCGCCCCGTCGCGCACGCCGGTGCCGTAGTCGCGGCGCGTGATGCCGTCGTCCTTCTCCTTGATGCCCTCGAGCGCCGCCTTCAGCGCCTTCTCCGCACGGGCCTTGTCGCCGACCATGGAGAGGGCGGCGCCGAGCTGGGCCTGCGCCAGCGGGGTCGAGAAGCTCTCGAGCTTGGTGTCGGCGTAGTAGCGCAGCTCCCCGATCGGCGCGCGGCCGTTGCGGGCGAGCACATAGAGCGCATAGGCACGCCCCTCGCCGCCCGACTCGAAGTCCTGCGCGTAGCTGATGAAGTTCGCCAGCCGCTCGAGCGCCTGGTTGAAGGAGCCCTGGCGCACGACGTAGCCGGCCTCCTTGGCCCGCGTCAGGAAGTCGGTGACGTAGCTGGTGAGCCACATGTCGCCGTCCGACGGCCCCCACACGCCGAACGCGCCGGAGCTGTCCTGCATCTCGAGCACGCGGGCGATGGCGCCGTCGATGCGCTCGCGCAACGCGGTGTCGGTGGCGAGGCCCATGCGCTTGGCCACGTCGTTGACGTAAAGCAGCGGCAGGGCGCGGCTCGTCGTCTGCTCGGCGCAGCCGTAGGGGTAGCGGTCGAGCGCGGCAAGGATGCCCGGCACGTCGAGCGAGGCGGTGGGCCCCACGGTGATGGTGGCCTTGGAGCGGCGCGGGATCAGGTCGGTGAACACGTCGCTGCTGAGCGAGAGCTTGCCGCCCTTGGCCGCAAGCTGGCTCACCGTGAGCCGCCGGATGTCGCCGGCCGGCACCTTCACGTCGAAGGTGAGGCGGCGGCGCACGTCGATGCCGCCGGCGCCGGTGACGCGCACGGCGAGCGTGGTGAGACCGACCTCGCTCGGCTTGAGCTCGAAGGCCTCGCGCTTGCGCTCGTTGGCACCGAGCGAGACGCTGCGCTCGAAGCCGGGCTGCGACTGGGCGCCGGGCTCGGACTCGTAGGTGCCGGTGACGGAGTAGGCGCCGGCCGGGCCCTCGACGTTGTGGACGGCAAGCTCGAGGCGGGCCTGATCGCCAAGCGTCAAGAAGCGCGGGCCCGAGACGGTGAGCGTGACGGGGTCGCGCACGATCACGTCCTTGCTGGCGGAGCCGAGCTTGTCTGCGGTCCACGCCACGGCGTTGAGCCGAACGGTGCCGTTGAAGTCGGGCATCTGGAACTCGACCTGGGCGGTGCCGTCGGGGCCGACTTTGACGATGCCGGAGAACAGCGCGAGCGTCGCCTCGACCGGCGGGCTGCCCTTCATGGCCATGCCGCTGTCGCTGCCGTCGCCGCCCGAGCGCAGCGTGCCGCGCTCGGCGCGCATGCCGTCGATGAGGCGGCCGTAGACGTCGCGGATCTCGGTGCCGAGTCGGCGCTGGCCGAAAAACCAGTCCTGCGGCTTGGGCGTCTCGAAGCGCGTCAGGTTGAGGATGCCGAGGTCGGTGGCGGCAACCGTGATGCGCGCCTCCTCGCCCTGGGCCAGCCCGGTCACCTTCACAGGCACCGTCAGCATGGCGCCGGACTTGACCTTCTCGGGCGCCTCCAGCTTCACGTTGAGCATGCGCGGCGCCTGGTCGACGGCGAGCCAGCGCAGGCCCAGCGCGCGCGAGGGCATGCGCTTGGCCTTCTCGTCCATGGGACGATAGAGCATGACGCTGACGTAGGCGCCGGGGCTCCAGTCGCTGCTGACGCGGATCGGGATCTCGCCTCCGCCGGCCGGCAGGTCGGCCTCCTGCGTGGAGGCAAGGCCGGAGCTCATGACCGCGATAAGGGCGCGGCCGGCCATGCGCGTGGTGATCTTGACGCGCGCGGTGTCGCCCGCCTTGTAGGCCGGCTTGTCGAGCGCGACGTCGAGCACCTCGGGGCTGTCGGCGGCCTCGTCGGCGTACCAGCCGGCATTGAACACCATGCTGGAGATCAGACCGTCGGCGCTGGACACCTCGAGGCGGTAGCGGCCCCAATCGACCTTGGCCTCGATGGCGGCGGGCTTGCCGGGTGCGGTGTTGGCCGTGCCGGTGGCGACGCGGCGGGTGTTCACCACGGGCTCGTAGTTCCACGAGCCGTCACGGCTGTACCACTGCCAGCGCTGGTCGAGGCGCAGCAGCTCCCACTTGAGGCCCTTGGCGTCGACGGCCTTGCCGTCGGCTCCGACCACGATCGCCTCGAAGCGCGCGGGCTCGCCCTCGGCCGCCTGGTTGTTGGCAAACAGCGGCTTGATGCCGACGCGCGGCGTCTTGAGGTCGACGGGCAGCGTGACGGTGCGCTCGATGGTGCGGCCGCCCGACTCGCGCAGCTTCAGGATCACGTCGGCCTCCAGTGGCCGGCTGGTCTTGGGCAGAGCCGGCAAGCGGACGGAGACGTCGGCCTTGCCTTCGGCGTTGGTGGCGGGCAGGCCTTCGAGCGGCTTGCGCACGGGCGCCGCCTGCTCGTCGGCGAGGCCGAAGCGGTAGCCGGCAAAGCCCGGCAGATCGCCCTTGGCGAGCTTGACGGCGATCTCGCCCTCGACGGCAAGGCCGGTGGCCGGCGGGCCGTAGAGATAGCGGCCCGTGAGCTTGATGACGCCGGGCTGCTCGGGATTGAGCGCCTGAACGGCGGGATCGAGCTTGAGCTCGAGGCGCTCAGGCACGAAGTCCTCGACCAGGAACGCGGTCTGCGCGATCGGGTTGGACTTGGGATCGGTGTGCACCTTGGCGCGCCAAGTCCCGGTCATGGCGGAGCCCGGCAGCGACAGCGTGCTGGCACGGCCGCCCTGGCCCTGGTCGGGCAGGCTCACGCGCGAATGCTCCACGCCATCGGGACGGCTGAAGATGACGGTGACGGGCACGGCCGAGGCCTTGGCCGTCGCGTCGCGCGCCAGCGTGGTCAGGTGCACCTGCTCGCCCGGGCGATAGACGCCGCGGTCGGTGTAGGCGAAGGCGTCGATGGGGCCAGGCGGGTTGCGGCCCTTGACGCCGCGGTCGGTCAGGTCGAAGGCGGCAGTCGATAGGTCGAGGAAGGCGTAGTCGCCGTCGGGCGTGTCGGCGACCAGCACGGCCGGCGCCGATCCGCCCTCGCCGCGCTTGAGGCCAGCGTCGAACTTCGCATAGCCGCGGCTGTCGGTCTTGACGGTGCCGAGCACTTCGTTGTTGCGGGCCACGAGGCGCAGGCTCGCATTCACGACCGGCGTGGCGCCGGCGATCGAGCGCACGAACGCGTGCAGGCCGTCATCGCCGTTGATGGCGGTGAGGCCGAGGTCGGAGACGATGAACCACTGGGTGGCGAGCTGGCGGTAGCCCTCGTTCTCCTCCTTCTTGGTGACGGCGGAGGCCGCGAGCACGTAGACGCCGGGCTGCAGCTTGGGGATCGCCTCGGCGATCGGGAAGGCGGTGGTCACGTCCTCGTTGAGGCGCGAGGTGACGTCGAGCTCGCCGGCATAGACGCGGGCGCCGGTGCGCTCCTTCAGGTTGGAGATGTCGTAGGAGGAGACCTGCTTGGCGAAGTCGCCACCCTGCAGGGTCTGGGCAAGGCTGCGGTCGCCGATGCGGTAGACCTCGACGTTGACCTTGTCGGTGTTGACGGTGACCAGCGGGATGCCCTGCTGGCCGCGGTTGGGAAGCACATAGCCGCGGCCCGTCGCGCGCACGGAGGAGCTGCGGTCCTTGACGTAGATGGCGAGCTCGGCCGTCTTGGCGAGCGTCTCGCTGGCGATCGCCGAGGGCAGGCCTTCGCGCACCGCCACCTCGTAGCGCTTGCCGTGGGCGAGGCCGTCGAGGCAGATCTGGCGCGCCTCCGCCGTGACGGCCTGCGGGTCCTTGCCGTCGACCTTGAGGTATTTCGACCAGTCGACCTGGCCCGGCGCCAGGCGCTCGGAGAACTGGATGCACAGCCGCGGCTGGGCCGAGTCGGCATCGACCTTGTACTCGACGATGCGGAAGCCGTGCTGCGCCACCAGCGCGTCGTAGGCCTCGCGCACCTGCGCGTCGTCGGCGAGGCTCAGGCTCGACTTCAGGGCGTCGATGGCAGGGCGCCAGTAGGAGCGCCGCTTGAGGGCGTCCGACAGCACCACCAGCGCCGCCGCCTTGACGGCAGGAGTCTTGCCGCGCTCGTAGGCGTTCCAGGCGGCGCCCGAGGCGTTGACGGGAAGGTCGTAGCGCTCCGCGCCCTGGTCGGGCTTGATGGCGAGGAGGGCGCGGGCGAGTCCGGTCCAGGACGCCGCGTCGTTGGCGTCGAACACGACGGCCTGCGCATAGGCGCGCGCTGCTGCGCGCGGGTCGGTGCCGGCGGCGAGCAGGCGGTCGCCCTCCGCTCTCAGCTCCGCGCCGCTGCCCTTGGGCTGCCAGTTGGCCTTGAGATAGGTCTCGTAGCGCTTGGCGTCGGCCTGCACACCGGCATGGGTGAAGCGCACCTCCTCGGCCCGCTGCTGGGCGTGGGCAAGCGGTACGACGGAGAGGCAGATGAAGAGGGCGGCGAGCACACGGAGAGCGAGTGACATGGGCGTCCTTCCCTGACGTGCCGACGGCGAATGCCCGATTGGGGGCAGGTGTCGGACGAAGCGCCCGACCGGCCAGACAATGGATCAGGGTTGGGTGACTTAACAGTGGCGGGGCGGGCCGAATTGTCCGCGCTTGCGATTCGTTGCGCCTTTTTCCAGGGATTTTCCAGCCGCGGTCCGTGCAAGCCCGCGGCGGCCTGATGCCGGCACTTCGCTTCTCTAGGGATTAACCGCGAACGACGCTAGAGCCAGGGGCGCTCGGCCGAGGACTTGGCCTCGAAGGCCTTGATCTTGGCCTCCTCTTGCATGGTGAGGCCGATGTCATCGAGGCCGTTCACCAGGCAATGCTTGCGGAAGGGATCGATCTCGAACTTGTCGACCTTCCCGTCGGGTCCGGTCACGGTCTGGTTCGGCAGGTCGACGGTGATCTCGGCTCCCGGCAGCTCGAGCAGGAAGCGCAGCAGCTCGTTGACCCGCGCCTCGGGCAGGGTGATGGGCAGGATGCCGTTCTTGAAGGTGTTGTTGAAGAAGATGTCGGCGAAGGAGGGCGCGATCACGCAGCGGATGCCGAAATCGAGCAGCGCCCACGGCGCGTGCTCGCGGCTCGACCCGCAGCCGAAGTTCTCGCCGGCGACCATGATGGTGGCGCTGCGGAAGGGGCCCTTGTTCAGGATGAACTCGGGGTTCTCGCGCCCTGAGGCGTCGTAGCGCATCTCGGCGAACAGCGCCTTGCCGAGGCCTGTTCGCTTGATGGTCTTGAGGTAGTTCTTGGGAATGATCCTGTCGGTGTCGACATGAGTCATGTTGAGAGGCGCGGCGATGCCTGTCAGCGTGGTGAACTTGTCCATGACGAGCCGGTCCCAAAAGGAGGTGGAAGAACCAGGATTTGGCGCCCGCGCCCGCCAAAGTCAAGGCTCGATGATGGTGCGGAGGCGCGGTCACCCCTGCAGGCGGCGCACAACACGAGGGCGCCGACCTGGTGTATACCGCGCCGACATTTGCATCCCGCGGTCATATCGGGCTTGCCTACACCGGCGAAGGCCGGTGTCCCCGGTATCCAGCCATCCATGAGCGCCGGAGCAAACTGAGAGTTGGATCCCGGCGACGAGCGCCGGGATGACCTAGGTCGCCGCCGCATGCGTAACACCACCAGCGGAAAGCCGCCGCGCACCTATCGCATCGGCATAGACGTCGGCGGCACCTTCACCAAGGCCGTGCTGATCGACAACGCGACTCGTGCCGTCGTGGGCCGGCACTCGGTGCTGACCACGCACGATCACCAAAGCGGCGTTGCCAGCGGCGTGGTGGAGGTGTTTCGCAGGGTGCTCGAGGCATCCGGCGTGGCGCCTGAGGACGTCGTCTTCCTCGCCCACAGCACGACGCAGGCGACCAACGCGCTGCTCGAGGGCGACGTGGCTGCTGTCGGCGTCCTCGGGATGGCGGGCGAGAGGGCCGCCCGGCTCGCAAAGGATCAGGTGCACGTGGCGCCGATCGAGCTGGCGCCGGGGCGGATGCTGGCTACCTCCAACCGGTTTCTCGTGACGGACGGCATGAGCGATCCGCAGGTGCGGGAGGCGATCACCGAGCTGGTGGCCGAGGGCGCGCAGGTCCTGGTGGCATCGAGCGCCTTCGGCGTCGACACCACCGGCAGCGAGGAGCTGGTGCGCTCCCTCGCCGGCGAGGCCGGCCTGCTCACGACCTGCGGCCACGAGATCACTCGCCTCTACGGGCTCACCACACGCACCCGCACGGCCGTCATCAACGCCTCGATCCTGCCGCGCATGATCGCCACCGCCACGATGACGGAGGCGAGCGTGCGCGAGGCCGGCATCTCGGCGCCGCTGATGATCATGCGCGGGGACGGCGGCGTCATGGACATCAACGAGATGCGGCGACGCCCGGTCATGACGATGCTGTCGGGGCCGGCGGCGAGCGTGGCCGGCGCGCTCATGCACCTGCGTGTCTCCGACGGGCTGTACTTCGAGGTCGGCGGCACCTCGACCAACATCGGCGTCATCCGCAGCGGTCGCCCGACCGTCACCTACGCCCGCATCGGCGGGCACGAGACCTACGTCAGCTCGCTCGACGTGCGCGTCATCGGCGTCGCCGGCGGGAGCCTGGTGCGTGCGCGCCCGGGCGCAATCGTGGATGTGGGCCCCCGCAGCGCCCACATCGCCGGGCTGCCCTATGCGGCGTTCGCCGACGAGAGCGACATCGTCGATCCGCGCGTCGAGTTGTTCGAGCCCAAGCCCGGCGATGGCGCCGACCACGTCGCCGTGCGGGTTGCGAGCGGCGCCCGCTATGCGCTGACCACGACCTGCGCGGCCAATGCGCTGGGGTACACGCAGCCCGGCATGCACGCGCACGGCAACCCGCAGGCGGCGCGGCTGGCGTTCGCGGCGCTCGCGGCGTTCGTAGGGCTCGGCACCGACGAGGCTGCGAGCGCCGTGCTCGACCGCGCCGGCGACAAGCTCGTTCCGGTCGTGGAGAGCCTCATCAAGGAGTACGATCTCGACGCCGACCAGAGCCTGCTGATCGGCGAGGGCGGCGGCGCGGCTTCCCTCATCCCCTACATTTCCGAGCGCATGGGGCTGCGCTGCGAGATCTCGCGGGATGCCGAGGTCATCTCCTCGATCGGCGCCGCGCTGGCCCTGGTGCGCGACGTGGTCGAGCGCATCATCCCGCATCCGCATCCCGAGGACCTGCTGGCGATCCGCCGCGAGGCCAAGGAGGCGGTTGTGCGGGTGGGGGCCGATGCCGATAGCGTCGAGGTGACGGTCGAGATCGATCAGCTGACCCATCGTGTGCGCGCCACCGCCGTCGGCGCCGCGGCTATGCATGCGAAGGACCCGGACGGGGCGATCACCGAGAGCGAGGCGCGGGCCATCGCCGCGCGGTCCATGGGCGTGCCGCCGGCGGCGCTCGACCTCGCGGGCGAGACATCAGGGCTGCGCGTCTACCAAAGCACCGGCGAACGCCTGGGCGCCGTGCGCGCCGTCGACCGCGAGGGTGCCATCCGCGTGCAGCGCAGCCACGCCCTCATCCGCGCGTGCAGCCCTGCAACGGCGGCCGCCATCGTCGAGGAGGTCTGGAGCCAGACCTCACGCAGCGACGACGGTCGCGTAATCGTTCCGGGCCTGTTCCTGCTGCACGGCCACCACGTCGCCGATCTGTCGGGCGTGGAGACCCTCGAGCAGGCCAGGGCGCTGGCGGCAAGCGAATTGGACGGCCAAGAGCTCAATGCCCCGACCGTCCTCGTCGGCATACCTGCTTCGAAAGGGACGTGAGAGGCCCGCCTACGGCTCCAGCTCGGTGTCCCAGTAGAGGTAGTCGAGCCAGCTGTCGTGCAGGTAGTTGGGCGGGAACAGCCGCCCGTTCCTGTGCAGCTCGAACACCGTTGGGCGGTAGGGCTGTTGCCGCGGCTGCATGCCGGCGTGATGCGGCATGTCCCCGCCCTTGCTCAGGTTGCAGGGAGCGCAGGCCGCCACGACGTTGTCCCACCGCGTCTGGCCGCCGCGCGAGCGCGGGATCAGGTGGTCGAAGGTGAGATCCTCCTTGTCGCCGCAGTACTGGCACATGAAGCGGTCGCGCAGGAACACGTTGAAGCGCGTGAACGCCGGGTAGAGGGCGGGCTTCACGTAGGCCTTGAGCGACACCACGGAAGGCAGCCGCATCTCGAAGGAGGGGCTGCGCACGAACCGGTCGTACTCGGAGACGATGTTTACCCGCTCCAGGAACACGGCCTTGACCGACTCCTGCCAGCTCCACAGCGACAGCGGGTAATAGGAGAGCGGCCGGAAGTCGGCATTGAGCACGAGCGCCGGGTAAGCTTCCGGGGTTGCTGCGTAGGCGTTCACTGGCTCACGATCCTGTTTCGTCTTTGAGCCCGAATCACGGCTTGGCCTCTACAAGGCGGCGCCATACTAGCCATCTGTGTCGGCGATGTGAAGTCGGCCCCGATTCGCGCATTGAGCCTGGAAATCGCGCATTTTCCGCGTTCTAGCGGACGCCAGCGATTCATCTGCGCAACACCTGCGCGATGAAGTGACCGGCCATGAGCTGGCCCTCGGGATCGATGCCATGGCCGAGGCCCGGCCGCACGTGCCACTCGACCGGCAAGCCTGCCTCGGCCAGCGCCTCGCGGCCGATGTGCAGCGCCTGGATCGGAATCAGGTCGTCGGCCTCGCCATGGATCATCAGGACCGGCGGGCGGGCTGCTGTCTGGCTCAGGTGCTCGGGGCCGGCAAGAAGGCCCGAGTAGGCGACGATGCCGGCTGGCGCGCTTGCGCGCCGCAGGCCGGCATGCAGCGCCATCATGGTGCCCTGGCTGAAGCCGACGAGCACGAGCCGCGCAGGCGGGAGGCGGTGGCGCCCCAGCTCGGCGTCGAGAAAGCGGTCGAGCAGCGGGCGTGCCGCCTCCACGCCGCGCCAGTACTCGCTGGGATCGCGCATGGTGAGCGGGAACCACTGCAGCCCGCCATGCATGCCGGGGATGGTCTCGGGAGCGTTGGGCGCCGCGAACGCCACATTCGGGAGCGCGGGCTGCCACGCATCGGCAAGCGCGATCAGGTCATCGCCGTTGGCGCCGTAGCCGTGCAGCAGCACCACGAGCGCGGTCGGCGTGCGCCCGCGCGGGGGAAGCCGAGGGCCGTCGAGGTCTCGGGTCATGCCGCCAGTCGTAGCCGGTCCCGCACGCGAGCGAAAGCGGTCAGACGATCTGGTTCTTCAGCGTCGTCTCGCCGCGCCACAAACGATCGAGGTTCTCCACCAGCAGGTCGATGACGCCGTCCTCGTAGCGTTGCGTCTCGCCGGCCGTGTGCGGCGTGATCAGCACGTTGGGCATGCCCCACAACGGCGACTCGGTCGGCAGCGGCTCGACCTGCGTCACGTCGAGGCCGGCAGCGGCGATGCGCTTCTCTTGCAGCGCCTTGATGAGCGCCGGCTCGTCGACCACACGTCCGCGCGCGACGTTGACGAGGTGGGCGGAGGGCCTCATGGCGGCGAGCGCCTTGGCATCGATCAGGTTGGTGGTCTCGGGCGTCAGCGGGCAGGTGAGGGCCACGATATCGGCCTGCGCCAGCTGCTCGATGAGCTTGTCGTGGCTGTAGACGGCGTCGGCACCGTCGCCGCCGCGCGCGGGATCGCGGCGGATGCCGACGACGCGCATGTCGAATGCCTTGCCGAGCCGGGCGAGCCGCGAGCCGATGCGGCCGAGGCCCACGACCAGCAATGTCTTGCCGCCGAGCTGGTCCTCCCGCTCCGGGATCTGGGAGATCATGCCTCGCCAGTGCTTCCTGGCCTGGTTGTCGCGGCCCGTATGCAGATGGCGCTTGAGCGCCAGGATCATGGACATGGCGTGCTCGGCCACAGCATGGGCGTTGACGCCGGCAGCGTTGGCGAGGCGAATGCCATGGGCGCGGAACGCGTTCTGGTCGTACTGGTCGATGCCGGCGCTGATCGACTGCACGAACTTCAGCCGCTTGGCCTGCGGCACGAGGTCGTTCTTCCACATCATGGAGACGACCACCACGTCGGCGGCCGGCACTGCGGCGGCGTACGCCGCGGGGTCGCTCACCTGCGTATGCGCGATGCCGGTGCCGCGCGCGGCGAACCGGTCGGCCATGCGGTAGGCGGAGTGGGCAAAGAGAATGTTGAGCTTGTCCTTGGGGGGCAACATGGTCGCTCCAGGGCGGGTGTGAGGAGGCGGGAAACGGTCAGAAGGCGCGCAGGGGGAAGTAGCGCAGCACCAGCTCCTCGAAGCGGCCGTTCTCGCGCATGCGCTTGAGGGCCGCGTTGATGAGCGTCTTGAGCTGCTGGTCCTCGCGGCTCACCGCCACCGCCACGCCGTCGCCGAAGAACCTGGGCTCGCCGAAGGGGCCGCCCTTGAACTCGCAGCAGGCTTTGGAGCCGGTGCCGTTGAGCCAGAAGGCGAGGCTGATGCCGTCGTCGAAGAGGAGCTCGACGGCGCCGCTGATCAGCGCATCGCGGGCAAGCTCCGGCGACTCGAAGGTGCGGATCGAGCTGTCGCGGAAGAACGTGCGCAGGTAGGCCTCGTGCGCGGTGCCCTTGGTGACGCCGACCTTCTTGCCCTCGAGCCCCTCGGGCGTGACATCCAGGCGGCCGGAGGTGCGCTTGGCGGCGAAGCGGGCGGGCGTGTGGTAGTAGCGGTCGGTGAAGTCGATGGCCTTGAGCGCGTTGGCGCTGATCGCGTGCGAGGCGATCACGGCGTCGGCCTCGCGTCGCCGCAGCGCCGGCAGCAGCTCGGGCCACGCGCGCACCTGGATGTCGCAGGCCGCGGCGAGCTCGAAGCAGATGGCGCGGGCAACATCGACGTTGAAGCCGGTCAGGACATTGTCCTCGTCGTAGTAGTTGAAGGGCGGGTAGTCGCTGTCGGTGAGGAAGCGGATGGCGACGCGGCGGGGCAGGGCCTGCGGGTCGCCCGGCTCCTCGGCCGCGGCGGGCTGTGCCGGTGCGGGCTGCTGCTTGGCTTGCTGCGCAGGTGCGCGCGACGACATGGCCGCCATGGCAATGAGCCCAACAAAAAGTAGGGCAGCCGCACCAAATTTCCTCTGTAACATGCTCATTCGTGTTCGGCCTTTTCGCGCACGGGCGGCGTGGTCATGGGGGACCAGGGGCGGGGATTTGCCGGTCGCGGTCGCGCGCAAGAGACGAATCCTCAAAACATACTAGCGCGGATGCAGGACGCCGCCCAGACGGCCGGCGCCCCTCCTATTCGTGCCCGAAATGCTCTCCAGGAGTACGGGTTTCTCGTCGGTCCGCTCGTTGACGCAGCCACGCTCGGCGCCGTCGAGGCGGAAGCGCTGGCCTGCGGCGTGGCGGTGCACCAGGTGCTGCTGGCATGGAGCCTAGTTTCCCATGACGACTATGCGGCGGCCGTTGCCCATTGGCTGGGTGTGCCGCTCGTCGGCTGGGAGACCGGGCTCGAGGCCATTGCCGTGCAC
>Ga0247825_10000349_pt1 | contig 29040 bp, 20 predicted proteins | sample 13C_Vanillin_Day_FD_194413 | JGI IMG/M metagenome (GOLD analysis project Ga0247825, IMG submission 194413) | Soil microbial communities from agricultural site in Penn Yan, New York, United States - 13C_Vanillin_Day48 | ecosystem: Environmental > Terrestrial > Soil > Agricultural land | place... | reverse complement strand
TCCTGGCGGAGGATGTACTTGAGCGCCGTCTTGAAGTTGCGTGTGTCCGCGCCCACCTCGCGCTGGTTGACGAGGCAGTTCTTGTGCGGGTGCAGGTACTCGATCGGGTCCTCGATCGTCATGATGTGCTCATGACGGTCGGTGTTGATCTTGTCGATCATGGACGCCAGCGTCGTGGACTTGCCCGAGCCCGTGGGCCCCGTCACGAGGATGAGGCCGCGAGGACGCCTCACCAGCTCGGCCACCACCGGCGGCAGGCCCAGCTCCGCGAAGGTGAGGATCTTGAACGGAATGGTCCGGAAGGCACCGGCCACCGCGCCACGCTGCATGAAGATGTTGGCGCGGAAGCGAGACAGGCCCTTCACACCGAAGGACAGGTCCAGCTCGTTGTCCTCCTCGAACTTGTGCTTCTGGGCGTCCGTGAGGATTGAGTAGCAGAGCTGCTTGGTCTCCACCGGGGTGAGCGGCGCTGTCTTCAGCGGCACCAGCTCGCCGTCCACCCGGAGCTGCGGCGGGGAGCCAGTGGTGATGTGAAGGTCGGAAGCGCCCTTCTCGACCATCGCCTTGAGAAGCTGGTGCAGGTTAGCCACGGAAGGAGTCCTTCAGATGCGGTGAAGAGTGAGAGTGCGAGCGAGAGACTAGAAGCGATCCGGCGCGGTGTTGGCTACCACCTCTTCGAGCGTGGTGACGCCGTCCATCATCTTCGCCAGGGCGGACATGCGCAGCGAGCTCATCCCCAGACGGATGGCCTCCTGCTTCAGCTCGTTGGTGGAGGCGCCGTTGATGACCAGCTCCTTGAGACCATCCCAGAAGGGCATCACCTCGTACACGGCCACGCGGCCGCGGTAGCCACGATCGTTGCACTCGCGGCAGCCAACCTTCTCGTACATGGTGAAGGAGCCAATCCTCTCCGGAGGCACGCCCGCGTCGATGAGCGCCTTCTCGTCCACTTCGGCCGCCGGGCGCTTGCATTCCTTGCACAGACGGCGGCACAGACGCTGGGCGAGAATGAGGTTCAGCGAGGCCGTCACGAGGAACGGCTCGATGCCCATGTTGAGCAGACGGCTCACCGTACCCGGCGCGTCGTTGGTGTGCAGCGTGGAGAGCACCAGGTGTCCGGTGAGCGCCGCCTTCACGGCGATCTCGCCCGTCTCGAAGTCACGGATCTCACCGATCATGATGATGTCGGGGTCCTGACGCAGGAAGCTGCGCAGCGCCGCGGCGAAGTTCAGGCCGATGTCTTCATGCATCTGCACCTGGTTGATGCCGGCGAAGTTGAACTCGACCGGATCCTCGGCGGTGGAGATGTTGGTGTCGATCTGGTTGAGCGAGGAGAGCGCCGAGTACAGCGTCGTCGTCTTGCCGGAGCCCGTGGGGCCCGTCACCAGCACCATGCCGTAGGGACGGTTGATGGCCTCCTGGAACCACTGCAGCGGCTGCGGATCGAAGCCCAGCTTCGTCATGTCCAGCTGGAGGTTCGACTTGTCCAGCAGACGCATGACCACCTTCTCGCCGAACAGCGTGGGGCACACGCTGACGCGGAAGTCCATCTCCTTGCCGCCGCCCATCTTGATCTTGATACGGCCGTCCTGCGGCAGGCGGCGCTCGGAGATGTCCAACTCCGCCATGATCTTCAGACGGCTGGTGATGGCGTTCCTCAGCTTCATCGGCGGACGCATGACTTCATACAGCGAGCCGTCGATGCGGAAGCGCACGCGGAAGTCCTTCTCGTAGGGCTCCACGTGGATATCGGACGCGCCCTTCTTGATGGCGTCCATGAGGATGAGGTTCACCAGCTTGACCACCGGCGCGTCATCCGCCGCCTTGGCCATCTCCTCGATGTTCTCGTCCTCCTGCTTGTCGACCTCGATGTCCGCGTCGTCCATCTCACCGACGATCGCGTCCAGCGAGGGACCCTTCTCCGCGTAGTAGCGCTCGATGGCCTCGCGGATGGAGATCTCCGAGGCCACCACAGACTCGATGTTGTAGCCGGTGAGGAACTTCAGGTCGTCCACCGCGTAGATGTTGGACGGATCGCACATCGCCACGATCAGCGACGGACCCGCGCGGTTGACAGGAATGACCAGGTGCTTCTCGGCGACCTCCTTGGGGACCAGCTTGATGATCTCCGGGTCGATGTCGAAGTCCTTCAGGTTGATGGCCGGCACGCCGTACTGCTTGGAGAGGAAGTCCGTGAGCTTGGACTCCTCAATGGCTCCCGTCTTGATGAGCGCGGTGCCAATGCGAGCTCCGCTCTTCTGGCTCTCCTCCTGGGCTTTGCGTAGTGCTTGAACGGTGATGAGGTTCTCGCGGACCAGCAGTTCACCAAGTCGACCGGACATTCAGCAGCCTCGAACGGAAAGTAAAGACGGGCAATCGCCCCCAGAGCGCCAGGCGCCGGACAGGGGCAGGGTGTCGTGGATCCATTGGCGGAATCCGCACCGGATTAGAGAGAAGCGACACGCTGCATGTCAAGGTAAGTGCCAGGAGCTTCCAGAAGTGGCAAACCATTGAACCGACACAGGAAACCCTCAGAGTGGCGCTAGACGTCTGCCCGAGCGATGACCGTGCGAGCAGCCTCGACATCCCGCTTGATCTGCCCTACCAGCTCTGCCACGGAGCCGAAACGCTGCTCCGAGCGCAGACGCTCCAGGAACTGCACCCGCAACTCCTTGCCATAGAGATCACCCTGGAAGTCCAGCAAGTGGGCCTCGATGGTGACCACAGAGCCTCCAAAGGTGGGCTTGACGCCGATGTTGGCTGCCCCCGGGAGCCAGGGGCCTTGCGGCTCTCCCTTGATGCACACGCGGATGGCATAGACGCCCGGTGCGGGCCGCAGCTCGTTCTGGGTGTCCACGTTCGCGGTGGGGAAGCCGATGCCCCTGCCGCGCCCCGCGCCCGGCACCACCGTGCCGTCCAGGTCGAAGGGCCGCCCCAGCAACCGCTGCGCCGCTGAGACGCGGCCCTCGAGGATGTACTCGCGCACCTTGCTGGAGGAGGCCACCACGCCGTCCACGGTGACGGGCTGCACCAGGTGCACCTGGGCGCCGCGCCGGCCCGCGGCCTCTCGCAGCGTGGCCACCGTGCCTGAGCGGGCCACACCATAGGTGAAGTCACTGCCCACCACGAGGTGCCGGGCGCCCAGCACGTCCAGCAGCGACTCCTCGAAGGCGGCCGCCGGAGTGCGCGCGTACTCACGGTTGAAGGGCTGCACCACCGCGGCGGTCAGGCCGTACTCCTGGAGGAGCTCCAGCTTGCGCGGCAGCAGGGTGATGAGCTTGGGCGCCAGCTCGGGCTGCAGCACCTTGCCCGGGTGCGGGTGGAAGGTGAGCACGACGGGAGGCGCGTGGCGGCGCGCCTCGGCGAAGAGGGCCTGGTGGCCCACGTGAACACCATCGAAGTTGCCGAGCGCGACAGCCGAGCCCGCCAGCTCCCGCGCCTCTGGCACTGAGTGGAAGACCTTCATGCCGCCGGTATACCTTCAACCCCGCGCTTTTGCCCTGTTCAAGCCCTTTCCTGTCGGGCATAGAGCGCGGCCCACGCCATGGCTCGTCCCCGCCTGCTGCCCGACCCGGTCGGCCTGAAGTTCGTCACCCTGGAAGCCCCTCCAGACTGGGACGCGGAGTTCGGCTACTCCGGTCCGCTGGAGCTGGAGATCGGCTCCGGGGCCGGCGGCCATGCGCTGGAGTACTGTCGGCGCCACCCCGAGGTGCGCTACATGGCCTTCGAGTGGCGCAAGAAGTACGCCCGCGACACCCTCTCCCGCGGAGAGAAGCTGGGCCTGAAGAACCTGCGCGTCATCGAGGCCGACGCGCGCGCGGTGGTGCCCCGCATCTTCGCCCCCCAGTCCCTGTCCGCCATCCACCTCCAGTTCCCGGACCCCTGGTGGAAGCGCTCACACTTCAAGCGCGCCATCATCCAGCCGGACTTCGCCCGTTTACTTCTGGACAGATTGGTCCCAGGCGGCCGGTTCGATCTGCGCACGGACGTGGAGGACCGGGCACGCGCCATGCTGGCAATCCTGGAGGAGGCCGGCTTCGTCAACCCCCTGGGGCGCGGCGCCTTCCATCCGTATGATCCCGAGGAGGTACCCTCCACGCGGGAGCGGCGCTATCTCCAGAGTGGCGAGCCCGTCTACCGGGGCCGGCTCGTGAAGCCAGGCTGAAGAATCACCGGGGGCGGCTTGGCAGCGGCTCGGTAATCTGGAGAGAATCCGGGAACGCCCACGCGGCAGGAAGGTTCTTCGGGGTGGGGACGACGATGCCCGAGAGCAGCGCCATCAATAGACCTTCAGAGGGCCGCCGGATCGCCTCGCTCGAATATGCCGGCCGCACGGTCCTGATCGTGGATGACGATCCGGCGCACGTGCAGCATGTGCGCCAGGGGCTGGCGCCGCACGGCTACCGGTTCCGCGAGGCGCGGGACGGGGCGCAGGCGCTGTCGGCCATCCGCGAGCACCGGCCGGATCTCATCCTCATGGACGTGGAGATGCCGGGCCTGGGAGGGGTGGAGGTGTGCCGCATCATCAAGGCCAACTCGGGTGAGGGAGGCTTCGGCTTCATCCCCGTCATCCTGATGACGGCGCGGCAGGCGGCGGGCAAGGTGGAGGGGCTGGAGCTGGGCGCGGACGACTACCTGGTGAAGCCCTTCGACATGCTGGAGCTGGGGGCGCGGGTGAAGTCCATGCTGCGGCTCAAGGCGCTGCAGGACGCGCTGGTGGAGAAGAACCGCGAGCTGGACAAGGCGAACAAGGAGCTGGCACGCAAGCGCGAGGAGCTGCTGACGCTCAGCCGCACCGATCCGCTCACTGGCCTGTATAACCGCCGCTACTTCGAGGAGCGGCTGACCGAGGAGTTCGCCCGCGCCCGGCGCTACCGCGCGCCGCTATCGCTGGCGATGCTGGACGTGGACTTCTTCAAGCGCATCAACGACACCTACGGACACCCGTTCGGGGACGAGGTGCTGCGCGCGGTGGCCACGGTGACGCGGGCCCGTCTGCGCGAGGTGGATCTGCTGGCGCGCTACGGCGGCGAGGAGCTCATCGCCCTGCTACCCGAGACGAGCCCCGCGGAGGCCCTGAGCGCGTGTGAGCGGATACGCGAGGCCATCGAAGCCTTGCAGCTGGAGTATTCCGGCCAGGACGGAGCGAAGAAGGTGGTGCGCTGTACGGCCTCGATGGGGCTGGCCTCGCTCCCCTCTCCCACCCTCCAGACGCCCGAGGAACTGCTGCGCGCGGCGGACGAGTGCCTCTATGCAGCCAAGGGAGCAGGCCGAAACCGTGTCCGCCAGCATCAAGAGTGACGTCGAGGCGCTTTGCGCCGGGCGGGCTTTGGCCTAGATCGTACCTCCATGCGCCTCTCCGCATTGCCGCTCCTCATGATGCTGTCCTTGCTCACCCTCGGGGGATGTAGCAAATACAGCTTCGACACGCCGGAGCATGCCTACACCTCCTTTCATACGATGGTGAAGCGCGGGGAGCTCAAGCAGGCCTTTGGCGCACTGTCCCAAGGTACCCGGGAGGCGCTGGCCGCCCGGGCCCAGGCGCTGAAGGAGGCCTCGGGTGGGAATGTAAAGGCCGAGCCCTATGAGCTGTTCTTCATGAATTCCGTTCCCCCCGTGGATGTTACAGAGCCTAAGGTGGTCCATCAGGAGGGGGACGTAGCGACCGTGCGCGTGCTCACTTCGGGACAGGCTCACGAGGTGCGACTGGTGCGCGAGGCCTCTGGGTGGAAAATTGACTTGTTGGATTCACTCAAGCCATGAGGCCTTGTTCTCCCCCACGTCATGGCTATCAGGTAGCGTGAGAACGTGAACGATCGGAAGCCACGGCGGGTTGCTCCCGCAGTCGAGGTCATTCGGCGCCCTGCTGCGGCGACGCCGGGAAGCGTGTCTCCCACGCCGTCGGTGACCCCCAGTCCCTCTCCCTCTCCCACACCGCGGCCCACGGCGACGCCCGCCCCCCGGCCGGCCGCCACGAGCGCTCAGCCACCCGCGTCCGCGCCGATGCCCCGGCCGGCCGCTGCGGCTCCGGCTCCGGCTCCGGTTGCCACTCCGGCTGCTGCTCCGGTTGCCACTCCGGCTGCCGCGCCTACGCCCCGGCCTACCGCTGCAGTCAGCGCTCCTTCGCCGGGGCCCCGGCCCGCGATGCCTTCCTCCCGGCCGTCCGGTCCTCCCCGAGGGCCTGGCGCGGGGCCTGGCTTCTCGCCGCGCCCCTTTGGAGCCGGGCGCCCGCCCCGTGGAGCCCCTCGCCCTCCTCCTACACCGGAGCAGATCCAGGCGCTGGCCCAGCGCGAGCACGTGCCCGCGCGCATCGCCAAGGGTGAGCTGGAAGGGAAGATGAAGTGCCGCATCTGGCGCAAGCTGCATGCCGAGGAGGCCAAGCGCTTCGACCAGGTGTATGAGCTGATGGGCAAGAACCCCGGGCTGTCGCTTGGGGACGCGTTCGGCGTGCTGCAGAGCGGGATGACCGTCGCGGAGTTCATGGCGCGCAAGGAGCGCTCCCAGCGCAAGGCGGCCATCAAGCAGGCTCGCGGCGAGGTGGACAACGCCGCGGTGGCCGACTTCCTCTCGACGCTGGTGACCGGGAAGACAGAGCTGGCGGTGGTGCTGGGCGAGCGGACGGTCCTGGATGTGCTCACGGCCGAGGAGCCCATCGCCTTCACCTTCGATCGCACCGGGCGGATGGAGAAGCTCCAGGTGGTGTTGCTCACGCGCCGCGCTGACTGGGAGAAGCTGCTGCCCGGGGTAGAGCGTGATCCGAAGCTCACCCAGAAGCCCGCCAGCGTGGCTCGCCAGCCGGACAAGCGGCCGTTCTCGGATCCGCGCCCGTTCCTCCCGCAGGTGGGCCAGGCGGTGCGGCTGGTGCTCCGCAACGGCGTCACCCTGAAGATGCCGCTGATGAAGGCGGGGCGGTTCGATCTGCTGCTGGGCGAGCCAGGGAGCGAGGTCTTCGTCCCTCTGCACGCCATCCTGCGCTTCGAGGTGGATTCCGCTGCGCAGCCACCCGCCCCGGCGTAGAAGAGGACCGCATGCGTTTCTTCTCCAAGCTCATCAAGCCCCTGCTGGCCCTCCTGGCCACCGCGGCGGTCCTCGCCACGCAGGAGGGGTGCTCTAAGGAGCCGAAGCAGGAGCCGAAGGCAGCGCCGGTCGCAGTCGAGGTGCACAAGTCTCCGGATGGCTCTCGCATCATCCCCCTTAGCGTCACGGAGAAGGGCTATGAGCCCTCCCCCATCACGCTCAAGAAGGATGAGCCGGTGAAGCTGGTCGTCACCCGGAAGACCGAGCAGACCTGCGCCACCGAGATCGTGATGAAGGACTACGGCATCAACACCCCGCTGCCCCTCAACACGCCCGTGGAAATCGCGTTCACCCCGAACAAGACGGGGACGCTCACCTATGGCTGCGCGATGGGGCAGATGATCAGCGGCACGTTCATGGTGGAGTGAGGCTCGGCCCGACGCCGGAAGGCGGTTAGGCTGGACCCTACCCATGGGCGGCGCGGCGGAGCTCTTCACCCGGCATGTGTTCCTTGACCTCGAGACGACGGGGCTGGACCCCCGCGTGGACGAGGTCATCGAGCTGGGCGCGCTCTTCTTCGAGAACGGCCAGGAGGTGCGCCGCATCGCCCGGCTGTACTCGGCCTCGCGACCGCTGCCCATCACCATCCGCCGGCTGACGGGCATCAACGATGCGATGCTCGCGGGCAAGCCCCGGTTCGGCAGCGATCTGGCGGAGCTGCGCGAGGCGCTCAGCGGCTGGACCGTGGTGGCGCACAACGCGCCCTTCGAGAAGGGCTTCCTCCCGGAGTTGCTGGAGCCCATCCGCGCCCCAGTGCTCGACTCGTGCGAGCTGCTGCACTACCTGCATCCGGAGCTCGCGAGCCACTCGCTGGAGGCGATGCTGCGCTGGGCGGGGCAGAAGCCGCGCACGGCGCACCGCGTGGTGACGGACTGCCTGGCGACACATGCGGTGCTGATGCACGCGTTGGAAGGGTGCATCCGCGAGGGCCGCGCTGACGACATCGCGGATCTGCTGTCCACGCTGGAGCCGCGCGCGCGCGCGGCGCTGAGGCTGGCCCAGGCGGAGGCGGGTGAGGCGGAAGTGGAGAGCGCCTCGGAGGAGCGCCCCCTGGTGGCACTGCTGTACCGCCTGTGGGAGGCGTGCCGCGCGACGCCGGTGTCCTTGAAGCTGGAGACGACCGGGGGCTTCCTACCGGGCCGCCCCGAGCGTCTGCGCGCGGGGGGTGGCAAGGCTCCGCCCGAGCCCGAGCCGGGGACGCCGGTGCAGCCGGTGCACGCCGAGGAGGTGGCGGCACTGCTGGGGCCCGGCGGCGCGCTGGAGCGGATGGAGGAGGGAGGCTTCAAGAGCCGGCCCGCCCAGCTCGAGATGTCGCAGGCGGTGGCGCGCACGCTCTCCGAGGGAGGACAGCTGGCGGTGGAGGCGAGCACGGGGACGGGCAAGTCGCTGGCCTACCTGGCCCCGGCCGCGCTGTTCGCGGCGCGCAACGGCCGGAAGGTGGCGGTGGCACCGCACACCAAGACACTGCAGGACCAGCTCATCGAGAAGGACCTGCCGCGGCTGCACCGCGCCACGGAGGGCTCCTTCGGGTACGCGCTGCTCAAGGGCCAGACGAACTACGTGTGCCGGCGGCGCGCGCTGGATGCGACGCTGGTGGAGCCGGGCATGCGGCACGAGGCCCGCGCGCCCCGGGCGTACCTGCGTGCCTTCCTGCGGCGCAGCTCGGACGGAGATCTGGATCGGCTGAGCCACTGGTTCCGCGAGCGCTTCCCGCAGCTCCTGACGCTGGTGCCCGCGGTGCGCTCGGAGGCGGCGACGACGCTGGGAGAGCGCTGCCCGCACTACCATCGCTGTTACTACCACTCGGCGGTGGCGCAGGCGCGTGCGGCGGACGTGCTTGTCATCAACCAGTCCCTGGCCTTCGCGTGGCCCCCCCGCTACCCCCGGCTGGATCACCTGGTGCTCGACGAGGCGCACGAGGTGGAGGATGTGGCCACCACGGCCCTCACCCTGGAGCTGTCGGATCTGGCCTTCTTCCGGCTCACCGAGCGGCTGCATGGGCGGGATGGGCGGCGCGGGCTCTTCTCCGAGCTCCGTCGCGCCCTGGCGAGCACGCGCCGGGCGGAGGGGCGAGGGCTGATGAATGAGGTGGAGTCCGCGCTCACTGGCCTGCTGTCCGCGGCCCGGAGCCTGGGCGATCAGGTGACGGCGCTATGCGAGCCCGCGGCGGCCCCCAATGAGGACTCGGACGAGACGGCCTACGCTCCGGAGCTGCGGATCACCGCGGCGGTGCGTGCCCTGCCTGCGTGGGCCCCGGTCCGTGAGGGGATCCAGGAGGTCCACGCGGCGCTGAGGGAGCTGCACCGGCTGCTGGCGGTGCGTGTGCCGGAGGCCCTGCCCGAGCTGGCGGTGCGTCAGGCCGCGCTGGAGCGCGAGCTGGCGGGGGCGGCGTCCGAGCTGGCGGATCTGACGGCCCTGGCGGAGGAGCTGGCGGGAGAGCCGGCCCAGGGGCGGTGCTATGCGGCCACAGCGGAGCCGAAGCGGCAGCGGTGGAGCGTGGGAGCGCAGCCGGTGGACGTCTCTGCCTTCGTGTCGAAGGACTTCGCGGCGACGAAGCGGTCGCTGGTGCTGACCTCGGCGACGCTGAGCACGGGGCCGGAGAGCCCGTTCGTCCTGCGGCGCCTGGGGCTGGCCGGGCGGAGCGATGGGCCCGCCCCCCGACTGATGCGAGCGCCCTCCCCCTTCCCGCTGCGGGATCAGGCGCTGGTGGTGCTGGTGACGGATGCGCCGCGGGCCCACGAGGAGCCCTTCGTGGAGTGGGCGGCGATGCGCGTCTCAGGGCTGGCCCAGACCATGGGAGGACGGGTGCTGGGGCTCTTCGCCTCGACCCGGCGGATGGAGCGGGTGGCGCTCGCCGTGCAGGCCCGGCTGGAGCCGCTGGGCATCGAAGTGATGCGGCAAACGCGCGGCCACGGGCGCTCGCTGGTGGCGCGGCAGGAGCGGGATGCGGGGACGGTCCTGCTGGGGACCAAGAGCTTCTGGCAAGGAGTGGACATTCCGGGGCGCGGCGTGGGGTGCGTGTTCATCGACAAGCTGCCGCTGGAGCCCCCCACCCGGCCGCTGGTGGCCGCACGCGAGGAGGCTCTGACGCGCGGCGGCAGCGACTACCTGGGCTTCGTCCAGTACCGGCTGCCGCGAGCCCTGCTGCTGCTGCGCCAGGGAGTAGGGCGGCTCATCCGCTCGCACACCGATCGGGGCGTGGTGGTGATCGCCGATCCCGGCAACCCGAGCTACCGCTCCCAGCTGCTCGACGCGTTAGCCGGCTACCGGGTGGAAGCCCTGCCCTGGGCCGAGGCCCGGCTGCGAATCCATGCCGCGCTGCGTGAGATGGGCCTGACCATCGACCTCCACCGCCCCTGAGCTAGAGTCTCGCCGACTCCAACCCAAGAGGTGAGCATATGGGTGGTTCCAGCGGCCAGCTGTCAGGACCCGATCTCTCTCAGGGGATTGCACTCTCGGAGCTAAAGGATGGCGCGCCGCTGCTCGGGCACACCGGCGGAGAGGGCGTCGTCGTGGTCCGCTCCGGCAGCGAGGTGTTCGCGGTGGGGGCCTCCTGCTCGCACTACGGCGGACCGCTCGCCGACGGCATCGTCGCCAACGGGACGATCCGGTGCCCCTGGCATCACGCACGCTTTGATCTGCGGACCGGGAACGCCGTCGGCGCGCCCGCGCTCAACCCCGTGCCCTGCTTCGAAGTGGAGCAAGAGAACGGCACGGTGCGAGTGCGCAGGAAGCGCGAGGCCGCTCGCCCGGTGAAGCCCTCCGTTGCGCCCTCCTCGGTGGTGATCGTGGGCGCAGGAGCCGCGGGGGCCGCATGCGCCGAGATGCTGCGCCGGGAAGGCTACGAGGGCCCCGTCACGCTCGTGGGCGCCGAGGAACCAGGGCCGGTGGATCGCCCCAACCTCTCGAAGGATTACCTGGCCGGCAACGCACCCGAGGAGTGGATCCCGCTGCGCAACGCGGACTTCTACCGGGAGCTGAACATCGAGCTGGTGGTGAAGGATCCCGTGGCCACGCTCGACACGGCGGCGAAGAAGCTCCGCCTGACCAGCGGCCGCGAGCTGACCTATGACGCTCTGCTCCTGGCGACGGGCGCCGAGCCGGTAAAGCTCTCCATCGACGGCGCCGGACTCCCGCATGTGCGGATGCTGCGCACGCTCGAGGACAGCCGTGCGATCATCTCCCGCGCGGCGCAGTCGAAGCGGGCGGTAGTGATCGGCTCCAGCTTCATCGGCCTGGAGGCCGCGGCATCCCTGAGGCAGCGCGGGCTCGAGGTGACGGTGGTAGGCCCGGACGCAGTGCCGCTCGGGCGCGTGCTGGGTGAGGAGGTGGGCCGCTTCATCCGCCAGGTGCACGAGTCCAAGGGCGTCGCGTTCCGGCTCGGGGTGACCCCCGTGCGCATCGACGCGCAGCAGGTGGTGCTCAGTGACGGCAGCGCGCTCCCGGCGGAGCTCGTCGTGGTTGGCATCGGTGTCCGTCCCCGCACGGCGCTGGCCGAGGCCGCGGGGCTGAAGGTTGACCGTGGCATCCTCGTGGATGAGCACCTGCGCGCGTCCGCGCCGGGCATCTGGGCCGCGGGGGATGTGGCGCGCTACCCGGCCGATGGGCGGACGGTCCGCATCGAGCACTGGGTTGTCGCGGAGCGTCAAGGCCAGGCTGCCGCCCGCGCGATGCTGGGCAAGGGCGCGCCCTTCCAAGAGGTGCCGTTCTTCTGGAGCATGCACTTCGATGTGGGGATCGGCTACGTGGGCCACGCCGAGAAGTGGGACATGCTGGCCGTGCACGGCAGCCTCGAGGCGCGCGACGCGTGTGTGGTCTACCGAGAGGCGGGGCGCATCCGCGCGCTGGCCACCATCGGCCGGGATCGCCTGAGCCTCGCGGCCGAGGCGGCGATGGAGCGTGGCGACGAGCGCGCGCTCGAGGCGCTCGTGGCCGGAGCAACCACGTAAAACATGTTTTCTGTATCACCTGTTACAGGTGGCGCCTGAATCACCGTTCAGGTGATGTAGGAGCAGAGATGCGGACAGGCTCGGTTGCCGTGCTTGGGGTGCGCCCAGAGGTCAATGTGGTGAACCCCTGCTCCTGACGGCACGACGCGGCGCTCTGCGACGCAATGCAATAACATCAAGACGTATTTGGTTACAGGTGCCTTCCCCTCTCAAAATGCCGGAAGGCCGGCGCAAGTCTTTCCGTCTTGTCTGGTTTTCCCTTCGAATTTCCCTCGAAGGGGCGGGATTTAGAGAAGCGGAAAAAAGGGCCACTCGTTCTAGAAAGACTTGCGCGAAAGCGCCGTTTGGCTTGAGATGTAACATTGAAACATGCAGCACCGGAGTGTCCGGTCAGGAATGGCGAGATGCTGGCCTCGTTGAAATTTGCCAGCCAGCTTTTATTGACCGGCACAACAAGCACCACCGCAGCGAGTCGTTCAGGGGGAAAAACCATGTCGTCACACGTTGCGCTGTTGGAAGGTCCTAGCCTCTATGAGAGCCACAAGCGGGGTCTGCGTTTTCTGACCCAACACCTTGTGCCCTCGGAGGATGGCAGCGGGTTCCTGTTCATCGGCAAGGCCCGCAGCCGCGTGCTCGAGTCAGCGCTCACGCTACACCTCCTGCGGCAGTCGGAGCGGGACTGGCGCTGGCAGAACCGGCTGCGGGACTATCTGCAGACCCACTCACCCCAGGCTGACGGGCTCAGCTCGCTGATCAGCGCGGCGGTGATGGGCTACGCACGGCCGCAGGGTGTCCTCGAGCGGCTGCGCCAGCTCATGGGAGGCCTGGAGTACGCGCGGCGCCGCAAGCTTGCGCTGCTCGCGATGCTGCTGGTGGAACTTGGGCTCATCACCCTCGAGGAGGCGCAGGTTCGCCCGGAGGACTTCTCCGAGAAGGCGGCGCACCGCTTCAGCCAGATCTACTGCTCGGCCCTGCGGCTGATGTATCACCGCAAGGCGCCCCAGGGCATTGATCCCACCGCCGACCGGCGCTTCCTCGAGGAGTCCCAGGCCGCCAACGGAAGCTGGGAGCAGCAGGGCCTGCTCACCCTGCTGGCCATGATGGGCCTGGGCCGCACCCACTCCGCGTTCTGGAAGGGCATGGAGTACCTGCGCGGCACGGAGCGGGAAGACGGCGGCATCCCCTTCATCGACAACCAGGATGTCTGGGTCAACGCGCTGGCGGGCCTGACATTGCAGGCGCATGGCCTGTACCCGGATGTGCAGGACGAGCTGGCCAGCTTCCTGGCCTACCGGCAGCAGGTCAACGGAGGCTGGGCCTTCACGGACGGCGTCGCCCAGACGGAGACCGATAGCACCGCCAACGTCGTGCAGCTGCTGCTGCAGCGCGACAGGAACCGGTACGCTCCCGCCGTGGATCGAGCGCTGGAGTACTTCCGCGGGCTGCAGCGGGACGACGGTGGCTACCCCACCTACGAGCGTGAGGGAGACTCCGAGATCACCATGACAGCCAACGTCCTGCTGGTGCAGAGCATGTGCGTGGGCCGCCACCCCGAGCTGGAGCCTGATCTGCGCCGCGCCTGCCAGTACATGCTCGAGCGCCAGCGCAGCGATGGCCGGTTCGAGAAGAGCTGGAGCGTCTGCGAGACGTACAGCCTCTTCCGGGTGCTGTGGGCGCTGGACGCGTACACCGCCACGACCGAGGCGCCGCAGGTGGAGACGGCGCGGGCCCGTGCGCTGCGCTACCTGCGCGAGAGCCAGAACGAGAACGGAGGCTGGGGACAGGGCAGCGGAGATCCCAGTGATGGGCTCAGCACGGCCTACGCGCTGGCCTCCCTGGGCCTCTTGAAGAACTGGTTCCCCGTCGAGCAGGTCCGCATCCACCGCGGGGTGGGCTACCTCCTCTCTCAGCAAGATCAGGGGACGGGCGCCTTCGTCTCCATCCCGGATCTCGTCGGCCCACGGCCCATCCCCTTCGATCTGCCGCTGCTCAGCACGGTGTTCTCCCTGCTGGCGCTGTCCTTCGTGTGGCCCGGCGGGCCGATGGAGAACCCCCGGTGACAGCGGGCGCGCGCCCTCCGGCCACCTCCCCTTCCTCTCCTGGGGAGGTGGCTCCGGTCTCGCTCGAGCAGTTCCTGGCCGCGCCCATCGAGGAGGTGCGGCGCGTGGCCCCCGCCATGCTGATGTGGGTGGTGGAGGGCACCCGCCGCAGCGCGGCCCTCGCCGGTCACAGCCAGGACTACCCCCGCTGGTCGCTCCAGCGCATGTGCGACTGCCTGGAGGTGTTCTTCCACCACGGCGGGGGCCACGTCTTCAACCCGATGCTCACCCCCAGCCAGTTCGCGGAGATCACCCCCAACTACCGCGAGCGGCTCATTGACTGGGTGGCGATGCTCGTGGACGACCCCGAGGTGCTGGGGCGCTTCCAGAAGCACGGCTGGCGGGTACGGCTGCTGGGAGAGATGAGCCTCCCCGAGCTGCGTCCCATCGCCGAGCGGCTGGCAGCCGCGACACCGCAAGGAAAGCACACGCTGTGGTGCTCGGTGGTAGCGGAGTCTGGCGCGGTGTGGGCCGAGGTGATGAGCGCCATCACTTCCTCGGGGGCCCGGACGCGCGAGGAGGCCATTCGAGCGCTCTATGGTGAGGATCTCCCGCTCGCGACGCTGCTCTACGCCTTTGGCAAGCCTGTCTTCAGCACTGATCAGCTACCACCGCTCTTACTGGGAAAGATGGATTGCTACTGGACCCAGCAGCCTGGGTACCGTGTAAGCGAGAGGGAGTTCCGATCCGTGCTGTATGACGCGGCGTTCGTGCGGCGAACCTGGAGAGAGGACAAGACGGGACGTCCCGAAGAAGCTTTGAGCCACAGGCAAGCATGGGAGGAAGGACCGATCCTGGGCCTGGGAGTCCGTTTGGGGCCTTTTTGGTATCCTGCGCCCAAGTGAGACACGTGGATGGCATGGGCATGGCGAGCACCCCCGCTACTGAGGCTGCACACAACGTTGCCGGCAGCGCGCCGGCCAGCGAAGCCCCAGCGAAGGCGGGCTCGCCTTCCCAGGCTGGCAGCTGGTATCTGAGGCAGCTGGACTCACTGCTCTCGGAGGAGCTGCGAGGCACGGCCCCCACGGAGTTGGTGCGCTACCGCGTGCTCGCGGGCGCCTCGCTCTTTCTGCTGGTGATGTGCGTTCTGTTCCTCGCCTATGGCGTGTGGATGGAGCGGTCCGCGCTGGTGAGCGCCTTCGCCAGCTTCGTGCTCGTGGGGTGCGGAGCGACGCTGGTGCTTCTGCGCAGGAAGGGGGCCGTCCCCCGCTCCGCGATGATCCTCTGCGCGTTGGTGAGCCTGGCGATCGCTGGCGCCTTATTCGTGGGCGAGCACGGCCACAGCACGCACGTCGCCACCATGCTGGGGCCCCTGCTGGCGGTGTACCTGCTACGGCCGCGCGCCAGCCTGCTCGTCACCGCGGGAATGAGCGTGCTCCTGGCCATCGCCTTCCCGCTGTACCAGTTCATCTTCAGCGTCACTCCCCCGCTCGCATGGGACACCTTCCTGGAGTTGCACATCCTGGCCGGGCTCTCCGTCCTGGCTGGGTGGAGCCTGGGCGCGCTCCACACCACCGCGCGTGACGAGGCCGAGACAGCTCTCCAGCAGGCGCTCAAGGGCATGCGCGACAGCGAGGGCAAGCTGCTCAGCCTCATCGACAGCACGGACGACCTGTGGTGCATGCTCGACATGGAGGGAAGGCTGGTCCTGGGCAACACCGCCTTGAAGGTCGCCTACCTCAAGCTCACGGGCCACGAGCCTGCCATAGGCAAGCCCTTCTTCAAGTGGCGTCCAGAGCTCTGGAAGCAGCGCTACGACAACATCCGTGCCGGACAACGGCTGCGCCTCGAAGAGGAGTACGTGTTCGCAGGCCAGCCCGCCACCATGGAGACCAGCTTCCACCCCATCAAGAACGCGTCAGGCGATGTCGTCGGGGTGTCGATCTTCACCCGCAACATCACCGCGAGGAAGCAGGCTGAGGCCAAGCTGGGAGACATGCACCGCACCCTGGTGGATGTCTCGCGGCAGGCCGGCATGGCCGAGGTGGCCACAGGCGTGCTGCACAACGTGGGCAACACCCTCAACAGCGTCAACGTCGCGGCCAACGTCATCACCGACAAGCTGCGCAAGCTGCGCGTCCCCGGACTGATCCAGGCCACGGACATGCTCGCGCAGCACTCCGGCCAGGAGATGGCTACGTTCCTCAACAACGATCCCCGCGGTCAGCAGCTCCCAGGCTATTTCCGGGCGCTGGCTGAGCACCTGAAGCAAGAGCAGCAGATGCTCCTGGACGAGATGGAGGCGCTCAACAAGGGCATCGACCACATCAAGTCCATTGTCACCATGCAGCAGGAGCACGCACGCTCCATTGGCGCGGTGGATCTGCTGCCGGTGCCCCGGCTCGTCGACGAGGCCCTGAAGCTGCACATGTCTACTCTCAAGGAGCTGGGCATCCGGCTGGACTTCGACTACGCCGACGTGCCTCCCATTCTGGTGGACCGGCACAAGCTGCTGCAGATCCTCTTGAACCTGCTGAACAACGCCAGGCACTCGATCATGGAGAGCAACAGGCCGGACAAGCACCTGGCCATTCGCGTCCGGCGCCACGAGGATGGCCAGCGGCTGCTCATCGAGGTGAAGGACAATGGCGTGGGCATTGCCTCGGAGAACCTGCCGCGCATGTTCACGCAGGGCTTCACTACCAAGAAGGACGGCCACGGCTTCGGGCTGCACATCAGCGCGCTGGCCGCGTCGGAGATGAAGGGCAAGCTGTCCTGCACCAGCCCGGGCCCCGGCCAGGGCGCTACCTTCACGCTCGAGCTCCCCATGGAGGTCCACGAGTCGGCCAAGGCATGATCGTCCAGGAGCTATGGCAGGCCGCTGTCACGCTCCGGGGCTCCATCGAGCCCGCTGAGTACAAGCGCTTCGTCCTGCCTCTCATTTTTCTGCGCTACCTCTCGCTGGCGAGTGAGCGCCGCAGGCCCGGTGCCCTCCCTGTGCCCAAGGCGGCTCGCTGGAGCGAGCTGCTCGCGCATGCGGGAGATGACGACATCCTTCTGCGGCTCGACAACGCCCTGCAGGCGCTGGAGAGGGCGTACCCTGGGCCGCTGCGAGGGCTGCTGCCGAGGATCTACGCCGCGTCCAACATGGAGCGGCACAATGTGACACGGCTGCTGCACCTGTTCTCGCGCGAGGTGTTCACGCGCACGCCCGATGGGGAAGATCTGCTCGGCCGGGTGTACCAGTACTTCATCGGCGAGTTCGCCGCCTCGGAGGGGAAGCGCGGCGGCGAGTACTTCACGCCCGACAGCATCGTGCTGCTGCTCGTCGCCATGCTGGAGCCCAAGCACGGCATCGTGTACGACCCGTGCTGTGGCTCCGGAGGGATGTTCGCGCAGTCGGCGCGCTTCGCGAGGCAGGGCCACAAGCTCAGGTTCTTCGGCCAGGAGAGCAAGGAGTTCACCTACCGGCTGTGCCGGATGAACCTGTTCATCCACGGCCTCGAGGGTGACATCCGCCTGGGCAATGTGTACTCCGACGACAAGCACCCCACGCTGAAGGCGGACTACATCCTGTCCAACCCACCGTTCAACGATGGCTCCAAGGGCCGCGAGGGCTGGGGCGCGGACCAGGTCTCCGAGGATGACCCGCGCCGGTTCATCGCAGGCAAGAAGATGCCGCTGTCGCCTCGCAACGCGAACACGATGTGGATGATGCACTACCTGCATCACCTCAAGCAGGGGGGCACTGCGGGCTTCGTGATGGCGGCCGGAGAGCTGTCCAACAACCAGGCCGGGCGGCTCGAGGTGCGCACGGCGCTCGTCGAGGCCGACTTCGTGGACTGCGTGGTCCAGCTCTCCGCGCAGCTCTTCGCCAACACGCAGATCCCCTGCACGCTCTGGTTCCTCTCGAAGTCGCGCACGGGTGGGCACGCGAGCCGCAAGCGCTCGGGAGAGGTCCTGTTCATCGATGGGCGTGCGCTGGGCGCGCTGATCCCCGGCTCGCGTAAGCAGAAGCAGCTGAGCGAGGAAGAGGTGGAGCGCGTCGCGTCCGTCTACCGGGAGTTCCGCAGCACGGGCCGCCCCCAGGAGGTGCCCGGGTTCGCCCGGGTGGCCAGCCTCCAGGAGATCCGCGACCAGCACTACACGCTCACGCCAGGACGGTACGTGGGCGCGCCGGATGCCGAGGAGGCGGGGGACTTCGAGGAGCGGCTGCCCGGGCTGATGGCGCAGCTGGAGCAGGAGCTGACCAGGGGGGCCATGCTGGACGAGCGGCTGCGCGCGCTCGTGAAGGAGCTACGTGGTGGGCGGTGAGCGCCAGGCGGTGAGGCTCGGCGAGCTGTGTGAGCTCCGGGCAGGGGTGGCCTTTCCCCACCGGTTCCAGGGACGCCCCACGGGCGAGTTCCCGTTCCTCAAGGTCAGTGACCTGAACCGCCCCGGTAACGAGCTGTTCATCCATGGGGCCGAGAACTCGGTGGACGCGGAGGCCGCAGCGGAGCTGAAGGCCCGGCCCGTTCCAGCAGCGTCGATCATCTTCGCGAAGATCGGCGAGGCGATCCGCCACAACCGGAAGCGGCTGACGGTACGCCCCACTCTGCTCGACAACAACTTGATGGCGGCCGTCCCGCGCGAAGGGGTCGATCCCCGGTTCCTCTACTACCTGCTGTGCACGCTGGACTTCGAGGAGCTCATCGAGGGCTCTGCGCTCCCGTACCTCAAGACGTCCGTCCTGGCACGGACCCTGGTCGAGATCCCCCCGCTCCCGATCCAGCAGCGCATCGCCCAGATCCTCGGGACGCTCGATGAGCGGATCGAGCTCGACCGTCAGCTCAACCGCACGCTGGAGGCACTGCTCTCAACGCTGTTCAAGTCGTGGTTCGTCGAGTTCCATCCGGTGGTGGCGCGCTCCAAGGGACGCCAGCCGCTCGGGGTGAGCCACGAGCATGCGGCGCTGTTCCCAAGTACTCTCATCAGCACAGACCCTGGTCCCCTGCCGAAGGGCTGGCGCTGGGGGACGCTGGGAGAGGTGGCGCGCCAGGTCCGGGAGCCCGCCTACCCTGGCCAGATCGCGTCCTCCACTCCCTATATTGGCCTGGAGCACATGCCACAGAGATCCATCGCGCTGGCCCGCTGGGGCACCGCCGCGGAGGTGCATAGCCCGAAGTTCCGGTTTCAGGCCGGTCAGCTCTTGTTCGGCAAGCTGCGCCCCTACTTCCACAAGGTGGGGATCGCTCCCGTCAACGGTGTCTGCTCCACGGATATCGCCGTGGTAGAGCCCACGGATCCGGCCTTCTTCAGCCTCGTGCTTGGGCACCTCGCCAGCGCCGAGTTCGTGAGCTTCACCGACGCGGGCTCCGGCGGCACGCGGATGCCTCGGACGAGCTGGGAGCGCATGGCTCGCTACCCGATCGCCATCCCCGATCGGCGGTGTGCCGAGGCTCTCAACCAGACAAGCCAGCCGCTCCTGGACAAGCTGAGCGCCAACCTTCAGGAAGGCCGGACGCTCGCGGCGCTTCGGGATCTCCTCCTGCCGCAGCTCATGGAGGAAGCGTGAGCAGCTGGCGCTCTAGAGCCGGCCCTTGATGCGCGACTCCAGAGTGCGCAGGTCCTCGACCCAGGCGCCCTTCGCGCCCTCTTGCTGCGCGCGCTCCAGCGCATGAGAGAGCACCAGCGCGTCGTCCTCGGTCTGCTTGCGCAGTATGTGCAACATGCCCCGCGTCGCGTCGAAGATGTCCTTCAGCTCGTCGGACCCGCGCAGCCCATACGGCGGCGGGCGGATCGTCCCTGAGGCGACATCCTTCACCATGCGCCGGATGCGCATCAGCGGTCCAGCCACCCGGTGCGTGAGGACGATGGTGGTCACGGTGATCACGAAGAGGAACCCCGCCAGCGTGGCTACGAACGCCAGCCACATGTTGCGCTGGCGCCGCACCAGCTCCGCCCGCTGCGTGACGATGGCGGCCCGCTCGGCCTCGTAGCGCTCGTCGATCTTCTGCGATGCAGCCTGCAGCTGCGACACGAAGACCGGATCGCCCATCTTCTTGATCAGCTCGTTGGAGAGCGTGGCGTTGGACAGCTCACGGCTGGCCTCCGCGGCGCGCGAGCGGGCCTCCAGCGAATGGTTGGCCTCGTTCAGCAGCGCCTGCATGTTGCGGAACAGGAACCCCCCCAGCACCCCCGCCAGCACCACCGCCACCGTGAGGGGGTACGCCGCGAACTTGAGCTGGAACGCCGGCTCGATGAGGAAATTGCGCCACCGGCGCTTCTTGCTTCCATCCTGCTGATCAGGAGCTGAGGACATGGGGTTCAGGTGCTCCACTCGAAGGTTTGCGCAACGTCCTGGATGGCCTTGGGGACCAGCGCCTTGAGGAGATCTTCGGGGCCAGCGCCACTGGCTGCCACGTCTACCTGACCGAGCAGCGCCAGCTCCGGGTAGCTGAGGCACAAGATGGCGATCTTCAACCCTCCGCCATCCGTCTTCTGGATCTCCGCGCTGAGCCGGTAGCCGGAGACGCCATGCTTCTTGAGGATGCCCTGGGCCGCCTTCTTCGACTCCTTCGGCGGCGCCAGCAACGCCCCTGCGTGGACGAGCCGCCGCTTGAGGCGCTCCTCGGTGATCTTCAACAGCTCCGGCGCGAGCGAGCCCGTCTTGTCCTTCACCCCCTGGAAGTCCACGTAGAGGCGCGGGGGACGGGCCTTGAACTCCTCCAGGGCCTTGATGGCATCGCGGATGGTCACCAGCGTGGCCGCGTCCGCCTCCTTGTGCTTCTTCAGGCAGTCCAGGCCCGAGGGCTCCTTCAGCGTCGCCAGCCCCTTGGCGGCGGCGGCCCGCACCACCTCGCTCGGATCCTCGAGCCCCGTGCACAGCGGGCGGACTGCCTCGGGCTCCTCGGTGGCGCCCAGCACCAGCGCCGCCTGGGAGCGCGCGCGCGGATCCTTGCCCTTCTCGAGCTGTTTGGTGAGGAAGGCCACACGTGCGTCTACCTGCGCCAGGGCAGGCGTGGCCAACAGCAGAAGGGCAACGAGCAGCCTCATGAAGTGGCCGGGCAGTCTAGCGCACTCAGCGCTCCCTTCGGAATGATCTCCCAGACTTCCCTACCCGTCCCGATGGCCCCAGAGGCCTCTCCGGCGGTCCCCCCCGAGCGCTCGGCCGGCGGCCTGGCGGGGGCAAGACAGCAAGAACTCCTGCGAGGCGTCCTCTTGTGGCATATACCCACACCATGCCTTCCGCCCTTACCGCCTCTCAGATTCGCGAGGCGTTCCTCAAGTTCTTCGAGGAGCGTGGTCATCGCCGCGTCGCCTCGTCCTCGCTAGTCCCCCAGAACGACCCGACCCTGCTGTTCACCAACGCAGGCATGGTCCAGTTCAAGGACGTGTTCACCGGCCGCGAGAAGCGCGACTACAGCCGCGCCACCACCTCACAGAAGTGCGTGCGCGCCGGTGGCAAGCACAACGATCTCGACAACGTGGGGTACACGGCCCGCCACCACACGTTCTTCGAGATGCTCGGCAACTTCTCCTTCGGCGACTACTTCAAGGCGGACGCCATCGCCTACGGGTGGGAGTTCGTCACGAAGACGCTGGGGCTGTCCACGGAGCGCCTGGCCGTCACCGTGTTCAACGGCGAGGGAGGCATCCCCTGGGACGAGGAGGCCTTCGAGCTGTGGGCGAAGCAGGGCGTGCCGCGCGATCGCATCTACAAGCTGGGTCTGAAGGACAACTTCTGGGCCATGGGCGACACCGGCCCGTGCGGCCCGTGCTCGGAGATCCACTACCACCAGGGCGATGACATCCCCTGCGCCGAGGTGGCGGCGGGCAAGCCGTGCCAGGGCGTGGCGTGCGACTGCGACCGGTGGCTGGAGATATGGAACCTGGTGTTCATGCAGTTCGAGCGCAAGGAGAAGGACGCGCAGCTCATCCCGCTGCCCAAGCCGTCCATCGACACGGGCGCGGGCCTGGAGCGCATGGCGTCCGTGGTCCAGGGCAAGCGCTCCAACTACGACACGGATCTGTTCCAGGGCATCCTCTCCAAGGTGAGCGAATTGGTGGGCAAGCCCTACACCCAGGAGGGCGGGGCCTCCATGCGGGTGATCGCGGACCACAGCCGCGCCGCCGCGTTCCTCATCTCCGACGGCGTGCAGCCCTCCAACGAGGGCCGCGGCTACGTGCTGCGCCGGATCATGCGCCGCGCCATCCGCCACGGCTCGCTGCAGGGGCTGGAGGAGGTGTTCTTCTTCAAGGTGGTGGACCGCGTCATCGAGCTGATGGGCGACGCGTTCCCCGAGCTGCGTGAGAACCGCACCTTCGTCCTCGAGGTCTCCAAGCACGAGGAGGAGTCCTTCCGGCGCACGCTGAACCGCGGCCTGAAGATGATTGACGAGGAGATCGCCCGGCAAAAGGAGAGCGGCGGCAAGGTCATCTCCGGCGAGGCGGCGTTCTTCCTCCACGACACGCACGGCTTCCCGTGGGATCTGACGCAGATCATCGCCCGCGAGCGTGGCTACGACGTGGACCTGACGAAGTTCTGGGAGATCATGAACAGCCCGCGCGGCGCGGCCCAGGGCAAGCTCTCCGACGCGAAGGCGATCGGGGACATCTACCTGAAGCTGGCGGAGCGGCTGGGGACCACGGAGTTCCTGGGCTACGAGGGCGAGGGCCACGAGGGCGAGGGCTCCGTGCGCGCCATCGTCAAGGACGGCCAGGAGGTGGCGCAGGCCACGGCGGGCGAGAAGGTGGAGCTGGTGCTGGACCGCACGCCCTTCTACGGCGAGTCCGGCGGACAGATGGGTGACACCGGCCGCATCACCGGCCATGGGGGCAAGGCCGTGGCGCAGGTGCTGGACGCGACGCGCCCGGTGTCGGGCCTCATCGTCCACTCGGTGGAGGTGAAGGAGGGCACGTTCAAGCCAGGCGACATGGTGCAGACGGCCGTGGACGGCGAGCGGCGCAAGGCCATCCGCGCCAACCACTCGGCCACCCACCTGATGCACAAGGCGCTCAAGATGGTGCTGGGCGACCACGTGAAGCAGGCAGGCTCCGTGGTGGCGCCGGACTACCTGCGCTTCGACTACTCGCACTTCGCGGTGCCCACCCCCGAGCAGATCGATGAGGTGGAGGACCTGGTCAACGGATGGATCCGCGAGAACGCCGAGGCTCAGACGCGCCTCATGAAGCTGGACGAGGCGAAGAAGTCCGGCGCCGTGGCCATGTTCGGTGAGAAGTACGGCGAGACGGTGCGTGTCGTCACCGTGCACCCGCAGTCCACCGAGCTGTGCGGTGGCACCCACGTGCGGCGCAGCGGAGATATCGGCCTGTTCAAGATCATCAGCGAGAGCGGTATCGCCTCGGGCGTGCGGCGCATCACCGCCGTCACCGGCACGGGCGCGCTCCAGTACGTGCGCGAGACGGAGCGCGAGCTGCGCAAGGCGGCCGATCTGCTGAAGACCAACCCCAAGGAGCTGGCCAAGCGCGTGGAGGCCACCCAGAAGCGCGTGAAGGAGTTGGAGAAGAAGGTCGAGGAGGTCGCCATCAAGGCGCAGACGGGATCCAGCAAGGACCTGCTGGATCAGGCGCGCGAGATGAACGGCCTCAAGGTGCTGGCCACCCGCGTGGACCCGGCCGATGACAAGGTGTTCCGAGGGCTCGCGGACCAGCTGCGGGATCGGATCCGCTCGGGCGTGGTCGCCATCGGCGGCGAGAAGGACGGCAAGGCGCTCATCCTCGTGGCCGCCACCAAGGACGTGGTGGCGAAGGGCATCAGCGCGGGTGACCTGGTGCGCGAGATGGCCAAGGAGGTGGGCGGCAAGGGCGGCGGAAAGGCGGACATGGCTCAGGCCGGCGGTCCCGACGCCTCCAAGCTCCCCGCCGCGCTCGACAAGCTGTATGAGCTCATGAAGGACCGGGCATGAGCCGACGCACCTCCCTCTCCCCCCTCCTCCTGGCGGTGGCCCTCGTGTGGGGCTGCACGAAGGAGGAGGCTCCGCCTCAGGAGGATCGCACGCTCTCCAAGCTGCGCGCCGAGGCGGACCGTGTGGAGCGGGGAGGGGCGCCGTCTCATTCCCCAAACCGGGCTCCGGCCACCGAGGATCCCAACGCGGGCCTCGCGGACCTGGCCACGGCGGAGAGCGGCTCGAACAAGCTGCGGCTGCCCGAGCCCAACGACACGAAGCACGTGGACAGCGTGGCCGTGAAGCTCGCGGGCCTGGAGTCCTCCCACTCGGTCAAAGGAGGAAAGCTGAGCCTCACCACCGAGGAGCTGTTCCTCCGCGTGCAGCTTGTGACTCAGAACGTGGGCAAGGCTCCCGCCCCCGTCACCCTGGAGGGAGCGAGGTTGGTGGATGAGTCGGGCAAGGAGTACGCAGTGGCCCGGGATGCCCAGATCGCCGCGGGGACGCGGCAGCTGCAGCGTTCCTGGGCCCCCGACGAGCGGGCCGACGTGGTGCTCTTCTTCGAAATTCCTCCGTCTGCCCTGGAATCGGGCCTGACGCTCGTGCTCCCAGCGACCAGCGGAGATGTCCGCCTCGCGCTGCGGTGAGCTCCCCGGGAGGCAGTGAACGGTGACGGTCGCGCCCAAGCTCCTCCCTCTGCGCATCCGTCTCCCGTACGCGACGGAGGAGGAGTTCATCGACAAGTACGGCTCGAACGTGGGGCGCGGCGGCATCTTCATCGCCACCAAGGCGCTCAAGGAGGAGGGCACCGCGATCGCCTTCGAGTTCGTCCTTGCGGACGGCACACGGCTGCTGCGGGGCGAGGGCGTCGTCGCGAAGTCCCAGGTCGATGAAGGGGGCGGCCGCTCGGGCATGACGGTGCGCTTCGTGAAGCTGGACTCGCAGAGCAAGGCGCTCATCGATCGCGTGGTGGCGCGGCGCAGCGGGGAGCCACTTCCACCGGCTCCGGAAGAGCAGTCCCCTGCCCCCACTCCCGCGCCAGCAGCGGCTCCACAGGCCCCACAACCCGTGGCACCGCCCCCGGGACTGGTCCGCCGGAATTCCCAGCCCCTACCTGCGCCTCGAGAGCCCAAGGCTCCGACGATGCAGATGTGGACGGTTCCAACGAAGCCAGCGGATGAGCCTCCCGCCGCCGCGCCTCGTCCCTCCGCAGCACCTCCTCCCACCGCTCCTCGCCCCAGCACCTCGATCAAGCCCATCGCAGCGCCTGCTCCCACCGCAGCGCCTCCTCCTCCCGCTGCTCCTCGTCACAGCACCTCGCTCAAGGCCGTTCCCCCAGCGCAGACTTCTCCCGCACCGCCCGTGGCACGTGAGCCACCTGCTCCCTCCTCACCGCCTGAGCCACGCCCCTCCGAGGAGCAGAAACCCAGCCCACAGCCCCCGGAGTCCCCTCGCACCGACCTTCCTTCCTCTCCATCCGAGGATCCCCGCCGCGGCTCCAGCCGCCGGAGGACCGTGCTCGACCTGCCGGCCAGCCCTCCCGTGGCACCCTCCGCTCCCGAGGTCGTGCTTGGCATCGATCTGGGCACCACGCACGCGCGCGTCGCGGTGTTCCATGAAGGAGCGGTCCGGCTCATCCCCACAGGTGGCTCCGACGCGCGGGGCATCCCCTCCGTCCTGGCGGTGGATGCCTCGGGCCAGCTCCTCGCGGGCACGGCGGCCCTGGCCGAGGCCGAGCGGGCTCCGCGCCACGCCGCCACGGGCCTCAAGCGTCTGCTGGGGCTGCGCGCGCGCTCCCCACGGCTTCGCAGCCTCGTGGGGCTCCCCTTCTCCGTCGCGGCCGATCCACGCGGCGACGCTGGCATCGAGCTGCGGGGGCGCATCATTCCCGTGAGCGAGTTCGCCACCCAGCTGCTCCGCGAGCTCAAGTCCGCTGCCAGCACGCTCCTCGGCCGTGAGGCGACGCGCGCAGTGCTGTGCGTCCCCGCCTACTTCGATGCTCGGCAGCGTGCGATCCTGCGCGAGGCAAGCGACCGGGCCGGTCTCCAGATCCTGCGCGTGCTCAACGCTCCCTCCGCGGCGACGCTCGCCTACGGTCACGAGCGGGGCCTGGCGCGCAAGCGTGTCCTCGTCGTGGACCTGGGTGGAGGCGGGCTCGAGGTCTCCGTCATCCAGGTGACCGGCGATGACCTCGAGGTCGTCACCACGGGCAGCGATCCAACGCTCGGCGGCCTGGACTTCGATGCGCGCATCGCCGAGGCCCTGATGGGCGAGCTGCGCAGCCCCGGTGCTCCCTCGCCAGAGCCTTCGCTCGACTGGGGCTCGCTGCGGGCCGCCGCCGAGACCGCCAAGGTGCTCCTCAGCGAGCAGGAGGAGGCCCCCGTCCGCCTCCGCGAGCACCCCGAGTTCACCCTCAGCCGTGAGCGGGTGGAGGCCCTCACCGCGGATCTCGCCCAGCGCGTGACGGAGGCCACCCGAGAGGTGCTGGAGTCGAGCTCGCTCACGCCCCAGGGCCTGGATGCCGTAGTGCTCGTCGGAGGCCAGAGCCGGGCTCCCCTCGTGCGGCGGCGGCTCGAGGAGAGCCTGGGCATCCCCGTGCGCTCCGACGTGGATCCGCTCGGTGCGGCGGCGCTGGGCGCGGCGCTGCTGGGGCACTCCCTGCTCGAAATCGAGACAGGAAAGCCGGGTGCCACCGTCTCGGACGTCCTCTCCATGCCCCTGGGAGTGGCCGAGCGCGGAGGCACCCTCCGCCGCGTCTTCGAGCGCAACACCCGCCTGCCAGCGGACAAGACCCTGGTCCTCCCCGTCACCCCGGGGCCGCTCTCGCTGGCGCTCTTCCAGGGCGCCTCGGCGCTGGCTGCGGAGAGCGAGTACCTTGGCGCGCTCCACTTCCAGGTCGAGCGCGCTGGAGAAGCCGAGATCCACTTCTCCCTCTCACAGGACGGCATCCTCTCGCTGGGTGCCACGCTGCCCGGGACGAAGCGCCAGCCTGTGACGCTCGCCACTGAGGAGTTGGACGACACTGCCAGAGAGGCCCTGATCGCCCGCTCGCCGTTCGCCACCGAGACCAAGGAGCCCCCCACCGGGCTTCTCTCGGGGCTGCGCAAGCTCTTCGGGAAGAAGTAGCCCCCCTTCGGCTGGCTCCCATCCGGCTGCCGAGTGGGCAGGCCCCTCACCTTCACTCCGGACTCCTCGCTGACCACCCGCCCATTGGGAGCCCCTCCCCTGTGCAGCCCCTCCACACGCGGCTCTCGTGCCCAGATTCCCCGTGAGCCACTTTTCAGGAGGACGTGAAGATGAAGATTCGTTCGCTGATGTGGAGCCTGGCCGCTGTCGCCCTGCTGTTCACGGGTCCGGCGCTGGCTCAGATCGAGGCCCAGGAGGTCGACGAGCGCCTTAACCTTGAGTATGAGCGGCCTCCTGCCGGTCTGGATGTCCGGTTTGGGTTCAGCTCGATGACGGGCGATCTCGCAGCGGATACCGGCACGGCTCCGCTCCTCGGCATCGCGGCGACAGCCCAGCCCTGGCCCCTGGTGGGTATCGAGCTGGGCTACGAAGGGTCGCGTTTCCCTATCGATGACGTGCTCGTAGGCGAGGGTGAGGGCCTCTGGCGCCACAACGTTGGCCTCCTCGCCAAGGCCGGGCCGCTGGTCGCCGAGCACTGGCGGCCCTTTATCGGCGCGGGCGCGGGTCTGAGCTACATCAATCCCAGCGAAGGCGCGGAGTTCCTCTACGACGACGATCTCACCGAGGAGATCCCTCTGGCGGCGGGCCTCGAGTTCAACGTCGGCGCCATCACCGCCGGCGCGCGCGCCACCTACCGGGTGATGCTCGGCGAGAGCTTCGCGGACGAGGCCAGCCCGGGCGAGAGCAACGGCGACATCTTTGACGCCAGCGTGACGGTGGGCGGGCGCTTCTAGAACGCCGCTCGGAACATCCGCTGCTCGCTGTCCCACGGCACCGGCCCTTCCAGGGTCGGTGCCGTGCTGCGTTATGGGCTTCAACGAATTTTCGGCATAGCAGAAAATTATGAATTGACGGTCAATCTCATTTTATAGGAAAGTGGGGGAGAGCTTGGCCTTTCGCCAAGCTCGGAGGAAATCCCCCAATGAGAATCAGTCGTTTGTTGCCAGTCCTCCCCCTGATGGTCCTGAGCGCGTGCGGCATGGAGGTGTCGGATAACGACACACAGCCCAACCTGACGCAGCAGGACAGCCCCCTGGCGGTCTCGAGCGCTCCCGCGGCAGCGCTGGGCCATGGCCAGGGCCTGCAGAAGCTCAAGGCGCAGCGCCCCGAGTTCCTACAGGGTGTGGGAGACCTGTCGTTCCGGCGTGGGCTGGTGGATCCGCTCGGTCAGGCCCATGAGCGCGTAGATCAGGTGATCAACGGCGTGCCCGTCTTCGCGGCCCAGGCCGTGCTCCACCTCAACCCGGATGGCTCCATCGCGTCGATCACCGACAACCTCTACCGCAACCTCAAGGTCGACACGACACCGCAGCTCGGGGCGGCCGAGGCCACGAAGATCGCCATCGGCTACGTGGGCGGCCAGAAGGCCCTGGCGGGCTCGCCGAAGACGGACCTGCAGATCCTCGCGGACAATGGCGGCCGCCTGACGTGGCGCGTGCAGCTCGACACCCTCAACGACAAGGGCGAGCCGGCGATGCCGAACATCTTCGTCGACGCGAAGACGGGCGAGATCGCCATGCAGTTCAACAACCTGAAGACCACCCGCAACCGCAGGACCCACACCGCCAACAACCGCACCTCGCTGCCTGGGACGCTGGTGCGCTCCGAGGGGCAGGGTCCTGTGAGTGACGCCGTCCTGAACCAGGCCCACGACAATGCGGGCCTCACGTACGACTACTACTTCTCCAAGCACGGGCGCGACAGCTACAACGGCGCCGGCGCCACCCTCACCTCGACCGTCCACTACAGCCGCAACTACGTGAACGCGTTCTGGAATGGGACGCAGATGGTCTACGGCGATGGCGATGGCAGCCAGTCCGGCCCGCTGACGGTGCTCGACGTGGTCGGCCACGAGCTCACCCACGCCGTCACCGACACCGCCTCGGACCTCGTCTACTCGGG